>ERZ1643251.1208-NODE-1208-length-30442-cov-12.347352_pt1 | contig 30442 bp, 59 predicted proteins | sample MGYA00579261_ERZ1643251 | MGnify/ENA primary metagenome ERZ1643251 (study PRJEB29033, sample SAMEA4952267) | chicken gut metagenome | biome: Broiler Chicken; feature: Gastrointestinal Tract; material: Caecum | place: Ireland | collected 2018 | study: Broiler... | reverse complement strand
ACACCGCCACCTCTTACCGGGAGGCGGGAGAACTTCCTCTGGAGGAGCTGCTGGACCTATACGGGGAAGTGGTGGATTGGCTAAAAAAGACGGCTCCCAAGCCGAAAAAGTGAGGTGATCCCGTGGCAAAAAGCATTGTACAGACTACGATTGAGCTTTTAGGTAAGCTTGATCCCAGTGTCAACAAGGTAATGAACCAGGCGCAAAGCATGGCAACCAAAACCGGAAGCGCTATTGGGAAAGCCCTTTCCACGGGGTTTAAGGTAGCTGGAACCGCTGCAGTGGCAGCCGCTGGGTACATGGCCAAAATCGGCACGGAATACCAATCCGCCACCGGGCAGATCGCCGCCGCCACAGGGGCTACCGGCGCCGAGCTGGAAAACCTCCAAGGCGTGATGGAGTCCGTCTACGGCAACAACTACGGTGAGAACATGCAGGAAGTGGCCGATGCTGTGGCCACAGTGAACCAACAAATGAAGGGGCTCTCGGGAGACGAACTGCAAGGCGTCACCGAGGGCGCTTTTGTTTTGCGGGATGTTTTTCAATACGATGTGGCCGAAAGCGTTCGGGCGGCGGAAGCGCTGACCAAAAACTTTGGCGTCAGCGGCCAGGAGGCCATGAACCTGATCGCCGCCGGCTCCCAGAACGGGTTGAACTTCTCCGGGGAACTGCTGGACACCATCAGCGAGTATTCTGTCCAGTTTGCCAAAGTTGGCATTGACGCAGACCAGATGTTCCAGATCATGCAAGCGGGAGCCGACTCCGGCGCCTGGAACCTGGACAAGGTGGGCGACGCTATCAAAGAAATGTCCATCCGAGTGGTGGATGGCAGCGAGACTACCGCCGCCGGATTTGCCGCCATTGGCATGGACGCGGATGTGATGGCCCAGAAGTTTGCCGCCGGCGGGGACTCTGCCCAACAGGCTTTCAAAGATACCATTGCAGCACTAGCCAGCATGGAAGACCCGGTGCAGCAAAACATTGCAGGTGTCAATCTTTTTGGCACCATGTGGGAAGACCTGGGGCCGGAAGTGGTCAGCCAGCTGGCTTCCATCACCGATGAGGCATACGCCGCTGGGGACGAATTGGCCAAGATGTCCGAGGTCAAATACGACAACTTGGGCGACGCCTTGAAAGGGGCGGGCCGAAAGATCGAGACGGCGCTGATGCCTGTGGCCAACCAGATGACCAGCTTCCTCACGGACGCGCTGAACACAATCAATTTTGACGGTATCGGCCAAGGGTTGGCCAACGGTTTGACCCAGGCCGTGAACTTTGTAAAGCCCATCATTGAACCGCTGATAGCGCCTATTCAACAGCTGTTCTCCGGGATGATAAACAGTGATTTTGCAAGCCCGTTGCAAGCATTGTCTGGGATGCAAGCCCCGCTGGTGTCTATGGCACAGTCTTTGGCCCCGTTAATCACAGGGTTTGGCCAGCTGGCGCAGCAGGTTTTCCCGGTGCTGGCCCAGGTGGGTCAAACAGTGGTGACGGCGTTTTCTGGGCTGGTTTCAGCGCTGGCGCCTTTGGTGCAATCGCTTTTGCCGCCTCTGGGATCGTTGATAAACCTGGTGGGCCAGGCCTTTATCGGACTGGTCAACATGGTCATGCCTCCCATTACAAGCTTGATCAATTTCATCACCCCGGCTTTTCAGGGGCTTATGACCATTTTGCAAAATTTAATTGATTTTGTGGTCAACATTTTCAGCGGAAACTGGAGCGCTGCCTGGAACAACGTGACCTCTATTTTTGGCACCATCTGGGGTGGGATTTCCGGCCTGGTAAAAGCTCCTATCAACGCGGTGATCGGCATTATCAACTCCGCAATTGGAGCCATCAACTCTATCAGCGTGACTGTGCCTGACTGGGTGCCCTTGGTAGGCGGTCAGACTTTGGGGTTCAATATTCCCCAGATTCCCATGCTGGCCACCGGCGGCACTATCCTGGAGCCCATGCTGGCCGTGGTGGGTGACGCTCCGGAAACTATCGTGCCCCACGGAAACACGCCCCGAAACCGGGCCCTTTTGGGCGAAGCGGCGGCAGGCGTGGGTGCCTCTATTGGCGGCACGGTGGTCAACTTCAACGTGAGCATTTCCGGCGGCAGCGCTGACGAAGTGCGCCAGGGTATCCTGGACGCAGAGGAAGAGTTTGAACGCCGTATGGACGCCTACTTTGCAAAGAAAGCGAGGGTGAGCTTTGCATGACCTACTACAGTACGCCGTATATCACCTCCCAGGGGGAGCGCTGGTATGATATCGCCTGGGCTTTTTACGGAAATCCTAGCATGACGGCCCCGCTGGTTGAAGCCAATCCCCGCTATGCCGACCGGCTGATATTTGAAAGCGGTTTACAGCTGCGGATCCCAATTTTAGCGGTGCAGCCGCCCAGTACCCTGCCGCCCTGGAAAAGAGGTGTCACGACATCGTGAATTTTTACTATGAAGCGGTAGATGTGCTGAAAGAGGGAACGAAGCTCAATGCCTGTGTGATGCACGACCGGGCAGGAGGAGAAGCGGACGGCATGACCGCTGTTTTCGCGGACCCTTTGGGCCTGTGGGCAAAGTGGAACCCCCAGCGGGGGGACCAGGTACGCCTGGTAGACGGTGATTTTGACAGCGGCATTTTATATGTGGATGACCCCCGGGTTTCCGGGGGTTTTTTCCGTTTGGAGGCTGTGAGCGTACCGCCGGCCATCCGGGTGCCCCGCACCAAGGTGTGGCGGGATGTGCGGCTTTCTCAGCTGATCGGGGACGCAGCCGCAAAGGCGGGGTTGACCGCTCAGACATATGGTATCCAGGACTATCAATACAGCGTGGTTACCCAGCACGCGGAAACGGACATGGCCTTTCTGGCCCGGGTTTGCCAGCGAGAGGGCTACGGCGTGAAAGTCACCGACGGGAAACTGGTGGTTTTCTCGGAAAAGTCCTTGGAAAACGCAGCGCCCCAAGCCACAGTAGACAAGATCCAGACAGCCCCGGAGCACGACTTTTCCGCCGGGGTGGGGTTGCTGTCTTCCTCTATGGTGCGGCATTTTAACATTCAGGAAAACCGGCTAATCTCCCAGACGGTGACTGACCCAGCTATCAAGGGAGGAGAGTCCCGAAAAAATGAACTTTGCAGCACAGACGGCGAGGCCCAGCGCTGGGCCTACGGCTACTTGCGGGCGGCCAACAAAAACGCCCACCTAGGAAAAGTTCAGCTTTTGCAGCAGTCCGCTTATGCTGCAGGGAGCACGGTCAATTTGACCGGGTTTGACGGGGAAAACAACGGTGCCTGGTTTGTCTATGGTGTGGATCAGGATGCCGTGAACGCCCGCACCACGCTTCTGCTGCGGCGGCCGCTGAGCTACTGAAAGGAGGAAATCACTTGATAGGCTCTTTTGGTACAAAAACTTTTGAGGTCAGCGACAAGAAAATTTACACCTTTTCGGATGTGAGCTTCTCCGAGTCGCTGTCTTTTGAGACCCAAGAGCGATCCGGGGACAAGCCGGCTATTTATGTCAAAGGTCTGGGGGAATTAACCCAGTCTTTCAACGTCCGGCTGGACGCCCGCTGGGTAGACGTGGAACAGGAGATTGTGTGGTGGATTGTTAAGATGCGCACCGCTGTGCCTGAGTTTTTGACCATTGGGGAGCATACCTGGGGCACAGAAAAAGCGTTGCTTACCAGTGTGAGCGTGTCCGACTTGGTGGAGGCCGGAGACGGAACTTATCTGGCCGCAACTCTGGCACTGTCCTTTGTGGAGTACGCAGCCGCCGGAGCCGATGAAGATGGAAATCCCGCCGTCACAGGCCCGGGCATCAAAGCGGCACAAATCCAGCTTGCGGAATTGATGGTGAAGTGATATGACCCTGAAGTTTTCCACCGGTGACGCCATCGACTGGACCGCCACCGGAATCAATCAAATTAAAAACAATGTGCTGAACCTCTTGCGGACACGTTTGGGCGAGGTGCCCTATATGCCTACGCTTGGGGTCAGTTTTGACTATGTGGATACGCCCTTGACTGGGGCAAAAGCCCAGCTTGTGGCAGAGATCCGGCGGCAGTTGGCCCAGTGGGAGCCCAGCGCATCCCTGGACAATCTGGAAATTGTGCAGGCGCAAAATGGAAATTATGACATAGAGGTGGTGATTTCACTGTGAGTTTGTTTGTTGATATCAACCCCGAAACCATTGTGCCGGAATTGGTGACAGACTTTGAACACAGGTTGGGAGTTGTCCTCAAAGCCGGGGACCAGCGACGAGAATTTTTGCAAGGGTTTGGCTATGCGTTGACTACAGTGCTGCAGAGTATTGAGGCGTCCGGCCTGAAGGAACTTTTGCGGACTACGTTTGGCAAATATATGGACGAATTGGGTGACCTGGTAGGCGTGACCCGGCTACCCGCGGATTATGCGGATTGCACAGTGCAATTCACTCTTTCCGGCGTCCAGCCCCAGGAAGTGGAAATCCCAGAAGGGACTCGGGTGACCCCGGACGGGACTTTGTTTTTTGCCACTACAGAAACCCTCATTATTCCCAGTGGGGAGACCACCGGTGAAGTGCTTTGCAAAGCCACCGAGCCAGGGGCCACCTATAACGGCTACATTCCCGGCCAGGTCAATATGCTGGTGGACGGCGTGACCTATGTAGCCAGTGTGGCCAACACCACCGAGACCGGAGGAGGCGCGGACGTGGAAGACGATGAAAGCTACCGGGAACGGATCCGGCTTGCACCTTTGGCTTTTTCCACCACCGGGCCCTCCGGGGCTTATGAGTACTTTGCCATGAGTGCAGATCCCTCTGTGGGCGACGTGTATGTGGTGCGGCTGTCCCCTGGCGTGGTGGGTATCTATGTGGTCAAGACTGGCGGCGTGATCCCGGAAGAGGATGACCCAGTTCTTCAGGCGATACTGGCTGCCTGTGACGATAAGACCCGGCGCCCGCTGACAGACAGCGTGCAGGTGCTGCCGGCCGTGGCGGTAGATACCACCATCGAAGCCCAGTACTGGATTGATGAAACCAACCAGGCTATTGCCTCCAGTATTCAGGCGGCCGTGAGCCAGGCTGTGGAGGATTACAAGCTGTGGCAGACGGAGCAGATCGGCCGCTCAATCAACCCGGACGAGCTGCGAAAGCGGATGCTCAACGCCGGAGCAAGCCGAATTGATCTCACCTCACCTGTCTATGGAGAATTAGATCCTAGCCAGGTGGCCCAGTTCACCAGCACCTCCGTGGTGTATCAGGGGGTGGGGTAATGCTTATTAAGGCACTGGTTTCCTCTGTGGACGTTGGCACGTCTACAGCGGAGCTGATCCTGCCGGAGTATGACAACGCAGTCACCGGTCCCATCCCTTTTTACCGCCGCCAGATTGACGCTCAGAGGGCCCAAGAGCTGGTGGGGAAATTTGTGGTGTTGGCCGTGTTTGGTGATGACTGGAATGACGGGGTGATCTTATGAAGCTATCAGAACTTGATTTGATGGAATTTCTGCCGGCCTGGATGCGCACGGACGAAACGGCAGAGGCGTTTGCCTATGCAGTGGAGCGGCAGCTGAAACGGGTGATTACCCAGATCTCCGCCTTGACGGTGTACACCTCCATTGATACGCAGAGTGAGGCTATCCTGGACGAGCTGGCCTGGCAGTTTAACATCCCGGAGTACGACTCCGCATTGCCCATATCTACCAAGCGCAAGCTGGTGCGGACCGCCATTCTCACCCATAAGCAGCGGGGCACTGTGGCTGCTGTGGAGCGGGTGGTGACGGACATCTTTGGGGACGGCTGGGTGGAAGAGTGGCCGGAGTACGGCGGGGAACCTTTCCACTTTAAGGTACACACGTCCAACGTCAGTGCGGGAGACCAGGAGGCCGCCTACTTTGAAAGCATTGTGGCCAGTACCCAGAATGTGCGCTCCTATTTGGAGGCCGTCATCATCGAAAGTGTGATGCAAATGGATCTGGGCTGGGGCGGCTATCTCCATACTGCAGAATCAATCTACATATAAGGAGGGGGACGCATGGCAGCTTTCCCGAAAATGACATTGACCAATGTGGGCCAGGCGTTGCAGACCAAGGTCCTGGCCGGCGCAGAACTGACCTTTACTAGGATTGCCCTGGGAGACGGCAAGCTCAACGGCCAGCCCATTTCTCCACTGACTGCTCTGATTCACCAGACCGCTAGCGTGCCGGTGGATACTGTAGTGGTAATCAACGACGACACCTGCCAGGCTTCCGGCTTCTTTAGCAACACCGACATTTCCACAGGCTTCTGGTGGCGAGAGACCGGTATCTTTGCCCAAGATCCTGACGTGGGAGAAATCCTCTATGGCTATACCAACGCGGGCGACGCCGGGGACTACATTCCCCCGGTACAGGACACCCGAATTGAAAAGTATATCTTCTGCAGCATTGCTGTAGCCAACGCGGAAACGGTAAACATCACCATTCCCAGCAGCGATACATTCATTCCTCTGAGCCAGAAAGGACAGGCTGGGGGCGTCGCTTCTCTGGACAGCAGTGGGAAGGTGCCGGCAGGGCAGCTACCGGAGATGGACTTCGTCCCCGACTCGGAAAAGGGCGAGGCCAATGGCGTGGCGACCCTGGGAGCGGATGGCAAGTTGACAGATAGTCAGGTGCCCGCTGCTAGCAAGGTGGGCTACACCAACAATTCCCAGAGCACTGTCGCCGGCGCCTTAGACGCTCTTTTCCAAGGCTTGGCAGACGGTGCCATCACCTCCCAGGTAATCACAGCGACATCATCTGGGTGGAGCGGAGACATCCCCACTCAGACGCTCAATGTCACGGGGATAAACGCTGACACTATGTGCTGGGTAGGCTTGGATGACTCCGCCAACGCACAGCAGAGAGACGCAGCTCGAAAGGCTGTCATGTCTCCCACAGCCCAGGGGACGAACTCCATCACTTTGACGTGTGACGGGGTGCAGCCCACGGTCGATTTGCCCATCCTCATCTACATTTCGGGAGGTGCTGAATAATGCCTGTCATGAACTTGTGCCCCGGCGGGTCTACCGTGCAAATCCCGCTGGATGCGCCTACGTCTTTTTCCGCCACTGCCAGGAACGCCCAGGTTGAACTGACTTGGACTGACCCCTTGGACAAGTACGCCACCCCCGAGGGAGAAGTGAGCGAGACCGGTGACCAGCTGGTATCTGAGTGGGACCACACTGTCCTAGTGAGAAAAACCGGCTCCCAGCCTGCTGGGCCTAATGACGGCACGGTAGTGACATCCTCCAGTGTACGTAATCAGTATCAAACCAATGCTTACACGGATACCGGATTGATTAACGACACCGTTTATTACTACGCAGTGTTTGCCTATAACAAAGACGGAGTTGCAAGTGAGGGCGCTTTTGTTAGTGCTACGCCCAAGGCGGGAACGTCTTTGGGAGATCTTGCTGAAGGGACTGTAATTACAATAAATGTAAGCGGGGCTCCAATTGAATTCTTTCTCGCAAAGCTGGATTACGAGCCAACACTAAATGGAACCGGGCGAGAATTGATACTTCAAAAAAATGGATATGACAAGACAGCATGGCAGCAGCGAGGGAATCCGCCGTCTTGGGCCAATAGCGAAATCTTGGCGTGGTTAAATAGCACTTTTAAAGCGAGACTTTCAAATTTTGTCCAATCTATGGTAGGATCTACTAAATATGATATCTCCATGTACTACAATCAAACAGGCACTTTTGAAAGCTCGATATTCACCGTATCTCTATGGGAAATTGGGTTGCAAGAAGATAAAACAATTAACATTGGGACACCGTTTAATACAAGGGGAATTGTAAGGCCTTGCACATTCGAAGGAAATTATGTCCCGTACTGGACACGAGACGTCAACCAAGGACCGATATATGGGGCTGGATGGGCGGATACACTGGGAAGCGCATCATACAGCGGAAACTATGCGCCTTATACAAATCAGAATATCGTGAGGCCCTGCTTTACCCTCCCTTCCACCGCCCTCGTAGACTCCAACCTTGCTCTCATAGAAACCGCATAAAGGAGGCCCTCACATGTACAAAATCTTGACCGATACAAACCAAGTCCTCGGTTACGTAGACAAGCCCAACTATATCAAACTGGCCGAAAACGGCGATATTCTCCCGGCTGTCCCCGTAGAAGCCGTGGGACTAAACTACCAGGGGACTCTCTACAATCTTCTGGGCCATAACGACATTGAAGGGGCCTCCACGGCTTACGCCAGCATGGTGACGGACGGAGAGCTAAACGCCATGAAGGAGAACGCGGAGCAGCAGACCACCGCCCTGCAGCTGGGTCTGGTGGAATCCTACGAGCAAAGCCTGCAAGCCCAGGCCAGCGCTGAAAAGCAGGTAACAGATCTCCAGCTTGCGCTGGTTGAGCTATACGAATCTATAATTTAAAGGAGGTTATCCACATGGCAAAAATCTACGCAGAACTTATCCGAAAAGGCCTAAAAACCATTGACGATGTGCCCGAGCAACTGCGGGCAGAAGTAGAAAAAATCCTGGCGGAAGATACAGCGGGGTGAGACAATGCTTCTCGCTCTAAAGCTGTTTCTTATAAAAATTTTACTTAGAAAGGATGTTAGTATTATGGCAGCAGTGTATGCAACTTTGATCATGAAGGGCCTTCGCACTTTTGAGAGTGTACCGGGCCTGGTGAAAGACAAAGTTAAGGAAATTTTGGTTGCATTGGAGCTGGAAGAACTGGCACAGTAAAGAACAAAAGGAGAGGGGGTAGCAAGTGCTGCCCCTTTTTCTTTATCTGGAGGTAGTATGAGTGAAAAATGTCTAATTGACCCGGCTCGTGATTGCTTGGGACTGGCACAATCCGCGATTCTAGAAAAGCGAATCAAAGACCTGGAAGATTGGAAGATCAATTCTTCCAAATTTCATGAAAGCTTTTATGATTATCAACGAGAGCAGATTGCCAGAGATGCTAGGCTTGATGAACAGTTAAAGTCTATGAACACCAATATTACAAAGTTGGTGACATGGCAGGAAAGCCAAGTAAAAAAATCCGGGCTTCGCTGGGATAGTATCGTGGACAAAATCCTACTCGCTGTGGTAGGAGCAATCGTAGTTTACATTATGACACAGATTGGATTTTAAGGAAGTGATCAAGTGCAAATCAAAGGCGTGGATATCTCAGGTCCTATCAAAATTAGCGTTTCTCAGTTAAGAGCTGCTGGGATTGAGTTTGTTATTTGCAAAACCGGATTTGGCGGAGATTACCCCGGCCAGCAAGACAGTGGCATTACAAAAAACCTGGATCTTTTACAGGCTGGTGGTATGCCTTTTGGTGTGTATCACTACAGCTACGCCAAAGACCGCCAAGGAGGAATTGACGAAGCCAAACACTGTTTGCGGCTGCTAGGCAACAAAATCCCAGCTTATGGCGTGTGGTTTGACATGGAAGACGACTCCACTCTTGATGGGGATCTTGCTGGAGCTGCTCAAGGCTTTTGCGACACGATAAAGGCCGCCGGGCTGTATGTGGGTGTGTATGCATCCACCAGCTGGTGGCAATCCTACTTGACCGATTCCGCGTTTGGGCAGTGGGATAAATGGGTGGCCCAGTACTTCACCGAGTGCCAATATCAAGGAAACTATGGTATTTGGCAGTATACCGACCAACTCAATATATCTGGGCAAAACTTTGACGGCAATTGGGCTTATAAGGACTATCCCAGCTTTACAAAAGGAGGAATCACCACGAAAAGCAGAATTTTGCAAACGCAAGAAAACCGGATCACGCGGGGTTTTGGAAACGGACACACCGGTGTGGATCTGGGCTGGCAGACCACCCAAACAGACGGTATCCTTGCCCATAGCGCCGGGACCGTAACCTTTTGCCAGACAGGCTACGGAAATGCCCCTGGAAGCTCGGGGAACGCTTCTTATGGCAACTGCGTAAAGATTAAACACCCCAACGGCTATAGCACTCTATACGCCCACCTGAGCGCCGTAACGGTGAAGTTAGGTCAGACTGTGGCCCAAGGCCAGCAGATTGGGAACATGGGAAACACGGGCAACAGCTACGGCAGCCATTTGCACTTTGAGGTGCGTAACACTTCTGACTCTTGCATTGATCCGGCTCCCTTTTTAACGGCAGACCTTCCCGGACTTTCCACAGCAGAGGAAAAACCTGTGGATTATCGGGTGATGGTAACCGCTATAGACCTCAACATTCGCTCCGGTCCTGGGACGGGCTATCCTGTGACTGGCACCGTCGCCCCCGGGGAACACACTATTACAGCAGAGGCCCAGGGATCTGGGGCCAGTAAGTGGGGCAAGCTGTCCAGCGGCGGGTGGATCAGTTTAGATTATGCAACAAAAATCGAGGAGGTTGATGACATGACAGAAGCACAGGTAAAGCAGATTGCGACAGAAGCTATCAAAGACTATTTCCAAAGTCTTCAGACCAACGCCGCCGGAAGCTGGAGTCAGGCCGCGCGAGATTGGGCCATTTCCACTGGTCTTGTGGCCGGCGGGACTCCTTTTCCGGATGGTACGCCAAACTATATGTGGCCGTATCCCACCACCAGGGAAGCGTTGGTCCAGATTTTTTACAACCAGGCAAAGAACGAAGGTAAGGTATAATGGCCCGCCATGAAAAACCCCACCCGGTTCGAGAACACATGAAATCCCTGGGCTTCACCAATCGCTTGGCCGTATACATCATTATTTTTCTCGCCGCTGGCCTAGCCGGGGGATTTATCCTTGCCTGGAAAAGTATCGGTGTAGGATATACCGGAGCGCTCATGTGCTGGACTGTGGTTTTTACGCCTATCGGCACGGCGTGCAGCGTGGTCCTTTCCCGGATCGTAGACAAAAGCCGGGAGGAAAACACCAGTGCCGATGGTGAGGGGATCAAGTACGCAGCCGCAAAAGCTCAAAATTTTAACTCGGGTTTTGATGTAAGCCCGCCAATTTAAGGAGGATGCTTTATGAACGAATTTTTTTCTACTCTGCTTCAGGCTGTACTGGTGGCGGCTGTGCCCGTGATCGCCGCCTTTGCTTCCAAGGGATTTGTGGCCCTGGCTCAGTATCTTGGGGTCAAAGTCGAAAACGCCACGTTTGCCAAGTATGCTGATCAGATCGCCAAGGCCGTGTCTACTGCCGTCATTTATGTGGCCCAGACCTATGTGGATGAACTCAAAAAAAGCGGCACGTTTACCGAGGAAAATCAAAAAATTGCGATGCAAAAAGCTTTAGAAGTTGCAAAAAAGCAGCTCACTCAGGAAGCGTTGGAATTTATCGAAATAACCTATGGCGACATTACCGAATATCTAACCAGTAAACTGGAAGCGGAGGTAAAGATCCAGAAAAACGCCCCGGCAGTCCTTAACGTTATTGCAGAAAGCTGAATAGAACATAAAGAAAGCTCCGGCGTAACAACCGGGGCTTTTTTGTTTGAATGCGGTTACACACACGTTACACACAAAAAGAAAAAAACAAGATAAGAACATATACAAAAAAACCGCCTAAACTCAACGTTTAAGCGGTTTTGAAATGGTGGGGACAACAGGACTCGAACCTGTGACCTCCTACGTGTGAAACAGAATCTGGGAATTTCCGAGTTTGTCTGAAATTGATTTATCCAGATTTTAAGCCTTTTTCGAAATTTCAAAATCAAGCTCAGACAGTACAAGATTCTTTGGGTTACACACACGGTTACACACAAACCCGGAAGCGGTTTCCACAGCATCCACCAGCTGTTGAGCGTCCGTGTGCAGGTAAATATTAGCTGTTGTAGAGTATTGCGCATGGCCAAGAATACGCTGCAGCTGCTCCGGTTCGATCCCTGCACTCCGCGCCCACGTCGCATACGTGTGGCGGGTGCAGTGTGGATTCAATCGCCGGATGCCAAGACGATCCAAAAGGGGATAGTAGTCCCGGCGCCGAAAATTGTTGATCGTGTGCTGTCCCACGTACCCTGACAGCAGCATCGGCCCTGTCGCCTGATGAAGAAAGTAGGCAAAGTACTCCCGGCCTTCTGGCCGGACCGGAATCACCCGATTCCGCCCGGCTTCCGTCTTTTCTCCGCCCACCACGTAGGTCTCGTGACAGTCCGCCACAGGCAGCTGAAAAAGCTCCCCGATGCGCATGCCGGTATAGATCAGCATCAGCACCACCTTGGCCGCCTCGCTGCCGTCTTGGCGCAGCTTGGCTATCTCCAAATCGGTAAACACCTGCTTTTCTCCAGAAGGCTTGCCTTTGGTTTTTACAAAAGCGGCAAAATTTGTGCTGCAAATCTCTTCTCGTATTGCCCAGTTTGCCATCTGAGTGAGAAGTTGCTTCCGCTTTGCCTGAGTAGACTGGCTCATCTTGGCACCAGTATCCATCAAACTTTGAAAGTCAGACGCCCGAAGATCCCGAAAGCGGCGGTCATGCAGCGGCGCAAAAAAACGAAAAGCTGCCTCCATTGCCTCCACCGCTTTCGGGCCCACGTCCTTAAAATGCTCCCGGGACCATCCATCATATACCTCCGCAAAGCTCCAGTTGTACTTTTCGGAGATGGTGGCTCCCATCAGCTTTCCCAGGGCCTCCAAAGCTGCGGTCTTGGTCGCATAGTACCCGATGTACACGCCGTCTTTTTTGACAGCCCAAGGCCGCGATCGCCGCCCGGACAGCTTATACACCGTTCCGGTCCCGTTAGCCCGCTTGAGCTTTTTCCGCTTTTTCTTCTCTTCCAAAACAATCACCTCCAGGGTATGACTTGAAAAGCCTACCAGAAGGTGGTATAATCTCTGTGTTCTGTACAGGTACCCTCTGGGTAAGCTGTGCGCAGCCGCTTCTGGTGTTCCAGCACCAGGGGCGGTTTTTTTATTCTCAATTTTGAGTTTTTGCGTTTTTTGTGCAAATTAGGAGTTTAAAGCCTCGTGATTCTGATACGCAATCTCCTGCAAGAACTTGTACAAAGGCTGGATATTGTAATTCTTGGGGAACTCCAACTTTTTCTCTTCCACGGACACGCCGCCGCTGCACTTGAAATAGGGGCTGGTGATGTAATGAATGTTGATTTCACTGTCATCCGCTCCGAAGCCAGCAGTCTCGGCAGAGACGTGGTAAATCTGGCTCAGGTTAATGGAGTCTACCCGCATTTTTGCCCCGGTAGCTCCCTGTTTGTCAAAGTCAATGATCCGCTTATCCGTCACAATCACCACATCCCGCACCAGCTTAAACCCGGTGGTGATGGTCTCACCGTCCATCAGATACATTCCGTATTCCTGGGTGAGAGCCTCGGGAGACACCTCGCTCAGATTTCCCATCAGACCGGAGGCGACAGCGCCGCCTAAATTTTTTAACAGACCCATGATGATTTCTCCTTTATATTTTATTTTCACGACTGAGCCGTGGAGAACTAATACTCTTTCGGACGGTAGCCATTTAAACAACGGTTGTGTCCGTGCTCTGTCAAAAGCTGAGTGATTTCATCATCCGGAAACCAATACGTATCAGAATCGCCAGATATAGATACACCATCAAGAGAGATGGATAATGTAACATCTTCGCATTTAGCACCGTGGGGAACCATGAAAACGCCATTTTCTCCCCAAATTTCTTCCCACGCATATTTACGTAAGAGATAAGTGTACAGTTTGTGGCGGCTTTTTTGCACTTGGTCGGAAAAGCGTATGGCATGCGCAAGTGGAATGACACTCCATAAATCAGGGATATTTTCTAGGCACCAGCGAATCAGAGTAGCAATACGCATGTTAAAACGGTAGCCTTCTATGTCCTTTTCTTGAAGGATTGACAAAAGATCCTCCTTTGAATAGGCCTTTAGAAGATTATCCGGAGTGCTTTCAACAGAAATGAATAGCGGCGAAATTAACAAATCTCCGAAATAGCGATCCTGTATGTAGAAAATATCGCACTTATCATAAAGGTTTAAACGCAATAAAGTCATAACTTCCTTTTGGCATTCTTCATTTAGACTTTCTAGCGCAGTAACCACCTCTTTAAAAGGGATCTGTATTTTTGCTATGGTATTTTTGTTGATACCACTTTTTACATTCCCTTTAAAAATGCCGCACTCCATTGCCAGCCGGTACATGTGCTTACAAGGCAACTTGCGACGGATAAAATCTCCACAAGTACAAGAATCTAGGGTGGTCTCATATGGCTTCTTTCCCGAACCTGGGAAAACGCCATTTTGAGCATCTTTGTCTACCGCAAGCGGCGTAGTGTCAGCTTTCTCTGCAGATTTAATTCGCTTCTGCTGATCTTCAGGCATATGGATGGATTCATCCCATATGCCAAAAGTGCCTCGCGACTCCATGTCCATCACTCATTCCTCAATATATTTCCTCAGCATTGCGCTGCAGGTTACTTTTGCACCTTCCCCAGCACCCGCCCAAAGCAGCGCAGGTCGTCATACTGCCGGATGGGGATGGCCGGGTACCTGGGGTTCAGGCTTTCCAGCTCCTTGTGGCCCAGGCGCTTCATGTAGCCTTCGCCATTGAGGGAAAACACCCCGATCTCCCCTTCCCGGACGGGCTCGTCCTGGCGCTGGATAAACACGATATCCCCGTCCTTATAGGCTGGCTCCATGCTGTCCCCGTTGACCCTCAGGCAGCAGTGGGCTTCCTTCGGGACTTCTTCCGTGGGGATTTTCAGCTTGGTGGTATAGTACGTATCCCCCAGGGGTTCGCCGGTTCCTGCGGAAACTGCCAGGTCGTACAGGGTGATATAGGTGATGCTCCCTTTTTCTTCCCGGCTTTCCATATGGGTCATGCGGTCGTATTCATCGTCCAGCACGTGATCCACTACCTTTTTGCCGTGTGTGTCAAGCACACGGTATTTTTTTATGTGGTCAATTTCCTCTTTGGAGAATTCCTGCATCGAATCTTCGTCTAAGTCCGCCAGGGTATAGCCCATAGCGTACACAAGGCTTTTAATGGTTTCAATGCTCGGAGATTTTGTTATCCCAGAAGTGATTTTAGACAGGGTGCTTTTAGGGACGCCGGACCTCGCACTTAAATCATCCAAGCTGAGCCCGGATTTTTCACGTAAACGATTGAAAGCGTTAAGCCACATACCCCGCACCTCCTTGTCCTCTATAATATACCATCCAATAAACGAAAAAGCAAGACTTATTTCCAATGTTGGAAAATAAATTTCCATAAACGCTCTTGACAATTTCCAAATACGGATATAAAATAGAACCATAAAATTCCAAATAAGGAAACGGAGGTGGTGAATTGAATTCCAAAGTTTTTTATCCCAACCTTGTGGGGGAAATCGCAAAGCGGGGTATCAAGAAGAAAGTTATTGCAGAAAGCATAGGCGTTTGCCGCCGCTCTTTGCAAAATCGTCTGGATGGAAAAGTCCCGTTTTCTTATCAAGACGCAAAGACGATTCAAATGCGCTTCTTTCCAGACCTTACTTTGGATTATCTTTTGGCAAGGAAGGAAGACGGCGAAGAGATGGCAAGCTGAGAGGGGGTGATGGAGATGAACCCAGAACAAGTCAACGATGTAGATGTTAACTTAAACACAGACGAGATCGACGAGGCCATAGAAAAAGCGAACCGCCTTGTGGAGCTTTTGCGAGAAGCGTCCAGTTTGGCAAGTTCGCTTGGCGGAAGAGTGCTGATAGACCCAGTTGAGGGGTTTAATCCGTGACGCTCTTCACAGCGTCATAAAACGCTTGAAGGATTTTTTTGATGGATTCTGGATCTAGGGGCTTCATGTTTCCAGCAGAATACAGCCCCGTCAGATAGGAACCCATCAGTTCCACGGCAAGCTCTTTATCCGTTTTAGCCAACTGAATCACCTCCTTCCCAGCCTGATTATAGCACGGGAGGTGTGAGAAGGAAACGAAAGGCACGGCCAGCTGAGAGGGGGTGATGGAGATGAACCCAGAACAAGTCAACGAGGTTATAAAGGCCTTGGTTGAGTTTGTAAAACGAGCCAGCCAAAAAAACGCAACCGCCGAAGAGGTGCAAGCTCTGCCAGCAGTTGCTGAAGTTCTTGTTAAGCTGTTGCTTTAGTCATTACCGAGAGCGTTAAAAACTCTTTGGTAGAAGTCGCCTACTTGGGCAGCGGCGTACTTGGTAGCCTCTGCGAAGGGATCTTCTACTTCAAAATGATTAAGGGATTTTTTGGGGATATAGGCTAGGCCCGGCAAGGCATGGCAGGCGAGGCTGGGCAGGCACGTTTAAAAAGGAGGTGACCTGAGAGGTGGAAGAGCAGGAAAACCGCTTTCTGAAAGCGGAGCTGATACAAGAGCAGCCGGACGAACTTCAGCAGGCGATCCAGCGGGTGAAGGACGATCTGGCGGTGTTGTGCAAGGCGATTGCAGAAGCACTCGCGCCTATTGTACAGCACATTATCACAAGTATTGCAGACGCCGCAAAGTTTGTTGGGCAGGACCTTGTTGTCCGGGCGTGGCTTGAAAACAAGGCGCCGTCCCGCTGGAGGCATTTGGCGTTAAACTCAAAAAAGCGGCGTGTCCGCAAGAAGTATATGGACCGGGCAAGGAGGTTGATATCATGTCAATTCCCACACTGACCGCTGAGCAGGCTGCCGAACGGCTGCGGGCCGAGGGCGTGAAGATCTCCGCTGATACGATCCGGCAAGGCATCCAGCAAGGGGCATTTCCGTTCGGCGCATGTGTGATGGACCCGAAAGGCCGCGTGCGTAGCTGCATTATTTTTGACGTACAGCTTGAGCAGTGGATCTCTGAGAGGTGCGCCACATGACAGAAAAGTGTGTGGTTTGTGGCCTGCGGTGGCATGTGTGCCGAGATAAGGTTATTCCCCAGGGCGGGTATGTGTGCCCTGCGTGCTCGATGACAAAAAGCAAAAGAGAACACCATGTTTTGCAAGAACCGGAAAGCCAAAAGAAAGAGGGTAAGTAACTATGTCAGAACTTTTCATTTTGTGCGTGTTTATGCTGATGATTTCCGCCTGTTACTATGCAGGACAGGCGTACCTGTGGCTGCGCCGCTTTGTGTGGCTGTACCGGCGGCAGCGGCGGCAGCTGGTGAACCGGAGGGCTCTCCCCCTCCCCCGCCGGAAAGCGGTGGAGGACTACTGGAAGGGAGCAGCGTGATGGCTTTTCAGGTAGGAGACCGGGTGCTGGTGGATGCCAATGTTTTAGGGGGGCACGGTGTAAACGGAAGGATTTTCAGGGTGACATGTGTGAAGGGAAACGGCCTGTACACCCTTAGTGATGGCACAGGTTTAGATTATGCCGAGAAGTTTTTGGTGCCCGTTGAGCTGCCCATCAAGGTGAGCGTGGGATGGGACCTGACGAAAGATCTCTCGATCACCCAGGCCCAGTATGAAAAGATCTGTCTTCACGCGGAGAAGACAGGCCGCACCACCACAGAAGTGCTGCGGATGCTGCTGGCGGCTGCTATGGAATGCTTTTTGGAGGAGAGCCCCACAATGCTGAACGTGGCGACTGTGATGGGCCGCCTAGTGACCGATCCTGAATTGAAGCACACCCAAAGTGGCGTCCCGGTCACATCTTTCACCCTGGCGATAGATCGCAGATACGCTAAGCAGGGTGAAGACCGTCAGACAGATTGGATTGATCTGGTGGCCTGGCGTGGCACCGCGGAGTTTATTTGCAAATATTTCACCAAAGGCCGGATGATCGCAGTCACCGGCTTTTTGCAAACCCGCACTTGGGAGGACAAAAACGGAGCGAAGCACAAAGCCACCGAGCTGGTGGCCCAGCAAGTTTCTTTCTGCGGGGACAAGCCAAAGGACCAGGGCCGGGAGGAGCCCGCCGCCCAGGAGGAGCCGAAAGCGGCGCCCCAGCAGATGCAGGATTTTTCTCAGGGCAGCCTGGATGACTATAAGATGGTAAATGATGAAGACTTGCCATTCTGACAGCGTTTGAAAAGGAGCGTGAGCAAAATGGAGATAGAGCGGTACATACCAGAGGGCCGGGAGCACGCAGTGTCCCGGAAAGAGCTGCGGGCGCTGCTGGGCAAGGATGACCGGCTGATCCGTGAGTGGATCAAGCAGGCCAACCGGCGGCTGGGACCGGAAGGAAAGGTGATTTTGTCTTCTTCATCCTGGCGGGGGTATTGGATCAGCAGCGACCCTGAAGAAATCGCCATCTATCTCCAGGAGCAGGCCAGCCGGGCAAAGACCCAGGCGAAAAACGACGAACCGGCCCGGCGGCTGCTGGCGCGACTGAGGGGAGAAAAAATTGTGAGAGTGCGCAGCTATATCCGCCGGGTAAAGGCAAAGCCAGCGCCAGACGGACAGGAAAAATGGGAGGTATAACCGTGGAGGAGAAAAAGAGTTTTGCCATGTTTCGGGATTACCTGGAGTACATGGAGGGAATGACCGATCAGGACATTGGGGCCGCTATGCGGGCGGTGTGGATGGTGGCCAACGGTCAGGAGCCGCCTGAGCTTTCCGGGGTGGCGTGGATGTTTTTTACCATCGTCAAGAGAGATATGGAACGGGCCAGTGTGAGAGCCCAGGCCAGCCGTGAAAACGGTGCCAAAGGCGGCAGACCGAAGAAGGAGGAGCCGCTTTCCGGACAGCAGCAGGAGACCCCAGGGGAGACTGATGAAAAACCCGTGGAGGAAAACCCCGAAAAACCCAGAGATAACCCAAAAAAACCTAACCAAAACCAAAAGAAACCCGAGAAAAGCCTACATAAGACAGTAGACATAGACAGTAACAAAGACAGTAAAGAAGCGCTTTATGCGCACGCGTGCGTGGGATTTTCTGAGTTTTGGGAGAAGTATCCCAAAAAGGCAGATCACCAGGACGCCATGAACGCCTGGAAGGAACTTTCCCCCACCGAGGAAACCCAGCGTCAGATTTTGGAAGCCCTGGACCGGGCCAAAATTTCCCCGCAATGGCTGGAGGAGAATGGCCGCTATATTCCCAGGGCCGCCAAGTGGCTGCGGGAGCATCAGTGGGCCAACGTGGTGCCTCTGCACTTTTCCACGCGCAGCTATGACGCAGAGGAACTGGAGGAGCTGGCCGCCTTTGACCTGATGGATGTGGCGAGGGTATGAGTACCTGTAAGCGCTGTGGCGCTGAAATTTTGTGGATTCGTACTCCATCTGGGAAAGTTATGCCCTGCAATGCTCAGCAGGTGTATATCATTCAGGGAGAAGGCACGGAAAAAGCGGTGCTCAAGGATGGCCAAGTTGTTTCTTGCCAGTATACTGAAGATCCAGACCGGGCCACAGGCATGGGATACGTCCCTCACTTTGCCACATGCAAGCCCTCCAAGGAAGATTCCCAGCATCAGCCCGAAAGCATTTATTCCCAGCGCAACGCTTACGGCTACAGGCTGAACCTCCGCCACTCCCTGGTTCAGAAGCTGTACTTCCGGTACAAGGACAAGCTGGGGATCAGCCGCAGTACACCACTGTCCGATGGGGAGCGGATGGAATTTGAGCGCCAGGCTCTTCCCTGGCTGGAAAGGAGAGAAAAAGCATGAGTCGTATAAAAGCAAGGCCCATCATTTTGGAGAGGGTACGACAGATTGTCTGGGAGACCAATTTGTCCTATCGAGAGTTGGCCAGATTACTGGGAGTATCCAGCGGCGGCATGGTGTCCGGGTGGGTGAATGACGATAAAACCATCTCTGTGGAAGCTCTCACCCGGCTGTGTGAGCTAAGAGGAATCAATCCCGCCTGGGTGATGGGGCTGAGCGAGAAAAAGTATTTGAAGTAGCAAGGAGAAATTAACATGTATGATTGCTTTTACTGTAAAGCCAAAGGCATGTGCAGCGCAGCCGCAGAGCCGGGTTCTGTTATGTGCATGATAAACCGGATGAGATACGGGGGAACCCATGCAGATGAAGAACAGGTGCGCCAACCCGTACTTTTTTGCCAATACTGCGGTCATCGGTTACAGGAGTACGGAAAGGAAAGGTTTTGCAATAACACATACTGTCTAAACCGCTACAAAAGCGTTTAAAAAACAGCTAGGAGAGTACAGTATGAAATACGCAAAAAGCTATCAGGGCATGCGCAACCGCGCCCAGGGCAAACTTTTCGAGCAGCGCATTGACGCCGCTTTGGTACACTATGACAGTTTGGGGCTGGCGTCGGTGGAAAAGACACCGGAGCCCATGCGGCCGATCAAGCGGTTGACTGAAGGCCGCTTTGTGGCGGTGTTTGAAAAGCCAGCGCAGCCGGACTACAAAGGCACGCTGAAAGGCGGCCGCGCGGTGGTGTTTGAGGCCAAGCACACCAGCACCGGGCAGATGGATCAAAGCCGGGTGACAGCAGATCAGGCAAAGCGGCTTGACCGTCACCAGGCGTTGGGAGCGCTGTGCTTTGTGGTGGCAGGCTTTGGTCAAGAGGATGTTTTTCGAGTGCCCTGGGAAGTGTGGCGGGACATGAAAGCCGCTTTCGGCAGGAAGTACGTGAAGCCAATCGACTTGGAAGCGTACCGAGTGCGCACCGGCCAGACCGGCGAGCTTTTGCTTTGGGAGATGGAGGGTTGATTACCACAAAGCAGCTGGAAGAGCTGAAGACATTGACCCAGGAGGGCAATTCCAAGCCGCAGATCAACTTTTTACAAGGTGCGCGGTAAGCAAGTGTGGACAAGTAGACATGTTTTGCCAAGCGGGAAAGAAAATCAGAGAAATCAAACAGGAGTTAAGGAGTGAAGAAAAATGTTAAACGAACTGGCCAAAGAGATCCACGAGAACGCCAAGGCCCACGGGTGGTGGGACGACAATAGGACTTTCCCGGAAATCGTGGCCCTGTGCCATTCAGAGCTTTCCGAGGCTTTGGAGGAGTATCGGAACGGCCGGCCTATGGTGTACTGTGTCAACCCCGACTGCGAGATTTTGCGAAGCAGGGGCACCAGTGAGGACGCCTGCTGCAACGTATGTGGATTCCAGGCTGGAAAAGCCAAGCCCGAGGGGATCGCTACAGAAATGGCAGATTGCATTATCCGAATTTTGGACTGGGCCGGAGCCGAAGGAATTGACATGGATGCCATCATCCTGGCCAAGATGGACTATAACAAAACCAGGCCCTACAAGCATGGGGGGAAGGTGTGCTGAATGGGCCACTCATTTACCTTTTGCCAGACCTGCGAAACGCCGCTAGACTGCGATTTTTGCGACAAACTGGGGGCGCTGCGAGAACCAGGCCGCATGACCCTGCAAGAGCTGAAAGCCGAGGCCAAGCGCCAGGGGTACAAGCTTATCAAGGCGAAAAGGCCCAGATTCGAGACGTGCCTGTGCGGGCACAATGTCCACCAGTGGGTGAGCGGGCCGAAGGGCTGGGCGGTGTACTGCAAGCACTGCGGACTGTATGGCCCCTGGGCAAAGAAGAGCCACAACGCTGTGATAGAGGCGTGGAACGCCATGATTTTGGAGAAGAGGAAGGAGCAAAGCAATGGATGAGATCAAACGCGCCCTTCTGGATGACCACGAGGCGGAGAAAAAGTTGGAAGAAACAGGCTTTTTCAAAGCAAGTGGAGATCTTTCTTTGGATAGTTGTCCGTTTTGTGGCAGCAGCGAAGTGGTTTACGAAAAATATTTACACACTGCCGGATATAGGTGGAGGGTTGTGTGCACGAACTGTATGGCTAGTATTGACTCAGGATGTGCACAGCAGAGAAGCGTGGTACAAAGAATGTGGAACACCCGCGCACCGATTCTGAGCGCGGAGGAGATGGAGATGCTGGAGAGGATGGAATGAAAAACTTTAAAGAACTATTTGATGCTGACGGAAAGTATATGACAGATAACCGCTATCAAGAAATCCTGCGGCTGGATGCTATGTTAACCGAAAAGCAAATACCGCATACTTGCCAGAAGGTCATGGACGGTTGGCAAGTTATCTATCCACAGGATGGAAAAAAGCGTGTAATGGACGCGATAGAGCATTTCGGCAGTTACGGTAATGAACAGGACAAGCTCGAAATTATGGGGTTACTTACGCCGGAAGAAAAGAAAAACGACACTGTACTTGGATATCTATCTGCTGAAGAAGTATTTTCTCGAATTGATCGACATTGGAAGGAGGCCCAGCCATGAGCATGACTGTCAACGAATTATATAGCGAGATTGGAGTTAGGTCTCCAATGAAAATTCTCAGTGCCTATAACGGGAGAGTGCTTTGCTACAACTTCAATCCGGAAAAAGAGAAACACCAAGCACTAGGTGAACGCGAAATACAATATATTTGGGCGGAAATAAGAATTAGTCAAAACGCTGGCTTTGGAAATTTTGCGGACGTTATTCTCTGCGCTTATGTGGATGGCGCGCCGGAATACGAAAAGGAACACAAGGAGGCACAGCCATGAAAACCAAGAAATCCCAAGCCCTTGAGCGCATCATCACACTGATGAACGAGAGCTTCAATGCAGAGGACATCATGAAGCTTGCCATTGCTTATAGCGTGATAAAGCACGGCGTGATTTTGCCGGACTGGACAAAGGAGGGGGAGCATGACCAGCAGGGAAGCGGCACTCAAAAGCTGTAAGGACAGGTTGGAGCACCTGGAAAACGCCCCGTCCCACCACTACGGCAAACGGCAGCGGCAAAGGGCCATTGAGCTGGAAAAGGTAAAAATAGAAGCCCTCCTCCATCAGATATGGGAAGAGAAACTATGGCACGACGCTAAGACAGACCCACCCAAGACGCCGGGGCTGTACTATGGGAAAAAGAACGATACCAACTCTATGTATCCCTGTTTGTACCGGGACGGCATATGGGTACTGGATGCGTACCCACAGACAAAAATGGACATTGTTAAATGGGCGGATTATACGGCGTTTGTAAAGGAGGACGATTGAGCATGACGAAGGAAGAAATTATAAAACAATATGAGATGGCGGTTGAAGGAGGAGAGCTTATTGCTCCTTTTATGGGTGAGGACGAAAAGGAACTTTACGAGATGTTAAAAGCCGGACTTTCCGCCCTCCGCCCCATCACCAGGGAGCAGGTGGAGAAGATGTGGAAGGGTGAGTGGGAATGGTTTGACGAAACAGTTGGAACTCCGATTGATGGATATGAGCGCGAGTGGGGCTGGCAGTGCTCAAAGTGCAAAACTGTATTGCCTGATGAATTTGATAATCCGGATGATTCTCCAGCAATGCGATTTTGCCAATGGTGTGGCGCTCCTATGACAGACGAAGCCGTGGACATGGTGATGGAGAGATTGGAGGCAATGTATGAAAATCGAGATTGAGATTTCGGATAATGAGCTGAGGGAACATATTCTTGTGGCCGCTGGAAACGCACTTCACAAACAGTATTCTACTGAACGGAATTTGTATAAGCGCACCATTGCTGGTTGTGTCCGGGAGGTCATCTACAAAGACAAAGACGAAATCATCAAACAAATTGTGGCACAGGCAAGCCGTGAGTGTGGTAACAAGGCGGCGCAGAAAATTGTGAGGGAGGCGCTGAAAGATGGCAAGAATGATTGATGCTGATAGGCTTTTGCGGGAACTGACAGCACTAAGCCACGGACAAGTGTGGCCTGGATGGACGTATGATGGAATAAGGCTCCTGATTGAGCGCCAGCCCACCCTCACCCAGCCGAACGAGTGGGTGAGCGTGGAGGAGAGGTTGCCGGAGGACGAGGCACGACAATACATCGAGGACGATCTGGATGGAATCGGCTACTTGTATCCCTGCCTGCTGACCTACAAAAGCCCAAATACAGAGCGAATTCATGTGGTCAGATTCTACTACGACATTATCCAAAAGTGGTTTGTGAATAACGGGGAGGAGCTTTGCGAAAAAGGTAGGTGCATCGCTTGGATGCCGTTACCTGCACCGTATGACCACCGCCCGCCGGAGTGAGAGGAGGACACATGATGAAATGCGAGAACTGCACCAAATACGATGATTGCCGCACTGGCTCCGGCCTGACATGGCCGTGTGGGGCGTATGTTCCGAAGTCCGTGACCAACGCCGACCGCATCCGGCGCATGAGCGACGAGGAGCTGGCAAGCGAGATGAACCAGCGTTCAATACTCACCATTTGCGACATTGTGTGTCAAGGTGATTGTAAGGCAATAGCCACGCTTAATAAGACAAGTGGCGAGGTGTGCGAGGAGATAATTATGGAATGGCTCAGCCAGCAGAGGAGGAAACTTGATGGAGATTGAAAAGCTGATAAAACATATGCGAGAAGAAGCGCAGGATTATCGGAGCGGCCGAACGCTGGGCCGCGCTTTTGCAGATGCAGAAGACGTTTTGGATGAAGCCGCCACCGCCCTGGAACAGCTCCAAGCCGAGAACGATAGGCTGCAGGCGGAGTTGGAGAAAGCAGAGGCGGTCAGAAAAAAACAAGCAGACATCCTTTATGAATTGAGAGGTCAAAAGTACGAACAAACAACAGCTATCGACCAGCTGCGGGCCGAGAACGACAGGTTCAGGAGGGAGAGGGACGCGGCGGTGGAGGACTTGAACGCGATAATAGGGGACATAGAGGAAATCCGGCGGGGATATGGTGTTGATAATGGCGATGCTGATAGTGCTTTTGCGGACTTGTGTGAAAACTATTGTGCCAATAAAAGCCACAGATGCTACGTAGAGGCTGAAAAATATCGCTGTAACAATTTCAAATGGCGCGGGCCAAAGGAGGAATGAGCATGGAACGGTTGACCAAAAAGGTTCATGGAGTGTGGACTGCCTTGTGTAGATATGAGAAATCTCCATTCCCAATCGTTACACAAGAGATTATAGACCGCCTCGCCGCCTACGAAGACACGGGCTTTACCCCAGCGGAAGTCCAGCAAATGCAGTGGATTCCGGTGGAGGAGAGGCTGCCTACGGATGAGCGACCTGTCCTCGTTTTCGTAGGATATGCAGACACCATGACCGGGTTTATCACCACGTCATCATATTTCTGTTTTGACGCAAATCCGCATTGGCAATGGGATGGATTGGTCAGAAACGAGCAGCGTACACTTTTCTGGATGCCCCTTCCTGCGCCGCCTGACCGCCGCCCGCCGGAGGGAGATGAGAAAAGTGAAAGGATGTAAAAAATGTCCAGCTTTTGATAAATGTACCGTGACACACCGAGGATCAGCGTGTGCGGCGTTACGTAGGTCTTATGGGATAGATACAGACCCAGAAATCATAACAAACGCTGACCAGATACGGGCCATGAACGATTTGGAGCTTGCGGATCAACTGGTTGTTCAAATAGATGGACTGGAAACTTGCAGAATGTATCTTTCAGCGCCTGTTGGTAAATTGTGGATTTCCAGAATAGCGGCAAGGGAAGTTAATTTGAAATGGCTTCAGCAGCCAGCAGATAAAACTGCACTTTAAATCTTTTCTATCAAATTTGAAAGTTTAGGGAGGTAACAATAAGTGAGTAAAATTTATCCTACAAGTAATTCTGAGACGCTGACAAAGCTTTTACAAATGTACCAAGCAGTGTACGAAACCGAATCCCAAGAGGTGACGCTCACTTGTATTTGTGATGGGACCGGTGCTTTTTTGGAGGAAATGCGAGGCTTGCTTCGCCGGATCGGATGCGTAGATATTCAGTCATACTCTGATGTAAACGAACAGTATGGCACAAAAGAAAAGCCCTGGGCGACTTGCAAGTTTACTGCTGTAGGAAAACTCCCTGTAGTGCCTTGTAAGGGAGAAGTTTGCATAGAAAACAGGTATGAGGATTCTTCCCTGCGTCGTTGGCTTAACACTTTGTACAAAGACGTAACGGATATATGCTTGGGAAAGGCTTTGATTGAAGACATCAACCCACCTGACCCAGAAAGCAAAAAATTTTATCTATTATCTAGCCATGAATTAAAAAAGGAGCGCAAAAAAATGAATCTAAAATGGGAGTTTTACGATTATGACGTTGGCATGTATCGAACCACTGGGTACAAGTGCCCTGTTTGCAACATTGAATACGGGGATAACATTTATCTTTATAAAGGGATCCCCACTTTTAAGCAAAGAAAAATTCCGTTTTCATATTGCCCTAACTGTGGAACGAAACTGAAAATGGAGGAATAAGCGTGGAAGTAGGAATTTGGTGTATTTATACAATTTTATGTGCGCTTTTGTGCTTTAAAGACATGAGCGGAAAAGAAGAACTAAAAAAAATCCGGGAGCAGCTAGAGAAGATTGCAAAGAAAATGGAGGGATAAACGATGGTTTTTGCAATGATGGCGTTGTCAATTTTAGTTTCTGTCATAAAAGCAAACGGCTGGGTGATGATCCCCACCTACTGCGTGGTGTTCTGCTGGATCGGCAGCTTTCTTGTGTGGTGTGTGTACTCTAACTCAAAAGCTGCAAACGGCCAGAAATCGAAAAATGAGGATTTGCCTCAACAAACAGTAGTGCTCGAGAAAACGGGGACGCTGCCCGTAAAAGTCAAGTTGGATCCTGGAGCAATCTTTCCCAGCAGAGCTCACAGCACGGACGCGGGACTTGACTTGTACGCAACGGGCCCCATGCAGGTGCCAGCCAGAGGAGAAGCTGTTTTTGATACCGGAGTCCATATTGAGCTGCCGCCTGGTACCGCCGGTATGCTGAAAAGCAAAAGCGGATTAAATGTAAACCACAGCATAACCAGCGAAGGCGTGATTGATGAAGGGTATACCGGCTCTATCCGCGTAAAGCTGTACAATCACGGCGACCACCCGTACCAGGTGGAGCCTGGGGACAAGATATCCCAGCTAGTGATCGTTCCGGTACTTACTCCGGCGGTTGACCTGGTGGACAAGCTGGCAGACACAGACAGGGGAACCGGTGGATTTGGAAGCACGGGGAGGTAAATTGTGAAATCCTATATGCGTGAGAGTTCTCCAAAGTCAAAATGGGAAAATATCTCGGCTAAGTCCATAATTTGTGACCTTGAGGATTTGGGGAAGTATCTTGAATCGCTGCAAAATGCTCCAGTTGGTCCTTTCACTTTTGTTCCAAAAGACTTGTTTGATTATGCAACGGGGCTTCCAGAGTATCCAGAGTTTGAGCGCATGATGAAAAAAGCGTATGGCTCAGAATGGAAACTTGTACCACTGGAACAGGTGCCCAAAGAAATATATAGAAAGAGAGAAATGTAAGTATGAAAATATCAGAATTGATTAAGGCACTATCCCGGCTGAAAGTAGAAACGGGAAGCCTGGCTTGCTTTGGGTGCGTGCATAAAGATCAGTGTTCTATCCACGGCTGTGCGATCCTGAAAGCGGCGGCGAAAAAGCTGGCCCGCTTGGAGCTTATTGAAAATCCCCCAATCGTAGAGGTCCATAGCAAAGTCACAATGGAGTTTGATGTGCACAAGAAAATGCTGGAAGAAATGAGGTGTGAAGAAAGGGAAACGTACATGAAAAAAGTGCTTTCTGATGCCTTGATTGAAAGAATTGACAAAATGGAGCTTTTTACGTTTGTTTGGGAAGAAAATCCAAACGATGGATCAGTTAAATATCATCTATTTTTGAAAGTGGTGCCGCCAGAGGTGGGACAGATAGAATGATGGTGAACAGTATGACACGTGAAGAAATCCAAATCCAGCAGATAAACCAAGATATAAAAATCTTTGAAAATCGGATGGCGGAATTGTCGAAAAGCAAGATCAACGTGCAAGAACTGCGAGATTACTATGAGGGCATGATCCGCGAGTTGCGAAGCAAGCGCCGGTATTGGGAAAGGAGGATGGCCATCAATGACAAGAGAAGAGATTGAAAGGTATGGCGGGATCTGCGACAAGCTCATTGCCTTGCGTGCGGTGAAGGTAAGTGATACCGTCCAGGGCAGTTCCTCGGAGACCCCCTATCAAAAGCACACCATCCAGATTGAGGGAAACGTGGATGACGGAAAAAGTTGGAGGTTTCGAGAGCTGAAGCGTCAGAAAGCGGAGATCGAGGCAGCGGTGACATCCATTCCAAACGGGAAGGATCAGGCGGTGATCTCCATGCGGGTGCTGGGCCGGATGACTTGGAACGACATTGCCGGGCAACTAGGTGGTTCCTACACCGTGGAAGGTTTGAAGAAGATTTATCAGCGGGCCATGAAAAAATATTTTTAAATCTGTCCCTCTTGTCCCCCATGTCCCGTTTGTCCCGATATGATGAAGAAATAGAGGATCCACAAGGATCCCATCACACCCTGGTATCTACCAGGGTGATTTTATTTTTCGGGGGGATTTTGTAGGATGATGACATTACTGGAAGGAGACTGCCTAGAGCAGCTAAAAACCATACCCGACGCCACGGTGGATCTGGTGCTGACCGACCCACCTTATAACATCGGGGTGATTACCCAACACAGCGGAAAGCACGTGCCCCATGCCTGGGATAAAATCGACCATTATGTGGACTGGTGCGTCCAGTGGCTGCTGGAGTGTCAACGGGTCTTAAAGCCCAACGGTGTGCTGTATTTTTGGCACAATCACATTCCCCAGATTGCCCAGCTGTTGGAAGCCATCCGGGAGAAAACCACTCTCTCCTTTGTGTCCTTCTGCATCTGGGACAAGGGAGAAGCCTATCGGGCGAGATCCTGGAAGAACCGGGACCCGGACGGCAAGACCGCCCTTCGGTCCTGGTTCAATATCTGCGAGTATTGCCTGCACTTTTTTAATACTCCCACAGGTGCCCAGGCCAGGTGGAACCAGACTGGCTGGGAACGGGTCAACAGCAACCCGGCCTGCTACCGGCCCTTGAAGGACTGGTACCGCCGGGAGAAGGAGCGACTGGGCATCACAGACCGGGAGGTAGCCCAGCGTTACGCCCAAGTCACGGGAAAGAAACCCCACATGCTCTCCCACTACTTTCGGGACCGGCAGTTTGCTATTCCCACCAAGGAAATCTTTGAGGCGGTGTACCAGCCTCTGGGTTTTGTGTACCAGGAGGAAAACGGTCAAGGATATGAGGGACTCCAAGAAGGATACCACGCCCTGCGAGAGGGCTACGAGGGAATGCGCCAAGGGTACGAAGCCCTGCGCCGGGAGTACGAGAGCCTGCGGAATTACCACCGATGTGATCCTCTCCACTGTAATGTGTGGCACGTACCCCCTATCCCCTCCAACAAGCGGCTGCACACTTGTCAGAAACCAGTGGAGATTCTGGAGCGGCTGGTGCGGGTCAGCTGCCGTCCGGGAGGCACGGTGCTGGACTGCTTCATGGGCAGCGGATCCACCGGGGTGGCGGCGCTGTGCATGGGCCGAGACTTTATCGGCATCGAGCGCGACCCGGACATGTTTTCCGTGGCCCAAAAGCGGATCTGGGAGGAGCAGCAGCGCCTGGCCGCTTTCAAGGTCACCTGAAATATTTTTTTGAGAGTTGTCCCGTTTGTCCCCAATGTCCCATTTGTCCCACTATAATGAAGAATTGAGGTAACAGACAAACCTCCCATTTTGTGTTTTCTCCCATCAAAAGATCCCCAAGAGCTGGGGATCTTTCTATACCGGACGCGGAAGCGCCGCCCCACCTGCCCTGGGGCGTGAGACGGGTCGCCACCGTCTTCCGGTTCCAAAAAAGCCCCTGGCCTTTGCGGCTGGGGGCTATTTCCATTTCTGGGAAGTGATGTCCTGTGCTCTGCCCCTACCCCACAACCTGTGTATTTGACCGATACAGGCAGACCGGTGTACACTCTTGTGCTTTGCCCAAGTGCGATTTCGCTCTTACAGCGAAAGCCATGCTGGAGCACGAAATAGATTTGCTGTCGCAAATCCGTCGGAAAACGGAAGCCCAGCAAAAAGCCTTGTCCCGCTTAAAGAGAAAGCATAAAGAGGAGTTTGGAGGCGATTATCCATGATCCAAGACCACAAAGCAGCTGGCTACACAGTACCCTGTGTAATCTGTGGAAATGCTGTGCCACTTTCCAGCGAGACAGATCTTTTTGAGTTGGCACAGGATGTTCAGACCGCGCCCGTCCGTGTGTGTGATGAGTGCAAAGCGGCCGTAGAAAAAGCCAAAGCCCTTTGATAACAGCCTGTAAAAGGGCTGTTTTTATTTTGTGTATTAGGAGGCGTGTCAAATGGATCCCAAGGTAAGAAGCGCCATTCAATCAGCAATCGACCGCTGCTTCTTTATGAATGCGCTGTGTGATCGGATGTACTACGTGATGAAAGGTCAGTGGTACATGAAGGAATTTTCCAAGCTGTTCCACGAGAAGGTGGCCCATGCTTACCCTGCCATTGCTGACGCTCTCGGTGATGTGTTATTGGGGGAAGCGCAAGACGTGACCCGAGGGGCTATGAACTCCCAGGCTCAGGACTACACAGGTCCCACCCAGATGCTGGAGATGTACCGGGATGAAGTGTTGACCACACGCGCCATGATCAGCGACGCATATTATGCAGCCTTTGATTACCGAGAGCCTGGCGTTGCCGCTTTGCTGGAAGATGTCCTGGAGGACTACCAGGAAGACATGGTGTCCCAGGCCATCCGCATGGCAGGCAAGGCCACCCAGTACGGCGATAATGTTCATCAAATCGACAATGATGCAGACCTTTTCTTTTGATTTTGAGGTCAAAAAATTTTTCACGGGTCCTTCTGGAGGAAAAACAGCGAGTGGTTACTGCGAGG
>ERZ1643251.1207-NODE-1207-length-30444-cov-4.982790_pt1 | contig 30444 bp, 25 predicted proteins | sample MGYA00579261_ERZ1643251 | MGnify/ENA primary metagenome ERZ1643251 (study PRJEB29033, sample SAMEA4952267) | chicken gut metagenome | biome: Broiler Chicken; feature: Gastrointestinal Tract; material: Caecum | place: Ireland | collected 2018 | study: Broiler... | reverse complement strand
ATTATTCATGAGCGAAAACCAGCCAAGTGGCTCACTTTTATATTAGCGTTTACAACCTGGTGGACAGTGAGCACATCTGGATACTCAGAAAATAAACTCTCGTAAGCTTGCATGGGACTCTCCTCCTTCATTTCGGTTTCTTTCGTGCTGAATGAGCCCATGCTGTACTGCGCGTTCCTTTTGTCTGAAATACAAAGAAATTACCCCGCAGGGTTTCCTGCGGGGTAATCCATACGGTGTACAGTCCACTTTTACCGCAATATGTTCTCGGTGACGCCTCGCTCCAGAGTGAAGCTGGTGGCAAAGATGTTCAAGGCAATCCATGCCCAAGAGAGTAAGAAAGTAGCCAGAGAAAAAGCGAAAGCCGTGGTGGAGGAACTGCGTTCCATGAAGCTGAAGGAGGCCCCGCCAAGAAGGTGGAAGATGGCATTGAGGAGACGCTTACCTACTGCGATTTCCCCGGTGAGCACTACTGGACTCGCATCCGTACCAATAACGTCATTGAGAGGCTGAATCGGGAAATACGACGGTATTCTTGGGTGGTGAGCTGTTTTCAGGACGGCAACTCGCCCCTTGTTAGTTTGTGCCCGGCTGCGCCATGTAGCCAGCACCCAATGGGGCAACAAGAAGTACATGAACATGAAACACCTAGAGGGTGCAATTTAAAGATACCTCCATCGCTGACTGACTTCATTTATGCAGAGCCTGTAAATCAGTCCGTAACACTACCAGACAGAGCGGAAGGGATTGCCGCCTACTATTCACAGACAACAAGCCCTTTCTGCTGCTTGAACTATTTCCTATTTAATATATCCTGCAACTTTTGAGGGTTACTTCAGTGCGTACCCACCCGATAATTTTCTGATATTGGTCAGAGTATTGATCCTTATTCCATCTTATCGGATTATAATGCTTGCTGGATTTGAAAAGCTCCAGTTGTTTCACAAAAAGGCTCAGGCGTTGACCTCAAACTCCAGATTAGAACTTAGGTCAAAATAGAGCCAATACGCCTCATTTCAATTTTTGATACAAACCTTTTAGTTATTGCGACCGCTACGCTACTCTAAATTGTCATGGATATAATTATTTATAATCCTTTGCTTCGTCTCTTGAATGTGATGCAACAGTATTTCCCGGGCCGCTTGTACATTGCATTTTTTTGAAGCTTCTATAAATTGCCAATGTTCCCGCTGAATATCGTCGTCAATCAACGGTAAAAGCTGTCCAGATATAATTTGATACTGGGCCCTAACATTATCATACATTAATAAAATATGTTTATTGCCAAGAAGTTCCAGGGGGATCCGGTGAAATGCTGCGTCCAATTCTGCATACCGATAGCTGTCTTCTTTTTGCCGAGAAATCTCCTCTTCCTCACATAATTTCTGCATCTTTGAGAAGTGTGTATCTTTTAATTTTCCAATTACCTTTTCCAGCGCAAATATCTCTATGCACTCCCGTACTTGAAAAATTTGAAATATGTCTGTCAAATCCACACTTTGGATAAAGAAGCCTACATTTGGTACTTGCCGCAGGATACCTTCTTTCTGTAGTCGCAAAAAGGCTTCACGGACAGGCGTATAGCTTATATCCAACTCCAAAGCACACTGACGGGCACTGAGATAGCTGCCGCTCGGCATCTTTGAAATGCGCTCTTTTATTGCCTTATAAGCCACGTTGCTGAGAACTTTCCTGGACACAGCGTCACCCCCCCTTCCCTTGGTCGGATTAGACTCTTTACTGGATTACCGACTGATACTGGACTTTTTGTTTCGCATACAAGTCTACTACCTCCAGCAGTTCCTTGTCAATCATTTCTGTAAGAAGCTTTGCTCTCATGTAATAAGGGGATTTCCAGCCAAAGTAAGCGGTTAGTTCCGCAAGGGTTTTGGGCTCATTGCAATATTCCCAAACCTGCCGCTCTAATTGACTCATTTCTTCAGTTTTAGCACTTACAGGAATCCAATTTTCCTGGGTAGGCCCCTGAAATATTACAGAGAACCAGTCATCTTCCACTTTGATTTCTGGAGACTCAAGACCTACTTCCAGCGTCAAATCCCGCATATATTGTAGCCCGCTATTTTCCTGTGGTAAAGCTCCTAGGGTTTCTAACATCTCCATCAGTTTCGGGTTGCGTAGGCTTCGAAGCCCTGACGGTGGAGACTGCACATCAGGAGCGCCAAAAAAACCTCCAGGACTGCAAATCTGAATATTCTTTTCATATATCCACAGATATACCGGCTTATCCTCTGCATATTTGCTATAGTCCCTGTGTATAAGAGCATTGAGCAGAGCCTCACGGATGGCATCAATTGGATAGCCAGCTATCCGCACCTCACTCTCTCCCTCTCTGTTTGGAACCTTATATCTGGTTACATTCCGTCGTACGAACTGTATTGCTTGTTCACAGAGCATATCAAGAGTGCCATTGATTCGCCGGCATTCACGGACCTTGTTTTGTTCGTAAACCGTTGCCATAATAGAAAATTGCGGATAAAAGCACTGTGGATCATAGCCGAAGAGCAGTATAGCGGCTAAGGTCGGTTTTCCTTCGATCTGGAGTCCTTCCATCCTCAGAAGCTGATTTTGATCAATATGTGCAGGAAGACGGTCAATCTCTATGAGTCGTTGCTTATAGTTTTCTACGCTTTCTAGGTTAATATCCTCCCACCGGGCTTGTTCACAGATCCGCAATTCATCCCGTAAGCGAGCCTCATAGGCTTCGTAACTATGGATCTCAGCTTCCGTCAGTAACCGATTGCTTCCTCTCACACGCTTAAAGGCGCTATGCGGTCTTCCTGTTGCTTTGTGGTAGCAGGGCTTCAGTTTTTTGTCAATCTCAGGGATTTCTGCCGACAAAATACGTTTTCCCATGAGAGATGTCTCTGTAAACAATGGATGAAGCGCAGGTTCCATTTCCAGACACTGCCATTTAATTTTACTTTCCAAATCATCCACATCATAGACGCCGCAAAGTTCCGCTTGATTGATTCCCAGTGTGTTGTCCAGTCCGAAGATAAGGATGCCGCCACCGGGAGAGTTTGCCAAAGCAGAAAGATCTGTAAACAGATCTGGGCAGTCTTTTCTGGCTCCAAAAAACGAAATTTTATCCGGAGGCTTTTCTCCTTCTAGTATTTGTGTGCAAAGCCACTCTAGTTTTGATCTGAGCATCAAACCTCTCCTTTGCTGGCCTCTGCTCTATCTTCATTATCATTATCAGACTGCAGTTTGTTTATATGCCGCTTCCAACGGCCGGAATAGTAGTATGGGATCAATACGCACAGACCTGCCGCCCACCCGATAGCGTAGCACCAATGCATATTAGCAGGGCCAAAAAATTCTGTTAGCAGATACGCTGATGGCACCCGGGCTAACCATAAACTAATCAAAGACGCAATTGTAGGGACTGTTGATTCGCCCGCGCCGCGCAGTAAGCCGATGTACATATACTGTAATGTGGACACGACATATAAGGGAATCACCCTGATCAAATATTCGTTGCCAGCATCTACTACTGCCTGGGTATCAGTAAAAAGCCACATCAGCTGGGATCTTAGGGGAATTACAATAGCGCACAGCACAACGCACATGGCCACAGAAAGCAGCATAATGGAGCGCACGCCATCCTTTACCCTGTCCATCCGGCGAGCTCCGATATTCTGCCCAACATAGGTGGTGATTGATGTAGCCAGGCTCTGCACTGGCATAAAGACAAAACCATCTACTTTTACAGCGGCATTATATCCTGCCACAAATACTGTACCGCACTGGTTGATCAAAGGTGACATTACCATAATTCCTACAGAATACAGTGCGTTCTGTATGCCAGATGGCACGCCGATGCGGAGAATGTCTTTGAAAATTTCTCGGTCAAAGGAGACATGGAATACTTTAAATCGGTAAGTGGGAAACTTATGATTGATGATCCAGATGCTCAGCCCCCAACTGAAAAACTGTGAAATTACCGTTGCCAAACCAACTCCAACCACTCCCAGTGGAATAGGGACGACCAATACATAATCCAAAATAACATGCAGAATGCTGGACAAGGCCAAAATCACAAGAGGAGAGCGGCTGTCCCCTAGCCCCTGTAAAATTCCGGCGTTGGCATTATACCCAAACTGTGGCAACAAGCCAAGATAGTATACGCACATATAAACCCTGGCAAGTTCATAGTAATCTTCCGGAACTTTCAACAGCGACAAAAATGGTCCTGCGGTCACGATACCGAATAGTGTCAGCGGCAGAGAAATCACCAGCAGGAAGGAGTGCATAGTTGTAATCGTTTTCTGAATATTTTTATTGTTGTGCTGCCCAAAATATTGGCTTACCAGTACAGACCCGCCCAAGCCTATTCCCAGGAAAAGGCTGGTCAGCATATATGTGACAGAAAACGAGGCGCCCACTGCGGCTTGGGCTGCATCACTGACATTTTTTCCAACTACAATACCGTCAACCACAGTATAGAGCTGCTGAAAAATATTCCCCAACAGAATCGGTAAGGTGAATTTCAACACCAACGGCAAGGGCCGCCCCGTTGTCATATCTATCGTATTTGCATTCGCCTTTGCCATTCTATCACTGCTCCTTATTCAGCTGTTCCACCGCAAGAAGTGCGCTCTCTATCTGAACGGAAACCAACTGCCTGATTGGAATGACCTGATAATCCAATCGTTGCTCCAGCCATTCGCACATCCGCTCCATTTCGTCCCGAAAAGCCTTTTGGCAAAAAGTGAGCAATTCTACCGCTCCTAAGTCAAGTCTTTCTGACCGCTCCAGCTCATAACCGCAAGCGCGGACGGCAAGCGCAACATTCAGACATTCAAATACCCGGGATGCATACAGATTGTCAAACACCTCTGAAACTGTAGCAGTTTTTTCAAAAGCTGGCCCCTTTGCCCAGTTCTCTTTCGCCTTATTTTGTGCATCATTGCTTTCAATGCAACTGTCTACAAACTCAAAAAACGGATTATCTGCCTGGAAAAGAGTGTGGACTTGTGACCAATACTTTCCAAGTACGGCATAATTTTCTGTATTTAAGCGAATATTTTCTAATACTGCCTCCCGGCGGGTCATTCCATCATAAGCTGATGTGTCTTGAATTCTTTGGTCATAAAAGTAGGGCACTTCCGCCATCATGGTCATGCACTTGCACACCCCGGCCACATAATCGGCCGAGCAGCCCCCGCACTTCATGTTGGTTCTCGGAACGCCTCCGCCAAAACGAATCATATAGTTGACCATAGCCGTGACGGACATCATGCTGTGGACCGCCGGAGAATACTTTGTGATATAAGCAGCCTCCGGCTCTCCCAGATGGAGGGGAATTTTCTGCCTCCGGGCGGCATTCTCCAGCTTGGCGCAGAGTTCGGGAATATTATCCGTCAAATACCAGTACGCTCCGCCAAACGCGCAGTTGTGCAAAGAAAACATAAAACGGGGCTTCAGCTGATCGATCAGCCGCATCAACGCCTGCGTCTCCGGTAAGGGCTCGTCAAACTTCGCACCTCGGATATTAATGGGAAAAGTCCATTCCACCTGTTTATTTCCCGGGGGCCGATAAAACCCCTTGATATAGTTCATCAGACTAAATGGGCCTTTAAACCAATTCTCATTTAACCGCGTGCCATCCGGGTCGATGCAAGGAATCAAGTACCATGTGAATTCCGTTTCCTGCAAGACTTCCGGATGCGCGCAAAAAATCTCTCCCAGAGCGATCATGGTCATCGCACCAATCGGTTCATTCGGGTGCGGGCAAGCAAAGCATAGCGCATTCTTGTCACCGCTGCCCATGATCATAGCTTGGATCGGATGCCCGTTACGGGACATTCCAATAATATCCGTACGAATTACATCTGGATACTTTTTTGCCAACTGCTGTATCTGATGATCAAGCTCATCCACCGTATAAAATGTTTTATAGTTTGGAACGTAGTCAAGAACTTGTAAAATATCCATATGCCTACCTCACCGTATCATATTGCAGAGATTGAAGGGAGGGCCGCATGCGCGATGATGCGGTCCTCCCCATTCTATCAGTTATCCAGCCAGCAATAGGTATATTCACCGTAGGCGCACATACCGACAACTTCCTCCGAATAGGGATGATTTTTTACATATTTGTGGACCGGAGAGTAGCCCAGCCACTCGGAGATTAAGATCATTGGCACATCCTGGGCCAGCAGGACCTGCATCTCCTTATAATAGGGCGCGCGTAATTCGGTTGTTGGCTGGTTGGCACCAGCATCCAACAGTTCGTCAACTTCGGGATTGGAGTAGTTCAAGAAATTGAAAAGGCCCCCAGTGCGAATGCGATCAGCAATCGCTGAAACGTCTGGCCCCTGGTATCCTCCCACCATAGTCATCTCATAGTCCTTCTCTTGGGCGACCTTCTCATCCCATGCAGCATACTCTAACATGTTGATCTGTACATCAATACCGATTTCTGCCAACTGGGTTTTAATAACCTGAGACATATCAGGAAAAGGTTCATAATTATAGGTATCCATGGTTACATGGAGATAATAACCATCCTCGTCCTTGGTCAGGCCAGTTGCCTCCATGTACTCCTTTGCTTTATCCAAATCAAACTCCGGAACGGCAGCTTCAGGGTCTGTATTGCAAGCCCATGCGTATAGAGGAGTGACATAAGTGGTTGCCTTCTGACCAATACCGCCCATCGCCCGATTTACAATATCATCAGCGTTGATCGCGTGGGCTACGGCTAGACGGAAATTAACATCATCAAAGGGCGCCTGCTCCATATTGAAACCAATATAGAAGCGAGAGGGATAGATGGTTTTATAGTTAATTAGGTCTGGGTTATTCAACAGATTTTCCAGTTCACTGGAAGGGGCGATAATCCCCAGAACATCCAGTTCTCCGTTATAGAAGGCCTGCATTGCGGTGTTGGCATCTGTAATGTAGCTATAAATGACCCTGTCCAGATAGGGCAGTTCCGGTCCGCGGAAGAAGTCGTCGTTCCGTACGAGTGTCATACTTACACCCTTTTGCCACTCTTCATACTTAAACGGCCCGGTCCCGATGGGAGTCTGCATGGAATCATCTCCCATCCAATCCTGACCTTCATAAATGTGGCGAGGCAAAATGTAAGTTCCGTTGTACGCTAATGTGCTGAGGAAGCTGGAGTCAACTTGGTTTAGATGGAATTCCACCGTATAATCGTCAGGACAACTGATACTCTCTAGGCTTGCCAAACTGCTGGAGGCAAAGCACTGTTGCTCTATGATCGTCTCGAATGTAAACTTCACATCATCACTGGTCATCGGTTCACCATCATGAAAGTTAACATTCTCCGGCAAAGTAAAGGTGTATGTCAATCCGTCCTCACTCACCGTATAGCCGGTAGCCAGATCTAAAATAATCTCTTCATTATTATTTGTTTTTAGTAGCCGGCTAAACACGTTTTGAGCCACAACCTGAATCGCATCGTCCGTTCTTCCATTCGGATTGAGCGTAATCGGTTCCGCCGACTGCCCGATAATAATGGTACCTCCGGTCTTGATTCCTTCAGGAGTGGCAGCTTGTTCTTCTCCATCCGCTTCCCCTGACGCCGTATTCTCCCCAGAATTTCCTCCACAGCCAGTCAGCATACTTAAAATAAGCAAAATAGCAAGAGCAACGGTCAGAAATTTTTTCATAGCGATCCTCCTTTTCATTAGTCCAGCTGTATTTCTACTTTCCTATTTCTTACATCTCCGTTACTTGACTGCAACGAACAAAATGGCTTCCTCCCACATCCTTTAATTCTTGCTCGTGTTTCCTGCATACCTCGGTCGCTTGGGGACACCTCGGCCAGAATGGGCAGCCAGATGGAATATCCACTGGGGTGGGAGGTTCGCCCGGCAAATGAATCGCCGCCGTTTTCTCTCTGGGATCGATGCTCCCGCAATTTGAGATCAATGCTTTTGTATATGGATGTTGAGGGTGGGTTACCACTTCGTTCGCATTGCCAAGCTCCACAATACGTCCCAAATACATAACAGCGATGCTATCTGAGATATATCGTGTCGTCGTTATGTCGTGACTGATAAAAACCATTGCTGTATTTTCCCGACGCGTTGTTTCGTAAAGCAGATTGATAATATCTGCCCGAATAGATACATCAAGCATGGAGACTGGCTCGTCCGCAACCATTACCTCCGGTCCCAACATCATGGATCGCAGAATCGAGATTCTCTGAAGCTGCCCGCCTGAAAGTTCATGTGGGAATCGGGTGAGGAAATTTTCCGCCGGTAAAAGTCCAGCTGAAGAAAGCTCGTAGAGTGCTTTTTCCCGACGTTCCGCTTCGGTTGTACCAATATGGTGCAACTTCATCGTATCCATCAGAATTTTTCCAATGGAGTGACGCGGGTCAAAGGTGTCGAAGGGATTTTGAAACACCATCTGCATATGTCGACGAAACGTTAGCCGGTCCTTCCGAAAGAGGTCCTCTACATTCTCCTCATTCAAATAAATATTGCCGGAGGTACACCTTTCCAAACGTACCAGGAGCCGCCCTAACGTGCTCTTTCCGCAGCCGGATTCTCCAATAACGCCTAAGATCTCTCCTCGGGGAATAGAGAAACTGACGCCATCCACTGCTTTAACGACAGCTTTTTTGATAATAGTACCATCTGCCCGGGTATGCGCTTTTTTCTGCGGATAGTAGCGGCAAACATCGGATACCCGCAACACAGGCGCCTGCTCGTGCTTCCCTTCACACATCATTCATCACCTCCCGCAAAATGACACGCTACCAGCCGCCGACCACCCAAAGATTTCATTTCCGGTATCTGGCTTCGGCACCGCTCACAAGCCCTTTTGCAGCGTGGCGCGAATACACATCCTTGGGGCAGATTTGTTAAATTCGGAAGTGAACCGCCTATGCTTGTCAACGGTTTCTTCCCATCTGCGTCGAAACTGGGAAAGCTGTCGATCAGTCCTTGCGTATAGGGATGCAGCGGAGCAACCAATACATCCTCTACCGCTCCAACTTCCAGCAGACTCCCGGCATAGAGAACTGCCACATTGCGGCAGGTACCAGCTACAACAGAAATATCATGGGTAATCATTACTCGGGTAATCCCCATCTGTTTCTCTAACTGAATGATTTCTTCTAGGATCTGGTTCTGCGTCACCACATCCAATGCAGTTGTAGCCTCATCCATAATCAGCAGTTTCGGATTAAACATAAGGCTCATTGCGATAGAAACTCGCTGCATCATACCACCTGAGAGCTCATGCGGATACAGGTTAAACACCCGGGGTGGCAAATTGACCATTTCCAGCATTTCGATAACGACTTTTTTTGCCTCTGCCCGAGAAGCTCCGCTCCTGTGGCGCAGATAAATGTCAGAGAGGAACTTGCCGATACGATGGACAGGGCTCAACGCATTCATGGCCTTTTGGAAAACAATAGCCATTTCCTCCCACCGAACGGTAGATAGTTCTTGTGTCGACATTTGGAGCAAGTCGCGGCCATCCAGCAATGCTTCTCCTGTCACAGATGCTCGACCGGGTGGCAGCAGGCGCAAAATTGCCATGATAAGGGTTGTCTTTCCCGAACCGGATTCTCCTACAATTCCCAGCGATTCTCCTTTTTCCACATTCAGGGAGACATGGTTAATGGCATGTACGTCTTTTCCGCCAGAGTGATATGTGACAGACATATCTTTGATTGATAACAGCGCCATGCTCAGCCCTCCTTCCCCAAATTACGAAGTTTAGGACTTAACACCCGGTTAAGGCCATCACCTACTAGATAAAAAGTTACCACAGTATATATAATGGCCAAACCGCCAAAAAGGCAAATCCACCATCCGTTGGTCAGATAACTCTTTCCGCTTTGGATTACCTGTCCCCAACTAATAACGTTTGGGTCACCTAAGCCTAAAAAAGCTAAGCTGGATTCGGTCAAAATAGCGCTTGCAATTCCCATGGTAGTATTTGCGATAATGGGAAAGATCCCGTTTGGAATAACATGGCGAAAAAGGATCGCCAATCGGCTTTCGCCGATGGATTCGGCGGACTTGATAAACGTACGCTGCCGCAGGCTCATAGCCTGAGCGCGCATCAGCTTTGCGTTGCCGACCCAACTTGTCAGGCCCATGACCACCATCACATTAAAGAGTCCAGATCCAAATAGAGCGACTACGATCAATACCAAAAAGAATGTCGGCATCATCATAAACACGTTAATGAACTCGCCCAGCACTGCGTCGGTTTTTCCACCGAAGAATCCCGCTATACCACCCAGCAGTGTGCCGATAATACCAGCAATGAAGGCGGCCGTAACGCCCACGATGAGAGATGTGCGAGTTCCATAAATAAGCATGGACAGGACATCCCGCCCTAAGCCATCTGTTCCCAAAATATGCAGAGAGGACGGCCCTTCCACGAGCTCATTCGACAAGTAGTGTGGATCATAGGGGGAAAGGATCGGCGCAAACAGTGCTACAAACAGCAAAATACACAGAAGTACCAGCCCGACCTTCAACTGCGTATTTTTTTGAACAACGGCCCAGGTCCTGCAAAGAGTCTGTTTCATGCTTGCCTCCTTATTTTGCCTCGTCATGGCTGATCCGGGGATCCAGCGCAGAATACAGCACATCAACAACGATCATCATAACAGCTACGCAAATGCTCATGACCAGATATATCCCCATTAACAATGGATAGTCACGGCGGGAGATCGCTGTCATCATAAAGCTTCCAAGACCAGGCCATGCAAAAACAATTTCCACAATGGACGCACCGGTAATCAGGTAGGCCAGTTGGATTCCGAAGACTGTTACCGTCGGCAAAATCGCATTTCGAAATACATAGTGGTTGAAGATGTCACGCTCCGGTGCACCAGTAGCGCGTAGTGTTACAATAAAGTCCTCATTCATTACCTGAATCACAGAAGAACGCGCAATTCTGAAGTAGTAAGGAATCAAGGTCAGGGAAAGAGATAGTCCAGGAAGGATCAAATGCTTTGCAACATCTAAAACATAAGCAAGGCCTGTGTTGTCTGCTCGCAAATCCACCATTCCTGCGGTAGGAAGAATTTTAAGCGTGGATGCAAATACCAAGATTAACATTAATCCCAACCAAAAGCTTGGTGTTGAGTCAAAAAGATAACTGACACTGCCCAAGGCCATGTCCAGCTTCGACCCAACATGGCGAGCACAAAAAATACCAAGCATAGTTCCCAGAATGACCGCCAGCAGGCTGGCGGTCAGCGCCAGCAAAATTGTAGGCCCCAACCGGTCCATGATTTCTTTTGCCACAGGTTCATTGGTGTAAATAGAATTACCCATATCGCCGCGAAGCAAATTACCAACGTATCGAAAAAACTGAATGTATACGGGCTGATCCAGCCCGTATTTTTCTGTCAATGCCTCAACCATCTCAGGAGAAGGGGAATCCGATCCCGCCAAAAGCCGGATTGGATTGCCGGGTGCCGCATGGATAATAGCAAAATTGATGCACAGAGACATTATCACACAGAGTATGCCTGTCAGAACTCGCTTCCCAACGTATCGCTTCATAATCTGCCTCCCTTGATTTTGTTGCCCCTTAAAATTGATTTGATATATCAGTTTTCAATTTCAAGAATAACCGCCAAAAATTTCGTCCAATTTCGCCCTTTGTTTTGTTAAAGATACCATTGCTACTTACCTTTGCCAATAGAAGTTTAAAAAAATATAAAAATATCAGTGATATATTTTAGATATATTAATTATTTTTTAAAAATGTATTGAGTCATCAGTTTTATATTTGATAACCTTAGCAAGTAGAGATTTCTTTATCTCCTGTGATAGATAAAGAAACTGATTTGAATTAATTTTTAACAGATAAGGAGGTCCCTTTATGAAACAAACATATGAGTATATTCGCAGGCAACTGGCCGCTGTATTGGGGATTGACAGTCCATCCGGCTGTACTGAGGAAATACAGCAGTACTTATGTGACACTCTTCTTGCCATGGGGTACATGCCCAGGCGCCTGGTGAAAGGGGGAGTTCATGTCACCCTGGGTGGAGAGGGGGAGCCTCTCACTTTGATGGCTCATGCCGATACTCTAGGGGCGGCAGTGCACTATATCAAACCCAATGGCCGTCTGGCTATCTCGAACATCAACCTCAATGCCTTTAATGTTGAGGGTGAAAATGTTCGTATCATCACACGCTTTAACGGTTCTTACGAGGGGACGCTGCAGCTTTGCAACGCTTCGATCCACGTGAATCCGGAGCCATATCAGGCTCGCGATCTCAACAAAAATATGGAAATTGTTCTAGATCAAGATGTGCATTGTGAAGAGGATGTAAAGGCTCTGGGAATACTGCCGGGAGATGTGATTGCCCTTGATCCGCGCTTTCGTATTACAGATACAGGCTATGTTAAAAGTCGATTTTTGGATGATAAGGCTTCTGTTGTCGCCCTGTTGACCTTGGCTAAATGGGTGAAAGACAGCGGGGTCCAGCTAAATCGCCGGGTTGATTTACTTTTCACGGTTTTTGAAGAGGTTGGACATGGCGGCGCCTGCGGTATCGCAGAAGATACTGTGGAGGTGATCGCAGTAGACATGGGCTGTGTGGGTGAACATGTTACTTGTACAGAGAGACAAGTCTCTATTTGCGCCAAAGATAACAGCGGCTTTTATAACCGGGAAATGACCAGCAAGCTCATCTGTTGCGCTCAAAAAGCAAAAGTCGACTACGCAGTAGATATTTTTTATAGCTATTCCTCCGATGTTTCTGTTGCGATTCGCATTGGTTATGACATTCGTCATGCCTTAATTGGCCCAGGGGTCTATGCCTCACATGGGTATGAACGAACCCATCTTGATGGTATTTATAATACATTTTCTCTGTTGCGAGCTTATTTGGAAGGTGGTAAGGGATGATGAACAGCAGTATTCCGACCTGGGATCTGACAGCTCTCTACTCTTCCCTCGATGATCCCTCTCTTGCTCGGGATCTTAAGATAGCGCAAACCGCTTTTTTGGATTTGGCGCGCCTGACAGAATCATCTCCAACTCATGCGGATCAACTGCCTGCCATCCTTTCTGAATTCAATCAGGTGGCATTAGATTTCAGCACACCTGCCACCTATATTGATCTCAAGTCTATGGTGGAGCCGTTATCGCTTGCTCTTTCGCAAAAAAAACAGTGGGCGACCGACATCAAAAATCTAAGAGACAAGTTATGGACTAACCTCCTTACGCTGCTGGAGAACTGCTCGAATAAAGATTTTTTACTGGATGATCACCCGGATTTAGCCGCCTATCAATACCCTATTGCTGAATTTCAGAGACTGGAGCAGCATCGTCCCGCTCCAGAGCTGAGAAATTTAATGACTGCCATGCAGCAGAACGGGGGACATGGCTGGGCAAGCCTCCGCAGCCAGCTGGACGCCGCTGCGGCAGCTCCTCTTCAACCAGATACTCCGCCGCTCCCATTGTCACAGCTGCGCGGGCTTGCGTCCTCTCCTGAAAAGGAAATCCGCCGCATGGCGTATGAAGCGGAGCTAAAACTTTATCCATCTTATGAAATTCCAATGGCTGCCTGCCTAAATGGCATTAAAGGCGAAGCCATCCAGGAACTGTCCTACAAGAGGTATCATTCTGTCGAAGAAGAGATGCTGGACGTCAATAAGGTCAGTGAAGAGACATTAACCTGCATGTTTCGGTCCATTCGAGCGCATTTGCCGCACTTCCAGCGATATCTCAAACAGAAGGCATCTTTTTTGGGACATACCAGTGGCCTGCCTTGGTATGATTTATTGGCACCAATGCCCGGTATCCCCGCCAACTTCTCCTTTGAGGCGGCATGTGAAATGCTGACCGATGCGTTGAGATCGTTCTCTCCCGATTTGGGACAACTTGCTGAAAAAGCAATAAACAATCGCTGGATCGATGCTCTTCCGGTCTCTGGTAAGCAAAGCGGGGCGATTTGCTTTGATCTGCCCGCCCTCCGTGAAAATAGAATACTTCTCAATTATGGCGGATCTTTTCGCTGCATCCGCACTATGGCGCACGAGCTTGGACATGCTTACCACGCCCGCTGCCTTGACCACATTCCTTTGTTATTGAGAGATCCTCCCACGCCAATCTGTGAAACAGCCTCTCTTATGAACGAAACTATCTTCCTCAATAAGTCTTTAGACCTTCTTCCTGAAAGACAGCGGTTTGCTCTTTTAGAAAGCGATCTTCAGGAATGTACGCAAACTGTGCTGGATATCTACAGTCGTTATCTTTTTGAAAAGGAAGTTTTTGCCAGAAGAGAGAACCATGAACTTCTTCCGAATGAGCTGTGCGGAATTATGTTGGACGCTCAGCGCGAAACCTTTGGTGATTCTCTTAACCCGCATTATCTTCACCCGTATATGTGGATGTGTAAAGTTCATTACTATATCCCCGAGTTTCATTATTACAATTATCCGTATATTTTTGGCTTGCTTTTGGCAAAAGGTCTATATGCTCAATACCTGGAGCATCCCGCCGGTTTTCCTTCCATTTATCACAATTTACTTAGTGAAACCTGTTCTGGAAATCTGGAGGATGTGCTATTCAGAAATCAGATCGATATTTGTACGCAGCAGTTCTGGGATAACGCTTTGGATCTCATTGCAAAGGATATTTCTCATTGGTGCGATTTAGCGGATCAGCGGTGCAAAGATTAGTGCCATATCAACTGTGGGCTGTTATAAGGTCAGAGAATCCGGAACGCATCGAGGCCGTGTTTTGACTACGCTACTGCCAGTGTACTTTCCCCCTGTTTTTGTATCGATAACTAAATCATTGAGAGCTGTAGGTTATCTGTTTACGAGGTGAGGTGATATATGTGGCTCTAAAAAGGACAGCCTGTATTTTGTTTGGAAATCTTGTTCTCGCGTTAGGCGCGGCCTATTTTCTGATTCCATCCGGCATGGTATCGGGGGCGACGACCGGATTAGCGCTTGCTTTAAATTCTCTATTTTCCATTCCGACTACGGTAGCTCTCTGGGCTTTGAATATTGCATTTTTTCTGGCAGGCGCAATAGTTATGGGGCGTTTCTTCGCGCTGACTACTTTGCTTGGCAGCTTCGCCTACCCTATGTTTTTTACCTTCGCTAACAAGCTGGCGTCCTACACTGGGCCTTTGACACAGGACCCCTTTCTGTGTATGGTGTTTGCCGGACTCTTATTCGGCGTAAGTATCGCTTTTATATTACGTCAAGGCTCCTCAACAGGCGGTACAGATATTCCCGCATTGATCTTGCAGCAAAAGTTTGGGATTCCTGTTTCCATAACTCTTACCGTCTTTGATATCCTGGCTATCGCAGCCCAAGCCTACCATGCAGAGAGATCCCAAGTCCTTTACGGTTTGCTCTTCCTGCTTTTGTATACGGTTGTTTTGAATCAAATGTTGACACAAGGCAGGAGTCGTGTTCAAATTCAAATTATCAGTCCTGCCTATGATGCGATAAATCAACTGATCCAATCGCGGTTCCATCGAGGCTGCACACTTTACCGTATTCAAGGTGGTTTCACGCGCAATGATTCTTACTCCATCATCACAATAGTTGACCGTCGAGTTCTCTTTCGACTCCGGGAAGAGATATTATCTATTGATCCACATGCTTTCATTGTTGTTACCCGGGTTTCCGAAGTGAATGGCAGGGGATTTTCTATCTAATATAGCTATAGCTTAGCCATAGCTAATATTATTATTTTGCCTTAATAAAAGCTGCACAACAGGTCAGGATATTTAAAACTAATACGGGTACCGGAACAAATAGGGAGGCGAGGGTGTCCCCGCAAGGATGATGTTCAACGAGATGCTCTAGATTGTCCGAAGTGGCGTTCGGTGGCAGTCTGTGTATGCCCGATTTGCCAAATGGTGGCACGATAGCACTTTGAGAGCAGTATTTTGGGCATTGCCTGAGGACGCAGACATGGAGAATATGAGCATGGACTCCACCTGCATAAAGGTATACGAGGCGTTAATGGTGGAGAAAAACGGCAGATAAGGTAGTTGGCCGAACTGGAGGTGAGCTGAACACAAAACTTCATGCGGTCGTGGATGGTCTGGGGGTCCCAGTGGAGTTTCTTCCCTCAGCCGGAAATGACTATGGTTCTGTTCACGCTGTGGAGCTATTGGAAAAAGTCAGGATTATCGGGAGCAGTATATTGGCGGATCGCGCTTGAGGTGCTCGGACTATTTGGGGATACACCTCAGAGCATGGGACCCGCTATGTGATCCCGACGTGAAGCAAGGAGTGAATATCATTAAGAAAAGTACAGTGGAAAATAACATCGAAATCTGCTATAAAGGAAAGTAGGAGGGGCTGCTCTATGTTTTGCGGTAGGTCAGTAGCTAACATTGCCAAGTTTTATCCCTATCGCGGGACCAATCAAACGGTATCCATTCGGTTCTATAGCAAGAATGGGAGCGATCCCCGCTGGGCGCTTAAAGATCCTTGCCCGAGGAGCCTTATTGCCGCCTGAATAATATAAAGACACCCCATTTGTAAGACAGTATGGCGTACTGCATCACAAAAGGGGTGTCTCTATTGGCGGAAAAGTGAGTCCGAAGGCCCAGCTTTCTGCCCGCAAAAGAATGGCAGGGGACCGACCACTTTAAAATTTACTGGTCCGTCCCCCGCCATTGTTCGATCAAGGCACCAATTCACGGATCACATCCACTACGGTACCGTCACGGTATTCTACCACCGCCACCACGCGTTCCGAAGTCCTGATGGGCTCCGGTTTTCCGGTGATCTCCTCCGCCAAACGGCACAACTTTTCAATTGCTATCGTCTGTATCCCTGCTCGCTCTAGGTCCTCCCGCAGCTCAGCGTAGTGCCTGTGCCGGGGATTGAGGGCAATGCCGGCCTGCGTGACCACGCAGGCCACCGTCTCCCCCGGTGTACAGCAGGTAAACACTTTCTCGACAACGCAGGGCGTACGTCCTCGAACGATGGGCAACGTAACGATAGAAATATCAGCCCCCGCCGCTACATCGGGGCCACCGCCCAGCCCCCCCATCATCCGCCCTGAGGAACTGGTCAGCAGATTCACGTTAAATTCCGTATCGATCTCCAGCGCGCCAAGCACGCCAAAGTTCAAATGATCCAGAAAATTTCCCTTGTTGAAGGCGTTTGCGTAGTCGGCGTTATCGATCTCAAAGACGCCGGGCCTTGAGAGGATCGCGGAGGCCGCCTGCGCGTCAAAGGACTGACTGCACTCCACAACCCGGATCAGCCCGGCATCATACATGTCGATGATAGCCGCCGTGATACCTCCCAGCGCGAAGCTGGCCTTGACATTTCTCTCTCGCATCCGGTCCGCCAAGAATTTGGTGCAGGCAATGCTGATCGCCCCCGCCCCTGTCTGAAAGGAAAATCCCTCCGTAAAGCGGCGGGACGCAGCGATTACCTCCGCCACCTTTTCCGCAATCATCAGATCACGGGGATTCCGCGTCAGGCGCGCGGCACCGGCACCGATCCTACCGCTGTCCCCCACCTGATCCACCTTGACGACATAGTCCACATACTGTTGGCTGATGCTGGCGGGACAGCAGGGGTAGTCCACCAGCGTATCGGTAATGACCACGACCTGATTGGCACTCCTGGCATCAATAAAGGAATACCCCAAGCTCCCACAGACGTTTGTCCCGAGCTGGCCCGTGCAGTTGCCGTAGGCATCGGAGGCAGAGGCCGCGATGAACGCCACGTCGATCTCCAGCTCTCCCGTCTCAATGGCCCGGGGACGGGCGCCGTGAGGGCGGAGGATCACCGGCTCGTCCAGGTGAATGGAGCCGTCAATGAGCCGGTCGCCTAATTCGCCCCGAATACCGCTGGCCTCCACCCGGGAGATCGTCCTGTCCTCCACATATTCCGCCAGGGAGAAGTTTGTCAGGTTGACCACCGCGCTGGGCGCGAAGCGGAGGTCCTTGATGCCCAGCTCCCGTATGGCCGCCATCACCTGCCCCACGACCAGGTCCCCTTCGCGAAAGCTGTGGTGGAAGGAGATGGTCATGCCGTCCCGAAGGCCGCAGGCCCGCAGTGCCTCCGTCAGGCTGCCCAGCAGCTTGCTCGCGCCCGCAGGGCCCCGGCGCACCGTCCGCTTTGTCCGCACCGGCAATTCCGCATCTGTCCGCGCCTCGGCCCCCTGATAGGGGCGGACTGTATATTTGCCAATGGTCTCCGGCATTGTCCGGCCCAAGCTGTTCGTCATCATGCCCGATCTCCCCCTATCTGAATACCAGCGGCCGCGGCCCGTGCCAGTACATCCCTGGCACGCCGCTCCATAGGCTTATCTACCATGCTGCCATCCAGGACCACCACGCCCGTATGGCTGCGCGCCCCTTCCTCCAGGGCTGCCAGGACCCGCTCCGCCTGCCGGATCTCCTTCTGCGTCGGCGTAAAGGCCCGATTCACCAGGTCGATCTGGCGGGGATGGATCACTGTCTTTCCGTCAAAGCCCAGGTCCCGCGCCAGCTCCAGGTCCTTCTGCAGCCCCTCCAGGTCGTCAATATCACTGAAAACAGCGTCCTGGGCCGAGATACCTGCCAGGCGGCAAGCCTCCAGCACCCGCATGCGGGCATAAAAGATCTCCCATCCGGCCTTGCTGCGCCTGGCGCCCATGCTGGCAGTGTAGTCTTCGGCCCCCAGGGCCAGCGCCGTGACCCTTGGGCTGGCTGTGGCGATCTCGCAGGCATTGGCGACCCCCAGCGCCGACTCGATGTTGCACCAAAGCTCTATCGTCCCCTGGGGTATCCCCGCTTCCACCTCGATCTCCGTCACACGCGCGTCAATACGCCGCACTTCCTCTGCCCGCTCCACCTTCGGCAGGCGGAGCGCATCAGGCCGTGCCCGGACGGACGCCTCCAGATCCTCCTCCAGTTCGGCGGAATAGAGGCCGTTGACACGGATCAGCACATATTTTCCCGATGGCCTGTGGTAACGCACGGCCCGGTAGACCAACAGCCGCGCCGCGTCCTTGTCCGCCGAGGCAACTGAATCCTCCAAATCATAAACGATGCAGTCCGCGTTGGAAAACCGGGCCTCCAGCATTTTTGCCGGACTGCCTCCGCCTATATAGAGGCTGCTGCGCCTCAAGCTGGTAGGGTTCATTTCACACCATCCTCTCCTGTCCAGTCATAAGGCGCCTCCGCCGCGCGGCAGAGTACACATGCCATTCTGGCACGGATCACACAGTCCAGTGCCCCTTTGTCCACCAGTCTGATGCAGGCATCATCTACAGAGAACCGCGCCAATTCCTCTCGCACAGTCCTCTCGATCGCGTCGCCGAACTGCAGCTTCACATCGCTCTCCAGTTCGATCTGAATCCCTTGCCCGGGATTGGGGAGCACCATGATCTGCACATCTCCAGACTCCAGCGTCCCCGACACGGACGCTTTTTTGATCTCCATACTGACCTCCTCTCCAGTTCGCTCATCAGAGTAAAAAGCGGGCCGCCCGGGGGCGGCCCGCTTTTTGCCGTGGCTATTTGTATCCCGCGAAATATTGGCCTATCCCCGCAGAAGAATCTCCGTCATCTGCTCCGCGTAGGAGCGAATATCGATGCCCTTTGTGAAGGTCAAGCAGGTGCCGGAGGGATACCGGGTCTTCTCGATCCAGTGGGCGGGAATCCCCTTCGCGCCATACTTTGCCCCCAAAATCACGCCGGCCACCGCTCCAATTGTATCCGCATCTCGGCCGAAATTGCCAGCCAGGGTGATGCCGGAACGGAAGTCACTATGCATGGCTTTCAGACATACAAAGGCCGACGGGATCGCCTCCGCTGTGGTCGCCCAGGAACTGGTCCACAAGAAATCATGCAGATCCATCCAAATTTCCAGGATATTGCCGCCGCTGTGCTCCAGCATCTCAAAGGCCTGAGTCATACTGTAGTAGAGCCAGGAATCCCGGGGGATGGCGGACATGGCCGCCTCGATGATCTCCTCCATACTGCCGTCCACCATGGCCACCGCCACAGCAGCAGCAACAGCCTGGGCACCCCACACACCATCTTCGTAGTGGCTCACTTCCGCCTCGATCCGGGCATACTCCTTCGCCTTCTCCGGATCGCCAGCACAGATGATGCCAATAGGTCCGATCCGCATAGAGGAACCGTCGCTCAAGCGGAAGGAATTGTACTTGCCGGACAGAGGCGGCATCAAGCCCTTTCTCAAATTGTTTGCCGCCTCGATTTCGCTGGCACCGCCGCGCTTGTACTCGTCCTGCGTTACCACATCCTCCATCCAGGACCGGACACACTCCTCGGTGGTCAGCTTCCCGCCGCAGCGGATGATGGTCTTTGCCGTGAGCAGCGCAAACTCTGTATCGTCCGTACTCCAGGAAGCGCCCTTGTTGAAATCTGTGGTCACCGAGTAGTTTGCCCGGTTTTCCGGTTTGCGGGATGCGTCTCCGAAGGAATCGCCGATGGCCAGTCCCGACATGGCCCCGTACACCTTGTCAAATACTCGCTCCGCATCCTGGATGAATTCATTTCTAGTCAGCATACAATATAAACCTTTCTTATGATCGTAACACATTTTCCCGGGCGGGCATCGTCCTCTGCGTTCTTATCCGAAGGTCTCCTGCAGGAGGTCGGAGAAGGCATCGCCGCCAGCGGCATTCCACTCCTCCACAAACTGGTCAAAATCACTGATGGGCCGCACGCCGCGGATGATATCAGCTGCGTACTCATTATAGAGGTTCTGCATGGCGTCCCACTGGGGTGTCATTTCATTGGGGATCAGCAGGTTGTGGTCCATAACCATGTACTCATCCACCATTTCCAGAGACTCAGAGGCAGCTTCACAGAAAACCGGTTCAGCCAGGGACGGATCCTGAGGATCAAAATTATTCATTGTATCCCAGAAACGAGCCCACCAGCTGGAGAACTTGTCGGTAAAGACGATCTGGTTATCCTCAACGGTGTAGTGAACGCCCTCGATGCCGACCTTGTCCAGGATACGGCCCTCGGGGCTGGCCATGAACTCAAGGACAGCAAAGGCAGCGTCCTTATTGGGGGAGTCCACGTTGATAGCAAAGCCCCGGGACTCCTTGGTAACATCCACGGAGGTATAGGACTGGGAAACGCCCTTGGCAGGAGGCAGGACGACCAGCTCGGCCTCGTCGCCATAGACGGAAACCATCTTGGTGTTATAGATCTGGATTACCGCACCAGCGGTGCCGGCGATCACACCCACGTCCCCGTCATAGAACTTCTGCTCCATGACGTCCCAGGTGTTGGTCAGGAAATCGGGGTCCAGCAGACCGTCCGCATACAGCTGAGCATAGAACTCCAGCTTGTCCTTCTCCGCCTGGCTGGCCTTGCTGAAGATCCACTGGCCATCCTCCTGGACGCAGGTGCCGGTAACGCCAAAGGCGTGGTTGAAGATGCTGTCAAAGCGGGTGGTATCCCCATCTGCGGAAAGAGCGTACTCCACAAAGCCCTTATCCTTCAATTCCTTAAAGAAGTTGTAGTAGTTCTCCACTGTGGGGTCCGCGATCAGGTCGTCATAGGAGTCCATCTGCTCTGCCCAGTCCTTGCGGATCACCGGAGTGGAGGTGCGGGGAGGCGCCAGCCACAGCAGGTAGGGATAGCTTTCCAGCTTCTCCACATTGGACTCGTCCATCAGGGACTTGACATAGGTGGAGTTTTCGATGTAGGGGGTCAGGTCCTCCAGCAGGCCCTGCTCCGCCACAGCCTGATCGCCGCCCTGGAAATAGATCAGGTCCGCGTCGATCTCACCGTTCATCACAGCCAGAGGCAGAGCGGTGGGATACTCGCCGGCGGGCGGATCTAAGAAAATGACGTTGACATACTGACCGTTTTCCGCCATCTTCTCATTGATGTTCTCTGCCAGCAGCTGAACATCTTCCTCATCGGGGAATACATCCTTGATGATGATCTTGACATCCACAGGGGCGTCAGGGGAGCCAATGGTCCCCGCCTCGCCAGAGGTATCACCGGAGCTCTGGGTATCACCTGATCCGTTGTTGGAAGTGTTGGCCCCGCTATTGTTGCCGCCGCAGCCGGCCAGGCAAGCCAGCAGCATCACGAGCGCCAGAGCAAGAGATAGCAGCTTCTTCATAATTTCCTCCTTATTTTGTCATTATTACTTCTCTATCGTCGCCCCGCCGGGGGACCCCAGCGAAGAAAACGCGAAATCAAGGCACCGCCTCGCACGGCTCCGCGGTCTTTCGGGCAGCGGCAAAAGCGCGGTTTTCGGACAAACTCTGATCCAGCAGCCAGTTGTAGAGTGCGGCGCGGGCGTAGGTCTCTGCCCAGACAGCGTGCCCGCCCTGCGGATACACTGTCAGTTTGTAGTAACGGTGTCCGCTCTCCAGCAGGCGTGGAAGGATCAGACCTATATTGTCAAAGGATGTGGTGCTGTCCTGGACACCGTGAAACATCCACAGCGGCATATCCCGGATTACCTGGAACTCGTAATTTGTGGTTCTGCCGCAGATTACCGCCATGGCCGCGAAGGTATCCGGCATGGCCAAGGCCAACTTCCAGCAACACCTCCCGCCCATGGACAGCCCTGTCAAGTAGACTTTGTCCTTATCTACGGGAAGTTTTTCCATCATCTGTGGAAGGAACCGCCGCAGCTTCTCCAGCTCCACCGGAGCGTCCGCCCAGTGGGAATCCGCTGGGCACTGGGGCGCGACCACGATGGCATCCAGAGCTCCGCCCTCCGCGAGATGCCGGAGCAGCCCATGCCGGAGTACAATGGCGGGATCGTCTCCTCGCTCCCCGATCCCATGGAAGAAGAAGACCAGGGGCCATTTCTTCCGACGGTCACCAGGATCATACCCACGGGGAACATAGAGCGCGTAGGGGTACTCCTCCTCCCCGCGCCGCACAAGGCGGATCTCACCCCGGCCATTAGCCGGCCGCGGTTCCTCTGAGCCGAGCAGGAGCTCCATGGAGGTTTGCCCGTCCCGCCAGGTGTATGTCACCTGGCGCAAGGGCCCGCCACCCTCTTCACCCAGCTGGCCGGCGATGTCGGTCCACTGGTCTTTCGACGGGATATTACCGCCACGGGGGACCAGCTCTCGCAGGGCGCTTTCCTCTCTCATCCTTTCACACCTCCCGCCAAAGCGTCCTTGGTATAGTACTTCAACACCAGCGGATAGACCAAGAGGATGGGGACGATGGCCACAATGATGGTGGCATATTGCAGCGCGGTATAATCCAGTTGCGCCAGAGCGTTGTAATCCAGCAGATTTTGCGTCCCCACCAGTGTCGTCACATCGCCGTCCACGACGAATTTCCGCAAAATGACCTGCAGCGGTACGTCGGAGATCGAAGAGATATAGATGCCGGAGCGGTAGTATTCATTCCAGCGGGCCACGCCGTAGAACATGGTCAGCGTGGCGATCCCCGCCTTGGACAGAGGCGCGATCACGGAGAAGAGGATCCGCATATGGCCCGCCCCGTCGATCCTAGCCGCGTCGCACAGGTCGCTGGGCACCGCCTGGAAATACCGCATCATGATGATCAGGTAATACACGTTGACCGCCTGACTCAAGATCACCGACCACTGTGTTCCCATCAGGTCCAGAGAGCGGATCACCAGGTACTCCGGGACAATGCCGGGGTCAAAGAGCATCATAACGATGAAGAAGCACATAAGTATCCGCTTGCCCACCAGGTTAGGGCGGGTCAGCACATAGGCCGCCATGATCGTCAGCACGATATTGATGACCGTTCCCACCAGCGTGATGAAGATCGAGTTAAAAATGGAGGGGACCAGATTTTTGTTGCTGAAGATCACCTCATAGTTGATCAGCGAAAAACCTCTGGGCAGGATCTCCAAACCGCCCATCGCAGAGGACTGGCTAGGATCCGACAGAGAGCGAGCCAGGATGTGGAGCAGCGGCACCAGCATCGTCAGCGTCACCAGGAACAGGACCGCCATCAGGAACCACTGCATGATCCCTAAGTGTTTTTTTCTCACGATCACCACACTCCTTCCCCAGTCAATTTCTTAGAAGTCACATGTGTCAGGTATACCAACACGACACCTACCACGCCCTTGATCAGAGAGACCGCCGTCGCGATGGAATACTGGGCGTTCTCGATACCCAGCCGGTTGACATAGGTGTCAAGGATATCGATGACGCTGTTGACAGCATTGTTCGTGAAGTTGTACACCTGGTCGAATCCGGCGGACATGAAGAAGCCGAGATTCAGGATAAACACTGTCGTCATCGGGACCAGCAGCGCAGGCAGGATAATGTGCCGGATGACCCCCCAGCGGTTGGCACCGTCCATCTCCGCGGCCTCGTAGAGGTCAGGGCTGATGTTCAAGATCGCCGTAAAGTAGATGATGGAATCCCATCCCAGGCTTCGCCACGCCTCGCACAGCATCAGGATCCAGCGGATCGCGCCCTTGCTGGTCAGCAGGTCCACCGACTCCGCTCCAAACAGCGCCAGGATCTGGTTCAAAGCGCCCTGGGCCGACGGGTCCAGGAAGGATTTCCAGATACCGGCGATCACCACCCAAGAGAGGAAGTGAGGCAGATAGGAGACGATCTGCACATATTTTCGGAATTTGTGGCAGCGCAGCTCATTGAGCACCAGGGCAAAAATGACGAATACCGGGAACAGCAGGACGTATTTCATAAAGCTGATGATCAAGGTATTCTTCAAGATCTGCCCAAAGGCTTCAGACTGAAAGATCATCTGAAAGTATTTCAGCCCCGCGAATTCCCAGGGGCCGCGGGCCTTGAAATCGAAAAACGCCAGACGCATATTAAAGATAGGCCAGACGCGGAAAATACAAAAATAGATGATTGTCGGCAGCAGAATCAAATACAGGACGCGGTCCTTCTTCATCTGGTGCCACGCCCGTTGGGCGCGAGTCGCGGGCAGTCGCCTGTTTTCCATCTTGTGTTCACCCTCCCACAAAGTAACCGGTATCTCTTTTTATAAATTATATTCGAGATGCTTTCCAAATACAAGTGTTCAAAAATACCATATTTATTTTGATAAATTTGGGCAGAATACACAGCATTCTTCTCTTCTACTTTGAGGACAGCGCTATTTTCCTGCAAACAATAAGAAACCGTTTACTCCTCGTGAAAGAAACTGCGACGTCCTGTCTCTCGACAGAACGTCGCAGTTTCTTGGCCTTACTCTAAATCATCTCCGCTCCGAGTGCCGCCTCAATCCCGCTGTCGCGTCGTGGCTCGTAAGACCAGCTGCGGCTCCACAACGGTGTGGGACAGCGGCACCGGCTCCCCCGCGATCACCTTCAGCAGTTGATCACTGATGTGCCAAGCCATATCATAGTGCGGCTTAGAGATCGTGGAGAGAGGCGGGGCGATGACACTGGCAAGCTCAATGTTGTCAAAGCCGATGACCTCCACATCCTCCGGCACGCGAACGCCGCTCTGCAGCAGCTGAAATACAATGCCGATGGCGATCAGATCGCTCCCTGTCATGATGGCGTCAAAGCTCACATGCTTCTCCAACAAGTACCTCGCAATGCGCTTTCCAAAGTCGATGCTGTATTCTCCGCTGAGTATCAGGTCCTCATGGACCGGTACACCAGCCTCCTCATGGGCCTTCCTGTATCCTTCCAGTCTTTGACGCGATCCCGAAATGTTAGGATTCCCCTCTACATACACGATCCGGCGGTTCCCGCCCTGGATCAAGTACTCCACGGATTTCATCGCGCCTTTTACATTATCGCCGGAAATACTGACATCGCTCAGCGAGCTGTCAAAGGTCCGCCCCACCAGCCCTACGGGAACGTGGTACTTTCGGAACTTTGCCAGGAACTCTTTGTTCGACACGCCCGAGCAGAGCAGGATTCCGTCCACCCGCTTGTCGATCATGCTCAGCAGCTGTTTCGCCTCACGCTCAGGATCATAGTCGGAATTGGCCACGATCACCGAATACCCCTTCGTATCCATACAGTCTGTAATGCCGCGGATCAGCCTTGGATAGAAAAAATCCGACGCATCGGGAACGACCACACCGACCATCCCTGAGCGGGAAGTCGCCACGCTCCTGGCCAGCGCGTTGGGCCTGTAGTCCAGCTGCTGGATCGTCTTGAGCACACGGGCCCTGGTCTCCTCCCCGACTCCTTGGGGGTTATTGTTGATAACACGGGAGACCGTCGCCTTCGAGACCTTACAGATCGCGGCGATCTCCGCGATGCTGTACGTGCGTTTCCCCTCCAAACCGCTACCCCACCTCCCCAGTATACCGCGAGAATCACAAAACGTATTTTCTCTTGTTGTCCCTTATCATACCACACCGATCGCGATGAATGCAAGATATTCTTCAAAAAATACTTCTTGCGTTCTATTTCTTTCTATATTATAATAGAAACCGGTTACTTTAATAACCTCGCTTTAAACGACAGATTCTGGAAAGAAAGGACTGCACATTTATGGTGGAGAAGTATCGGGAAAAGCTGTATGCCGGCTTCCTGGGCATGAACATTGGAATCCGCCTGGGCGCGCCTGTCGAACCAACCATTTGGACTTATGAACGGATCCGCGACACCTACGGGGACATCACAGGGTATGTGAAGGAGTATAAAAACTTCGCCGCGGATGATGACGCGAACGGCCCTGTCTATTTTCTCCGCGCCCTGCTGGATGACGCGAAGGACCGCCCGCTGACGCCTCAGGATGTCGCACGCACCTGGCTAAACTATGCCCGGGAAGGGGTCGGCATGTTCTGGTGGGGAGGATACGGAGTCAGCACGGAACATACCGCCTACCTGAATCTGAAAAGCGGCATCCCCGCCCCCGCCTCCGGCTCCATCGAGCAGAACGGCGCGGTTCTCGCCGAGCAGATCGGCGGACAGATCTTCATCGACACCTGGGGCCTCGTCAATCCCGGCAATCCTCAGCGTGCCGCGGACTATGGCCAGGCGGCCGCCAGCGTCTCTCACGACGGAAACGGTATATGGGGTGCCCGGTTTATGTGCGCCGCGATCGCCAAAGCCTTTGAGACCGCCGATGTAAATCAGCTGATCGACGCCGGCCTCGCCCAGATCCCGGCTGACTGCACCTATCGGGCTGTAACGGATGCAGTGCGGGCCTTCCACAAGGAGCATCCGGAGAACTGGCGGGACTGCCATGCCATGCTGGTACGGGATTGGGGATACGACAAGTATCCCGGTGCCTGCCATATCATCCCCAACGCCGGGGTATGTGTCATGGCGCTTCTGTACGGCGAAGGCACCTTTGACCGGACTGTGGAGATCGCCACCATGGCCGGCTGGGACACCGACTGCAACGCCGGAAATGTGGGCACGATCATGGGCGTGGCCTGCGGGCTCGAAAGCCTCCCGCAAAAATACCGTGAGCCCATCAACGACGGCATCGTCTGCTCCGGCATCTCCGGCTACCTGAATATTCTGGATATCCCCTCTTTCTGCAGGGAGGCCGCAATGCTAGGCTACCGCCTGGCAGGAGAGGAGCTGCCGCGGTCTCTGGCCGAGAGCTACCGCCCCGGCCAAGTCTATTTTGACTTCGAACTTCCCGGCAGTACCCACAACATTCGCGTCTCGGATCCCTTTTTCTGCCGCGTCGAGCACAGTACCAAGGAGGCCTGCGCGGGGACAGGCTCTCTCTCCATCCTGATGGACCGCATGGTCCGGGGCGACCAGTGCAAGATCTACTATAAGCCCTTCTACACCCGGGAGGACTTCTCCGACGAGCGCTACAGCCCTGTCTTTTCCCCCACGGCCTATCCGGGGCAGACCGTCTCCATGAAGCTCTACTTGGATCAGTGGAACGGCAACGAGACCCCCGGCGTCGCCCCCTATGTCCGGACCTGCAGCGATAAGAAGGATCACTTGCGGGGCTATATCAAGCTCGTCCAGCACCAGTGGATCGACGTCACTTTTACCATCCCCGACACACAGGGCGATATGGTGGACGAAGTGGGTGTGGTCCTGGAGGGTTATGCCCCGGCCTCCTTCAAAACTTTGGGCAAGATCTACCTGGATGAGTTCTCGATCCAGGGCAAGAGTTCTTACCGCATCGACATGTCCAAGCAGAGGAAAAACTTTGCGGCCATCACACCGTTCTCCATGGATCACGGCGCATGGAATCTGTACTGCGGCACGCTCAACCTGATGCGGAACGAGCCGGCCTTCGCCTACACCGGGAATTACTACGCCCGGGACTACGTGATCGCCGCGCCGGTCACGCCGCTCCACGGCGCCAGCCATCTGCTCGTGGGCCGGTCACTGGGCGCCAAGCGGTTTTATGCCGCTGGATTGGACGAGGCCGGCAAAGCCGTCATTCTGAAAAACGATTTTGGTTTCAAAACGCTGGCCTCCTGCGATCTCAACTGGAAGGTCGGTGAGACCTATCAGATGGAGTTGCGTCTAGAGGGCGACGCCATCCAGCTTTCGATCAATGGCACGCCGGTCCTGTCCGTCCGGGACGACAGCTTCGACCATGGCATGTTCGGCTGCGGCTCCCGCCAGATGGGACGGACCGCATTCGGCAACTTTACGTTCCAGGAGCTTTGAGAAAAAGAGAGGCGGATCATGAACATCCTGAGTTTTGGCTCTTTGAATCTGGACAAGGTATACCAAGTCGAGCATTTCGTCCGCCCAGGTGAAACGGTATCCAGCCTGTCCATGGCGGAATATTGCGGCGGCAAGGGGCTGAACCAGTCCATCGCCATCGCAAGGGCAGGCGGCCATGTGTGGCATGCCGGTTGTGTCGGCCGGGCTGACGGTGCGCCGCTGCTGAAAGCATTAGCAGACAGCGGTGTAGATACCTCCCTGGTGCGACAGCTCGACTGCCCCACTGGCCATGCGATCATTCAGGTGGACAGAGACGGGCAGAATTGTATCCTCCTATACGGAGGCGCAAACCAACAGATCACCACCGGGCAGATTGACCAGGCCCTGGATCACTTCCGGCCCGGCGACCTGCTGGTCCTCCAGAACGAGATCAGCCAACTGCCCTATTTGATGGGAGCCGCCAGGGCCGCCGGCCTGACCATCGTTTTGAACCCCTCGCCTATGAACGCGTCCATTCTGACGCTGCCGCTGCGCCACGTCAGCTATTTCCTCTTAAATGAAGTGGAGGCCCGGGAGCTGTGCGGCCAGGAATGCCGAGACGATCTGCTCCCGGAGCGCCTTCTGGAGCGTTTCCCCGACAGCCATATCGTCCTGACCCTCGGCGCCAGAGGCAGTATCTATCAGGATGCCCACCAGAGGATCGAGCAGCCCGCTTTCAAAGTTGACGCGGTGGATACGACAGCGGCCGGAGATACTTTTACCGGCTTCTTCCTGGCCTCTATCGCCCAAGCCGTTCCTGTGGCGGAGGCGCTCAAGACAGCCAGTAAAGCGGCTGCAATCAGCGTCACCCGCTCGGGTGCCGCGCCCTCCATCCCAACCAAGACTGAGGTCTTCGCTTCCCCGCTCTAAAGCAGAGCAGGAGACGCTATGCCACAGTTCTCATAGGATGCCTGTTTTCAGTCAATACACCAGCCTATTGAGCATCACTCGATTACACTTTGCAGGCTGGCCTCCTTGTGGCCTTCGCTCTGGTGACAGCAAGTCCTTTGCGCTTCGCTTAACTCATGTCTTTTCATATCTTTAGCTTACCATATTTTTCTAACACTTTTTCTAGCATATATCCTGAAAACAGTGGATGCTAAATGTTCAAGAGTAGGGCGAAATAGGGTTATGCTGGAAAATTTTGGCAGAAAAGTAATGGTAATGATCCTAATCCTCTGAGTTTGGCCACTTTAGGAACCAGAATTTCTTAAAATTGCCCTCATAACCCGGAGGTCGCAGGTTCAAGTCCTGCCGCCGCAACCAGAAAAGCCGCCCTTTCCGAAAGGATTGGGCGGTTTTTATAACTTTTATTGAAAGATTCCAAGTTGAGTTGACCCCAATCTGACCCCAATCCACACATATCTTACGTTGGAATTTGAATCAGATATTGATTCGAGGCAAGGGAAAGCTGGCTGGGAGAAGTGGGCACGGGAGGAAGAGATGTCAGAAGGAGCTCTTCCTGTAATCGGTCCTTCATGTATTGGAGGCCTTGTCCAAAATCGGTGCCGCAAAACTGCACTTGCGGGAAATCAGGGGCTTCCAGGAGCATTTCCCCTTCTTTTTGCATTGTGACAATGATGGGATAGAAAAGTTCATGCACTGAAGCGGATTCCGCTGTATAAAGATCTTCCATGAGCGCCATCCCTTCTACTTTGTGGTCATTCAAAACATGAGCATATGTATCAAGGGTGAAAGAGACGGAGTAGTGCCCCAAAAGCACGGACAGCGTTTTAACATCCATTCCCTGCTCCATTGCTCTGGAAGCAAAGGTATGGCGCAAAGCGTGAAATGTGAGATGCCGCAACCCTGCAATGTTGAGAATTTGATTATAGTAGTCTTTAAATGTTCGAGGCTCAATGTATCCTCCCAATTGATTTGTGACGACCATGCCGCTGTCCTGGTAC
>ERZ1643251.1206-NODE-1206-length-30452-cov-6.870579_pt1 | contig 30452 bp, 38 predicted proteins | sample MGYA00579261_ERZ1643251 | MGnify/ENA primary metagenome ERZ1643251 (study PRJEB29033, sample SAMEA4952267) | chicken gut metagenome | biome: Broiler Chicken; feature: Gastrointestinal Tract; material: Caecum | place: Ireland | collected 2018 | study: Broiler... | reverse complement strand
CATTAAATATAATTCTCCTTTACCCATTCTTTTAAATCCTCAAAATCATTTCCTTTACTGCTAGCTAAAATTGGTTTATTCTCATCTGAAAAATACTTATCCCATGACATATCTTTTCTATACAAAGAATATCCATCAACATAAAAATTACTATAATCCGCACTGCCAGTTCTAGCATGTTTTATATGTATGCATAAATGATATTTTTCTTTATCAATACGTTTTGATACTTTTTCAAAATCCTTAATATTTACAATCGTCATTTACAAAAAGAGATAGTTGTAAACTAATTAATAATCTATAACTATCTCTCCTCCTTCCTTTATTCTAAATCTTTAATTTTATCTAATAACTCTTGAGCTAATCTTTCAGATTCATCAGATATTTTATCCTCTTTTTTTAATTCACTTATTAAAGTTGATAATATATCTTTTTTAATTTCTTGTGGTATTTTTTCAAGCAATTGACAAATTAAAAAAACTATATCGCCCATCATATCGATTACATTTCCTTCAATTACTATTGTTCCATTTGTACTTAAAACAAAGCTATTACTTTTTTTAATTTCATTTATTGCTACTTCTACAGTTTTTGTATTTTCATTTTTAATTTTTTTAAACATTTTTTCCTCCTAAAATGGTAAATCATCAGCATCATCTATAATAATTTCATTATTATTATCTTTTCTTGAATCAGCAAAATATCCTTGCTCTACAATAAAATCAGTTGTGTATTTTTTCAATCCATCTTTATCTTCATAACTTCTAGTTTGTATTCTTCCTTCAACTAGTACTTGTTGTCCTTTTTTATAATATTTTTCACAAAATTCAGCCAATTTTCCAAATGCTATTAAATTAAAAAAATCTGTTTTTCTTTCACCATTTGCATCAGTAAATCTTCTATTTACTGCAAGTGTAAAATTTGTAACCTTATTATTTGAATTTGGCATTATTCTTACTTCAGGATCTTTTGTTAATCTCCCTAAAAATTGAAACCTATTCATTTTATACATCTCCTCCAAATAAATCTTTTATTTCACTATCTTTAACTGATATAAAGCTATCCGCCACTTTTTTTACCATATTTGTATATACTACTTTTCCTTTTTCAGACTTACAATTTGCAATTAATTCTTCTAAATATCCTATATCATTTGTATATACATCAATCCATGTTTTTTCTTTATATTTTCCAAAATTCATAGGCTTATCTATTTCTGTTAAATTTGCTTTTGGCTTTGGCTTTTCTTGCTTTTTTAAAGTTTGCATATTCTTTTTAATATCTATTGTTTTTTGAGTAATGCTTACTTGTTTTTTATGTTCGTTTGTATCTGGATCTTTTACATCATCAAGATTAAACAAACCATTCAATGCATATTTTCTAGCATAGCTAGAGGTAGCTCCTGTAATTTGTGAACAGTCCATACCCTTTTTTGTATCTGGCTCTCTTGCTTCTGCAAAACTATATATTTTATCCTCTGTATTTTCCAAATCAATAAGTGTTACTTTTGCTTGTATGTAATTTCTATTTCCAATATTTATTACTTCATCAGATAAAAATAATAGTAATTTATATTTTTTTAGTATTGGTTTAGCAACATCAAGAATATCTTCACAGCTTCTAAAATAAAAATTTCCAAAATCATTGTATTGATTTTTAGGAACTTTTAATTCACTTTGAACATTTGATAACTTTTCATAAATATTCATATTTTTTATTTCTTCAGTTTTTTCCATTTTATACTCCTATTTAATTCTTAAACTTGTTTTATTATCAACAAGTTTCACGCCTTGTATATCTTGTCCATTCTTTAAAGCTTCTTTAATTGCATTCTTATCAATACTTATAGTTACTTTTTCTTTTTTATATTCATTAGGAATTAAATTCTCATCGTATACTTCTAAACTAGCAGGTACTTTACAAACTGATAATACCCCTAATGGTGTTTCAATCTTTTGTAATCCCATATCTTCCATATTATTTTTTACGTATTCCTTATATTTTTCAAGCTTATTTTCTAATGCTTTTCTTCTTTCTGCTATTCTTTTTTCTTCTTCTTTATAAGCATTTATAGCTAATTCTATGCTTTTTTCATAGCCTATAATGTTTCTAGATTTATTTTGTAATTCAACTGCCAACATATTTCCAGTTTCTTGTAATTCTTCTTGAGTTATCTCTTCATTTTCAAATTTATCAAACAACTCTGCATAATTTTTGTTTATTTCATATAAACTCATTGCTTTTTCCATATTTTCCTCCTTTAAAAATAATCTGAATCATAAAAATTCTCTGAGCTTTCATATTCTCTTTGTGAATAGCTCTGATATGATTTTGAGCATTTAGAACTATTCACTTGTTTTGAATTATTTCTTTTAACAGCATCAACAACCCATTTTTTTATGCAAAGATAATGACTCTTGGCTTTATAGCCTTTCATTTCAATGTATTCATCTAAATATCTTATAAGTTCTTCCCAATTAGAATAATCCTTTTTTAGCTTCTGCAATTCTTCATCTTTCAGCAAAACATGTTTATATACTCCATATTTATGTTTAACTTCTTTTTTGCTGGCTTTTGCAGTATCATCTGTAGAAGATTTATCTTTGGAAGATGTCTTTTTTTCTTTATTTATTTCTTTTTTACTAATATCATTTTCATTTACATTTACATTTTCATTTTCATTTACATTTTCATTATCAGTTATTTTTGTTATATTTGTTATAGTATTTATAACACTGTTATCTTCTGTTATTTTTGTTATATCATTTATAACACTGTTATCGTTTGTTATTTCTGTTATATTTTCTTTAGAATTACTCCAGCGACTTTTCATTCCTCTTTTCCCAGCTTCAGATTTTCTCTTTAAAGTATTTTCATATTTTTTACTATCAACAATTAATTGATTTTTAATAAATGCAAATGCCATCTTAATATCATTTGATACTTCCTCACTTCCATTTATATTAAACTCAAAAATAGCTCTAAATAATCTTCCTAATTGCTCATCAGTAAGTAACTTTAAAGGATCATAAAAACTGTTATATAGTATAAAACTGTCTTTCATGCCTTCAACCCCTATTCTGCTTATTTATTTTCTTTTATAAAATCATCTGTTAAACCGTGTAGTTGCTCTGAAAAATTATAAACATTTTTAGCATAGTCATCTATACCTTTTTCACCCTTATTCATTTCAATTCCTCCTTAATTTGATTTTTAATTTAATTTTTGATATAATTAAAGAGTAGTTCTTATGTAACTACTTATTACTTTAAATAGAAGCATTATCTTTATCGTTTGGTGCTTCTATTTTTTTGTATGTTTCTTTAAAATCGTAAAAGTCATTAACAAATACTTGGAGATTTTTTAAAACATCTTTTTTATTAGCTACTTTAAATAAGATATCACATAACCTGCTATGAAACATATTTAAAATATCATATAGTTCTTCTCTTTCATTCATTTAAAATCACCCCCTTTGTTCAACTATATCTAAAATTTCTTTGAAATTATCATTCATAATTTGTAATTGATCTAATAATTCATTACTTAAATGATTATGATCAATATAAATAGCTCTTGGATTACCATACTTTTTATTTAACCAGTTAAATAAATCATATTTATTTACCTTTTGAATTCCAGCTTTAATTACTGGGAAATTTTTTTCTTTAAACCAACTGTCTACTTCTGGCCTACTAAAACCTATTTCATTAACAATATCATTTACTGTTAAAAATAATGGTAACTCTGATATTTCTTTTACGTTTACCTTTTTACTTTTAGGCATAATACTCTCCTTTCTCCCACATACCCTTAATGATGCCACCTATTGAGGTAATATATGAAAAAATATAATATATATTTTTAAGTGACATCATTAAAGATATGCGAGTATTTTGTGTTAGGTCGTCGAATTTTCGTTATTTTTAAATAGTCTATGTCTTGTACAACATGTTGTCCTTATTCGTCAAAAAAAACTTCTGGTATTGAACTATTTAAACCATCCACTGCTATTTTTCTCATAGTAGCAGTTGTTATATTCATTACTTTTTGATTTTCTAAATCTGAAATCGTTGTTCTTGATATACCAGATTTTTTCGCTAAGTCTTCTTGAGTCATACATTTTTCTTCACGTATGTTTCTTATTTTATTATACATTTATCTTCCTCCTTTTTGTTCATCATGTTGTACATATTATAATATATGCTAAAATGTTTGTCAACTATTTTGAACATTTTTAATATAAAATTATTGACTTAATGTAAATTATAATGTACAATCTTTATATAAGGGAGGTTTCTATATGCTTTTAGGAGACATTATTAAACAATATAGAGAAGCAAATAATCTTTCTCAAAGAGATTTTGCAAAAAAATGTAATCTGAGTCACACTTATATATCTGCATTAGAAAAGAAAATTGATTCACGTTCAGGGAAAAAAATAGCTCCTACAGTTGATGCCGTTAAAAATATAAGCATTGCTCTTGGTATATCTTTATTTGATTTATTACAAATGCTTGATGATAACCAAGAACTTACTGTTAATACAAATAAAAACGAAATTGACTTATCAAATTTATCTAAAGAAGACATAGACTATTTAAAAAAGCAAGCAGATTATTTAAGATACAAAAACAATAAATCTGACAAGACATAATCCCCCATATTATATAGACGGAAAAAATGTAAATTTTGTCACATTTTTAGTATAATTATGTAAAATTATAAACAATTTTTTTACCTAAAATTAAATTGGAGGTGTATTATAATGACTATAGCAGAAATAATAGCAATATTACTTATAAGTTTTATATTATCCTCTATAGTTTTAGCTATAGTAAATATGCAAATAGAAAAGTTTTTGGATGAAATTGGACAATCTAAATATTATCAGAAATCAAAAATATTAGGCAGTGAATATGATACTGATGAAACAAAAATTTTAAATAAATATATGAAAAAAATATTATTATGTATAACTATATTTTTCATTATTATTTTACTTTATGTTAGCAGTAAATATAATATTATAAATTTTTAAAATGAATATGAATAAAGCTCTATAAGTGTTATAAAGCAAATTAGGAGGAATCTTGATGGATAATAATTTACAAAAAATATATATATGTATGGACGATTCAGGACAATTAATTAAAAATGGAACAGAAACACTTTTTGTTTATGGAGGAATTTATTTTCAATCAAAAGAGGAAATGGATAATTTTTCTAGACAGTATAAATCTTTAGTTAATCAAATTAAATCAAAATATTGTAATGGATTTAAAAAAGATTTAAGTTTAAATAAACAATATTGCCTAATACATAATAAGAAAAGCTGTAAATATAATTGTCCTGAATTAAAATCAAACATGTTACATTCAAAAGATAAACGTAGACTCTTAAATTTTATCAAAAAATATAATGTCTGTGTGGCTGTTGTAATTAATAATAAATTAAGAGATCATATTTTTAGAGATAAAGCATCTAAAGGAAGATATAAAGATTACGTTATAAAAAGAGAAATAAAAGAAATAGTAAAAACGTTAATATCCCAAAACAGACTAGATAAAGATAAGCCTGTTAAAATAATTCTAAATTTAGACGAACAGACTACTGTTTCAAATGGATATTATGATTTAAGAAACACTATAATTGAAGAACTTCAAGATGGTATATATAATTACAATTATGATATTTTATTTCCACCACTATTGTCTTCTGTTGATGTAGTAATTAATTACAAAGATTCTTACTTAGATTTTACAGTTCAAGCAGCAGATTTAATTGTTGGTGAAGTTAGACATAAATATAACGATTATCTAAAAGATCGTGATTTGAATAAATATAGAGAAAATACTAATTTTATTGACACCTCAATATATTTACCATAAAAAAGAGCCAGTTTTAAACTGACTCTCCCAAATGAGTAGGTGTACTTAAAATTACACTTAATCTTTCAATCTAATCTCATTTGTACACCGAACGAGCTATTGCTCTGGTATCTTTATTATAACAACTTTTTGACTATATGTCAACTAGTTGTATACTACTATTATAGTGAAAAGTTAGTATTTTATACATTTTTGTTACAAAAACGTAACAATTATATAAATTAAAATATGTATAAATAAATTTTTAAACAACGTACAAAACTAAAAAATGGATAAGTGTTTTGTTTTCGACGACCTAACACTTACCCATATGAAGGCAAACTGCTTGCGCAATTTGTATGTGATTATTATATAATATAACTCACTCTTTTTGCAAGTAGTTTTATAAATAAAATTAAATTTGTAAAAGGAGTGATTTTTATGGCAAAAAGAAGAGGAAATGGTGAAGGAACTATATATTATGATAAGACAAGGAAAAAATGGGCTGGATATTATACTATAGATGGCAAAAGAAAACCAATTAGAGGTAACACCAGAAAAGAAGTATCAGAAAAACTAATAGACATTCAAAATAGTATAAATAAAAAAACATATATAGAAAAAGATCATATAAAATTAATTGAACTAGTTGATTACTATATAGAAGAAAAATTAGCTATGAATAAAATTCAAGAGACATCTTACAAACGTGATATGGCTGAAAGAAACAAAATAAATGAACTATATATTGGAAATATGGAAATACAAAAAATAACTATTGAAGATATAAACACTTGCTTAGCAACATTAACAGATAGATCAAATTCATCAAATGAAAAACTAATCAGTATACTCTCTTCTACTTTTAATAAAGCAGTATTGCTAAAAAAAGTACCTTTAAATCCATTTTTGTTAAAAGGAGCAATAGTTAGACCTAAAAGTAAAAAAAGTAAAAAAGAAGTGGATTCTCTTACTATTGAAGAGCAAATTAAATTTATTAACGAATTAAATTCTAAAGATTATAGATATAAAAATATTTTATTAATTGCAATGTATACTGGTATGCGAATTGGAGAAATTTTGGCATTAGAAAAAGATAAAATAGATATAGATAAAAATATTATTCATATAAGTAAAACCTTATCAAAAGATAAAAATGATAAAGTTATACTTAATAACAAAGTAAAAACATATTCTGGAAAACGTGACATTCCTATTCCATCACAACTCAAAGAATTATTTTTAGAATTAGTAAATAATTCTAAAGGTGGTTTATTATTTCTATATAATGATAAGTTAATATCACCTTCGACAATAAACTCACATTTTAAAAGAATATGTAAAAATGCAAATATACGAACAAAAATTTATTCATTTAATAGAGATGGTAAAAAAATAAACTTAAATACAAGCAATGTAAATGAACATATGCTACGTCATACTTATGCCACAAGATGTATTGAGGCTGGAATGTCTCCTGTAGTATTACAAAGATTGTTAGGACACAAAGATATAAGTGTAACACTAAACACATATACATCAGTGTTAAATAAATTTAAAAACGATGAAATTATAAAATTAGATAATTATTTGAACAAAAATTTAAAAATTAATTAAGTAGGACAAAATCCTACTTTTTTGGGTGCAATTTGGGTGCAATTGTTTTTTAATTTATTTTGAACTATTTTAAAAATAAAAAAATAAAAGGTTGAAAAAAGGCTTTATTTAAACCTTTTTCAACCTATCTAAAAAATAAAAATAATTTTCTTATGGAGGCAACTATCATAAACAAAATATCACTTTTCATTGAATTTTCAATATTTTAAACATATATTGGGTGCAAATATGGGTACAATTGACAAAAAATTATTTTTTCAACCTAAAAAAATCAATTAATTGATTTACCACACTATACTATCTTTGCAATTTGCTTTTTTTTAAATATCATATAATCCCCTCCTTTTTGAAAGTGATTATATATTATATGTGTTAATGCTTTATTAATTTTTACATAAAAAATAAAGGGAGATTTCTCACCCTCCATGAATCATTGCAAATTGTGAACATATTATAGCACTTTTTTATTGGTTTTCAATAATTTTTCTTCTATCTTTTCTGTCGGTTTTGCGTAAATTAAATCTTCTTAGTATAATCTAAACAAATCCATCCAGCACCAGATTTTAATCTTCCCCAGTTTCCTTTTTCTTCTACTATTGTATATTTACCTTTATCCCTAATACAATGATTTTTGTGTGATGCAATTGGATAATTTGTTCCAGGACCAGTTCTAACGTTTAAAGCATCTGCAGTAACTTGTACAATATAAGGAACATCATTATCTTTAATATTTTCTTGATTTTTTGGTCTTAAAAATATAGGATTATAATTCAAATAGTCATGCCAAACTTCTTCTAATTGTCTTGTATTACTCCAGTTTTGTTCAATACATTTATAACCATTAATATCTGCAGGTCCAAGACAAATTGCCACATGTCCATATTGCCCAATTTTTCTAAACACTACTATATCACCTTTTTGAACAATAAATTCTGGATAATTTTCTATAACTTCAACTGCATTTAATATATTTTGATTTTTTAATATATTTTTTGCACAATCTGCACCTACATTTTGTACTCCTAAAACGTTATTGCAATAATAATTGTATATATCCATGCACTGCTTTCCATAATAGCCATCAGTATCAACTCCACCCATTGCTTTAACTTTTTCGACAAATTCATCAAATTTCATATTTATTCCTCCTTATAACGTGTGACAAATTGTCACGTTTTGTTGTTTTTAACCAGTCGAAATCGATTGGTTTAATATAAAATATAATACTTTTCTATTTTTCAAAAAATCGCATTTTAGTTTACAATAATCTACTTTTATATTGCCATTTAAAAGCATTTTTATTTACTATGTAATATACTATCATTACTTGATTTTTCAGTATTTTCATCATTTTTTAGACTATCATCTTTTTTTGTAAAATAATAAGTAAAAACTGATGTTGTTATGTTTGTAAATAGCAATAATAATTCTTGATCTAATGTTTTATCTGTAAAAAGACTTACTAAACAAATTAAAATCAAAGCTATTGTTAATGTTACTGTTACAAAACTTTTTAAATCACTCCATGCTTTCTTCATAACTATCACCCCAATCCAATTTTAGCTAAAATAAAAGTAACAACAGCACCTAAAATTGCTGTTGCTACATAGCTGATCATTTTCTTCCACTTCTCTGCATCCTTAACTACAGTTTCTTGCTCTACTTTTGCATCAAGTTTTTCGTATTTTCTTTCCAATTCAGTATATTTTTCTTTTAATACTTCTGTTTCTTTAGAATTTGCAGTATTACTTCTCATGATTGCCTCTTTGAAATTAATACTTGTTGTTTTTAAATCTTCGGCAATATTCTTGATTTGCTCAATAGTAATAGATAATGACTTGTCTAAGTTGCTTAGTGCCTTACTATTTGTGTTTGAGATTGTTTTTAGCTCTACTATAGAAACAGAGTTATTCTTCACTTTCTCCTCAAGGATTGAAACCTTTTTTTCAATTTCTTCCATTTTTTATCTCCTATTTAACACCTACTATTTTTAATATTTCTAACCTTCCAGAGTCAGGTTGCTGAAAAACAGTAGGAACAGTACTAATAATATATCCATTTTTACGTATAATAATTTTAGCTTGTGCAGTGCCAAATTCTAAATAATAATCCGTAAAACTTTTCACCTCATTACTACTGTCTAAATATGGCTTTCTAAAAGCAATAAATCCTTCGGTATTAGCATTATTGTTATTAAAAATATATTCTTGATTACTTATTGATACACATATTAAAATCTTTTTATAATTTCTTACATCATCTACTAATGTAATTGCATTTGCACTTATTGAGCCAACGCCATTTGAAGAATCATAAAGTACAGTTTCTGTACTTCCACTTTCTCCCTTATCTCCTTTAGGTAACACTAAATTTAATGTTTGATTTGGAGCATTACCTGTAATTGTTGCGCTAGCTGTTTCACCACTTGTTACTGTTCCAATACTTAACGTATTAGCCGGACCTGTTGCCCCTTGAGCTCCAGTTTCTCCTTGAATTCCCTGTTCACCTTTTGGTCCCTGTGGGCCTTGTGGGCCAACCTCTCCTTGTGCTCCTTGAGCCCCAGTTTCACCTTTATCGCCTTTAGGTAAAATTAGATTTAATGTTTGATTTGGAGCATCACCTGTAATTGTTGCACTAGCTGTTTCACCGCTAGAAACTGTTCCAATTGTTAAAGTGCTATATTGACCAACATCACCTGCTGGGCCTTGTGGGCCTTGCGGTCCTTGAGGTCCCTGTAGACCAGTTGCTCCTGTATCTCCTTTAGGTCCAATTTCACCTTGTGGACCTCTTAATGCTTCTAATTGTTCCTCTGTGAAATCATTATAAGTAAAAGCGTCTCCTTTTTCTCCTTTTATTCCTTGTGGCCCTTGAGGTCCAATAGTTCCTTGAGGACCTTGTGGTCCAATCTCGCCTTGAATACCTTGTACACCTTGTGGACCTTTTATATTAACGGTAGGAGGATTTGGTAAATTATGTGTATTTGCAAAGGATAGATTTCCCTCGCTATCTACACTTGGTATATAAGTTGTACCATCTTTTATTTCTATTGTTTTTTGTGTTCCGTCAGTAAAATTTATTGCATACATATTGCCTTCATCTGTTTTATTTAATAATGTAAAACTTTCAATCCCATTTCCAGTATCTCCTTTAGGGCCGGCTTCTCCTTGAAGTCCTTGTACTCCTTGTATTCCTTGTGGCCCTTGAGGTCCAGTTGCTCCTGTATCTCCTTTTTCACCTTTTAAAAAAGTATTACTTACCTCTACTGTTACTTCTTCTATTTTTAATTCTGAAGCATCAACTATTTGCATAATATCATCTCCTATTCATTTTCTATATGTGTAACTTCTTGAGTTAATGTTATAGTACCTAGAATTAAAGTAGATACTATATCTCCACTCATAAGTTGAATATCATACACATAAGTCCCATATTTTAAATTAGCTGTATTCTCATGTGTTAGTGTAATAAAATAGTATCCATCCTTATATGTAATATCTCCGTCTGATAATTTTTTCTGTAATACAAAATCCTTAGTATTATAATTCTTCTTAATGGTAAAAATTAGTTCTTCATTATCCTCCATTTTTATTACATTACCAGCATTATCCTTTATTTGAAATTTTAGTGGTTTAGTATCTCCTCTTATAAACTCTATATCCATATTTTACCCCTCCTTTCTATTCTAATTTTTTGTTAATATAATCTACTAAATAATCAAAAAAATCATAAATCTTCTCACTCTCTAAATCATATTTTTTTATTAGTCCTTCAAAAGATTCAGGCTGTAATCTATCAGCTCTTTGAATCTTTTTGGGTCTCTCTATTTTCTTTAACGACATAATAATTCCTCCTTATAAATTAAAGAGGTCGATTTCGACCCCTTTCTAATTATATATAGAATTAAATATACTTGATTTTTCTTCTTTAGTCATATTTAACGAATTTATATAATTGACAATATCCCAATAATATTCCTTTGCAAAAGAATCATATTCTCTAGCTAAAAGTATTTGCTTTTGTGGAATATTTAAAGATAATGAATTTATATAATTAAATACTGCTTGTTTTTTGCTTCCAGATATTGTTTTACCACTTTCATCTTTAGCACCTTCAACATCACCTATCTCATCATAATATTTATTTAATTGTGAAACTGGTAATTCAGCATCTATTAATTTTATATATTTTTCTCTTGCTGTCATTCCGCCATTTTCTGGTGTTTTTCCACTTTGCTGAAGATAAGTTAAATAATTACCATTTAATTTACTTAAATCATCGACATTTACATTGTAATCTGTATCATTAGATGATAACTCTATTAAAAACTGCTTTTGAGTATTAGAAGTATCCATATCCATAATATATTTTAATTTGTTATTTAATTCTGAATTAGTAACTCCTTTTTCGCCTTCAATATCATTTATTTTAGTTTTAAATATATATGCATTAGTCGTATCCAACCCCTCTTTTATTTTATTATCTACTTTTACATTCATATTTTTTCTCTCGTATTCAATGTTATTATTTTTAGCATATTCTTCTTTTGCATATTCATTTCCATCAGAAACTATTTGATTTATTATTTCAGTTTTTTCTGTATTCGTTAAACTCTTATAATTAGAATTATTTAATAGTTTCTCAACTGTTTTATCAACATATTTTCCCATCGTTTTCTGATAAGTCGCCCTTTCTTCTGGAGTCAAATTATAATTTTCATTATTATATGTTAAGGAATAGCCTGCAACTCTTGGCATAATTGTCTTATCACCAGTTGCTTTATATAATTTAAAAATTTCTTGAGCACTTTTACTTATAGAACTAGAATTAACATTTGCTGGATTTATAAACACATTAAATATTCCATTATTTCCACCATATTTTTTAACTTCTCTTCCTAAAGTATCAACTGTAGGGGCAAGAGTTTTACTTACAAAAGGTATTTTTGCTTTAACTTTATTTATTGCAGTATTTGTAGGACTCGTCTTATCATATGTAGTTCTTTGAATAGGATCTACTATATCCGCTATTTGTTTCATAAATGTAGGAACAGCTCTAGATGGAAGTTCTTCAACAGCTTCAAGTAAACCAGATACAACACCATCATTATTATTTAAAACTGTTTGTATGCTTTGCATAAAAGATTGTTCTAGAACTAAATTTGCTGGCGTATCTAAAACTGATAATATTGTATCTTGTAAACTTTGCTCTTCATTACTTTTGCTTTTACTATATAAATCTGCCATTATTGAAAACGGTGCAGATACTGGTTGTGCCCAGTCATACTGAAAACTTTTATCACCAATTTTAATAGAATAACTACTTGTTCCTAAAGTGTTCTTCATAAAATTAGCAACATCTTTATCTTCATCACTTTCTCCTGTAATTATTCCAGCCGATGCAAGTGCATATCCCAAAACATATAGCATTGTTCCTGCTGTAGCTTTTCCAAGATTTTGAACAAATTGATGTTGCATTTGTGGCGTGTATTGTCCATTACTTAAAGAATTTTTTAAATTAATTCCAGATTTAATTGTTGATATAACTCCTAAAGGCGAATAATCTATTATAGCTTTAGTTAAATTAGCAGGAGTTTTAGCAAATGGAATTAACACATCACCCAATCCGTATCCCCCAATATTCGCTTTATTAAGCCCTCTTCTAATATCTAAAACAAATTTAGTATAATTGTTATTATCTTGCCATGTCCTTTGTAATGCCTCTTTAGTCGCTATATCTATCATATCTTGAGTTACTTCTGTTGAATTATTTAATACCATTTGATTATTAATAGAATTTGTAAATGATGCTTCATAAAACATCCTATCTCCAGCATCTAGCATGAAAGATAGCAAGCTATCTGTTTTATTTAACGCTTTACCTAATATATTGTTATCATTAAATGATTTTCCTTGACCTATTTCAAATCTATTTCCAGATACATTCCTTGTGTTTATTCCCTTTTTAAAATCATTATAAGATTCATACAATCCTTTTCCAATTCCTTTTGCATAGTTTTTTATATTAGTAAATCCAGTAGTTCTAACTCCAGTCTTAGAAGATATCATTTTATCCGCTATAGCAGAAAAAGTATCACTTACTGCATTTACTGGTGCTATAATAGCATTTCCTGCCACATTTCTTACTTGAGTTTTAGGATTGAATAACATAGATATACGCATCCATGATTTCATTCCCGCTCCTCTTTCTGGAGGAAGTTTATCAGTCATTACTTTTTGAATTTCAGCTAATTTTACTTTTTTCTCGTAACTATTGTCTTCTAATTTCTGTGCCTCTTTAACATTTTCGATTATAAAAGCTGTTTCATCAGGAGTTAATTGAAATTTCTCTCTATTAGAATCTATCCATTTTTGAGTTTTATTTTTAGACATTTTTTCAAATGCTTCTGACAGTTCTCCTTGTGCATAATTAACCATACCTTCTGGTGTTAGTCTCTGATATATATTAAAAGCTTGCACCGCTTGTCCTGCACTAGTTCCAATATCTCTCATTTTTTTAGCTACTTCTACAGCACCCTCATAATTACCAGAATCTTGATATCTCTTCATCAATATCCAGCCTTCAGCCACGTCATCAGCAGTAAATTTATCTTTCTTATTAAACCAGTTTAGCGTCTCAATTTCTCCGCCATCATTTAACTTATTTAGTGCATTTGTTAATGATTGCTCATTAGTTACACCTTGATAGAATTTAACATCTTTTTCTGTTTTTAATTCATTTCTTAACTCCTGATTTAAAAATTTTGAATTGCTAGTTACATTTCTAAAAAAACTACTTTTTTTGTTTCCATCCCCATAATCTCTAGTAGGTAGTTTAGGTGTGCTAGATACATCAGATTCTTTCATATAAGCTATTTCTGCGGGATTCATAATCTTTTTTACTGGAGCTGTTTTTTGATTATTTTTCGTATCATTGACATAATTTTGCTCAGATGGTATAATATTATTAATAGTAGATGTGTTGTCGACAACATCTACATAGCTACTGTGTCTAGGTAATTGGAACCTTGCCATAGTAGCTTTCTTTATTACACCTCTATCTATATCATATAATAAATTTCCTTGCTTTATATTTTTTCTCATAAAATTATCATAATTATCTTTTCCATAAGCACTAGTCATTACATTTGTATCTATTTCTATATTATTTATCTGACCTTTTCCGTCTATCTTTATACTAGCAACAACAGTATTGTTATTTTTATCTGCTAAATATGTTGTTAATACAATACTATTTTTATCTGTCTTTGATTGTAAAATATCTAATGGATTAGATATAGCTTCTGGCAATTGTTTAACAATCTTTTCACCTAAATTATGATAATTAGCATTTTTATATTTGCCTTTTGAATTCATTATAGTGTCTAAATGTCTTTGTGTCATTGTTATTGGTAAATTACTTAATCCAATATCTTGCAAGGATTTAGGTGTATTAGATAATAATGTAAGCATATCATTTTTAGGAAATGTACCATTTATTACGCTATCAACTTGTTTAGAAAAATTATCAATATCATTTTTTAATTGAGTTTCTTCCGATATTTTATTATCTATGTTAATATTAGAATTATTTTTTTCTTTTTCACTTATTTTTTGATTATTTAAATCAACTAATTTATCAGTTTTACTATTAGGTAATTTAGCATACTGTCCCTCATCACCATTTATCCATGCAACATCATCCAATGGAACTTCTTTAGAATAAACTTTGCTTTCATCACCACCAGCATACTCTTGTGCTTGTATTTTTGAAGTTGATACAAATGCACCTTGCTCTATTGGATGCGAGCTATACACCGTAACTTTTCCTTGCTTTAGAGCTTGCTGAGCATCTTCTTTACTAAAATCTCCCCATGTGAAACTTTCATCATCATTAATTGCTTCATTAAATGTTTTTATATCTTCAGAACTTCTTATTCCAGTATGATAATCATCTAGCATAGGATTTGTTTGTTGTATAATTTCATACTGTTGTCTCTTTTGGGAGGCTATTTCTTCCATTTCTATATTTAATTTCTGTTCTTGATTATTTACTTTGTTGTTACTAGCCTCTTTAACTTTATTTACCCACTCATCAACAGTAAATGACACATAACTTTTACCTTGTCTATTTAAGTTATTTTTATTATTAGGTCGCATATCCATCCAGGTTTTATATGCATACATCTCTGCATCTTCTGAATTTATGTTATTTCCAATTTGTTCTGCTACCTTAAGCCATTGCTCCTTTGTTCTTTTATTTTGTTTATTAGAAGGTACTATTTCCATGGCAGAATTAACAACGTTGTTATCCAACTTAGAATTCTTATATTGAGAAAATAAATATGCTTTTGAATTTTGATTATTATTTTGATTATTATTTTGATTATTATTTAAAGAATTTCTTCTACTTTCTATAATATTTGGTATATCCGATTTATTTATTTGTGTTATGACTTCATCTATTGTATCTAGTTCATGATTAAGATTTGTTAAAGAGTTTACATTTAGTTTATCTAAAGAATTTAACATTTGCGTTTTAACATCTTTTTCTAGCATTGTATTATTATTTATTTTTTCTGTAATTTGAGTTTTTAAATTGTTTTGTTGATTTGTATTGGTAGCTATATTAACTCCTTTTGATACTCCAGCAGATACTCCACCTAATATTGCTGATGAAACTGCACCAGCAATACCAGCTTGATTCATTCTAGAAGGCATACCTTTCCAATCTGATTCACCTGTAAATATTTGGTTTACAGTCTCCTGTGCTGGTTCCATTAAAGCCTCTTGAATATAGTTGTCTAACATACTTGTAGCGTAGCTTTTTATTGCTTCTTTAGTAGCTCCTTTTACCATATCTTTCCCAGCTTTTGTAAGATTATTTAATCCAATTTTTTCTAATTGACCATCTAAATATCCTAAGGTAGCTCCATATAGTAAAGATGCGTCGTCACTTAAGCCCTTTTCTTTTCCATCTAAAGCATATGAATTTGTAGCACTGGCTGTAAAATAAATACTGCCACTTCCTGGAGCCACTACATTTGAGACCAATGAACTTGCATTATTTCCAATACTTGGCATTAATCCAGCTGTATACTTTAATAAACTATTATCAACTTGCTCTGTATTTTTATTAGCTTCTTCTTCTAAGTCTTTAATTTTATTATCTATAGCGTTAACATCTCTTTTACTAACAGGACTATCACTTATTACATTTCCTTCATCATCTTCTGTTAATGATACTCCATTTATAATCTCATCATATGGTGCAGTAAAAATATTACCAGTATTTGCCTGTAACATTGAAACAGCATTTCCTATATTTGAAAGTATATCGTTTCCTCTATATTCAATCCCATTTGATTGTAATACTCTGCTATACTTATCCATAGATAAAGGATCTGTTTCAATTAATTTATTGACTTTTTCCTGTAAGGTTAATCCTGTGCCATCGATACCATACATTTTCAAATCTTCATCTATACTTTTTTCAGTTTTTTCAGTTCTGTTAAAAAGTTTATCTGATATTGTATTCCCTATTTTTGCAAAAGTATTTACAAAATTCAATCCACCTTGTTTAACACCAATATTAAAATTTTTAATATTAGTTCCTATATCATCAAATATAGTATTATTATGTTTTATTGTTGACGGATCTATATTAAGTTTTTCATTGACGCTTTGACTTATTGGTGCTTTTAACACTTCTTTAGTATTTGGATTATTACTTATAACTTTATTTTCCAAATTGTTATCATAATTATTTTTTTTAGTATCATTTGTATAATTATCTAATTTTAAATTAGGATTTAATAATGATTGACTTTGTGCATTTTTTTGAGCAATTAATCTTCTTTGAAACTCTTCAAGTGTCATTTTATATCACTCCTTTTTAATATGGTATCCATTTGTTTTTTTGTGCCCAATTAGCAAAATCACTTAAATACAAATTATTTGGTATAACTGAAGCTTTATTATTAGAATTATTTGTAGAAGAACTATTATTTGATTTACTAGTGTTATCCTCACTTACTTTAGAAGTATCAGTAAACAAGCTATTTATCAAATCATCATAATTTGAACTAGAAGCATTTCCACTACTTCCTCCACTCGAGCTATAATATGATCTAGCATTAGATATTGCATCTTGTTGCTTTTGATACTCAAATTGCTCTCTTGCAAAAGCATTTGCAATCTCATCTTGCTGTTTTTGATACTCAAATTGTTTTAACCATTGATCATAATTAACCTTATTACTTGTTAAAGTAGTATCAAAGCTTAATTGATTCCATAAGTTATCCATCTGTGTTTGTAACTTATTTAAAGCAATTTCAGCCAATTCTTTATTTCCAGAAAGTTTTGCCTGTGTAATTTGATTATTAAAATCTTCCATAAGTCTATCTGTACTTTCTCTTGCTGTAGCATATCTATTTTGATAAGTGTTATATGCATTTAATTTACTTGTTTCACTATATCCACTATTTCCAAGTCCATTAGAAAATACATTTTCTGCTTGTACTCCATATGGATTAGTCAATTTTTTATAATCTTGATATGCTCCTCTTGCCTCTTTATTAAAATCTTGCTGAGCATATTTCCTTTGCTGTTCTATTTCATTTAATACTTGCTCTGTATTTGCTTTACTTTGTTCCGTTTGTATATTGCTTTGTTGATTTAATAAGTCGTTTTGCTGATTTATATTATTTGCATACTTTTGTTCAAGCTCTGCATAAGGATTTGTATTATCCATATCTATCTCCCCCTTACATTTCCATTACTTGTTCCTATAGTAAATATTCCTTGTTTATTTCCTTGGGATGTTCCAATCCATACTTTTCCTCTTTTGTTCACTCCATTTACATTAACAACACATGAAAAGACATCACCTGTTAAAGTGATGTCTTTTTTGATATCTGTTTTATCTCCTCCAGATTCAATTCTAACTACTGCTTCTATACTATTATTATTACCCATAAGTTCGTAAATATTTTCTTTTTCTTCCTCTGTTAATATAAGTTCATATTCTCCAGAAGAAATATTATCTCTTCTTACAACTTCTTCTCCATCGATTAGTACAACAATATTACTCTTGTCTTTTGAATCTCCTGATATAGTCATTTCAACTCCATTTATAGTAAAATCTCCTATTTCTGTTATAGTTGATTTATTATTTGTTTTAATAGTAATACTTGCTTCATTTCCCCAACCACCATTACCATATGCTTGTGCTTTTATAGTATAGGATGTATTTGCTTTTAATCCAGTGAACTCATATTCATTCTTTGTTGTCTCATTGCCATTAAACTTATATTTGCTTGCAGAAATACCATTATTTACTGATGCTTTAACTTTTATAGTAGTAGCTGTATTTGATATTTTTGATAAATTAATATTAGGATATCTGTTAATATGATCCATAACAGCTATTCCGCTACCTGTAAGTCCATAAACGCCTGCAAAAGAAAAATCCATCCAAGTTCCAAATCTAATTTGTCCATCACCATTTGAATCATGATTTACTCTAATATTATTTTTAGTAAATACTGTTGCATCTCCCCATCCGCCATATGGAACATTACAATACGGACTAAATGTATTTGCTAAACTACCATTTTCATCCCACGTACCAGATCCAGTACCTTGAATTCCATAGCCTCGCATATGAACAACAATAGACACATTTACTAAAGAATAATTTCCATCTTGATATGGTGTAGAACTCCAATAAATCGTTCCTGTTACTAAATCAGTACTATTTGTTGATAGAGGTATACTTCCATTTGCCATATACTATCACCTCTAATCATCAAAAGTTTGAATATAAATTTGACCCACTTCTAAAGTAGGAACAGTTGGACCATAACCAATCTTAGCTTGTTTTTCTGTATTTAATTTTTTTATCATTTCAGCACTTCCAGCCTTATTTGTTCCACCTGTAGTCAAATCATTTACTATCGTAACAGTCCCTGAATTGAAAGCAGGAACTAAAGTATTATTAATATATTCTTTTATTGTTTCAGAACCTTTATCAAATGTCTTTTTTAAATCATCTGCTGACAAAGTTGGCTTATCATCCAAATTAGTTATAAAACTTACATTTTCTGTTAATTTTGGTACTGACATATATTATCCCTCCATTTCTAAGTTCTCTTAATATAACTTCCTTGAAATACTTCAATAGTTGCATCGTATAATCCAAAAGGTTTATCTTCTGAATAAAACTTTAAAGTTAAATCAATAAACTTCTTCATTTTAATTTTATAAACTATGTAGCTCATATCTTTTGTGGTAAAAGCAAAATTTGAAAAATCTACATTATTAAAATCAAATCCAGTTGCACTATATTCTTTTATAAATTTTTCTGGTTTTCTATTGGTTTGAACAGATACTTTTATTTTTCCGTTTGGTATAGTTTTTATTTTAGCTACTCCACCGCGTTTGTTAGTAGTTTTTAAATTATTTGTATCTCCAAAAATATCATATGGAGTCTGCCAACATGAGTATATATTAATCTTATCAATTTGTAGAGTTACACCTTCTGATGTAATGACATTAACTTCATCTTCATCAATTATAGAAGAATTATCTAACTTATAAATAAAACCTTTTTCTGTTCCAATAATAAATTCTCCATCTATATTACTTATCATACAAGGCATACCATAATATTTTTTAAATTCATCTGTAAATTTCCAATAATACCACTCATATTCATATCCTCTTATACTTTGATATATTTGCCTTGAATCTGCTAAATAAATTGACCCATTGATTAAAAGCATTAAGTATCCATTCCATTCAACAATTACTGCATCTGAATAATTATTTTCATTTATCATTCTTCCGTCAACCAAAGAACTTCTATGATTAATTAATTGCTCATCATCTATATTTCCAGTTATTCCCTCTAAACCTAATGAAGAAAGGAAAACAATATCATCATTGAAATTAGTACACTCTGAAACACAACCAGTGCTTATATTTCCTTGTTTTGATGGATATATTTTTCCTTCCTCGCTATCAATTGTAGGTACATGATAAAAAATAGTATCATTTTGTTGAGATGGTTCTTTAAATACCCATAAAAGATTATTACCAACAGTAAAAGATTTTATTGCACTATCACTAGAACCATCTTGATAATATGACAAGTCACTTATATATGCTGGGTCATTAAGTTCACAATGAAATACAGCATTTTTAAATTGAGGATTACCTGTAAAAAATATACGATTATCGAAAACTATATTCTTTGTACAATTAGGTATTCTTGTCGAATAATCTGTTCCTGCTTTGCTAAATTCTATTACTACATTATCTTGTCCTTCTGTTAAAGGTTTGACTGGAGCTTCTGTAAAAGTTATACATCCTGTGACTTTATTTACACTATACTTTGATGATTCTTGTAAAACATCATCAATATAAACTTTTACTTCACCATCTTCATCTAACAATGTAGTATCTAAATAAAATTCTTTACTTTCTCCATCTGCTACGAAACTATTTTTTCTTCTTGGTGTAAGTACATTTACATCTTGATACAATACCCCTCCACCATTTGGCAGTCTTGATATTGTTGTAGTTGGAATAAATGCATTATCCGATACTTTAGACAAATTTTCTCCATCATATACAAGATAATTTGCGCCGTCATTTATATATAATTTATCTTGAAATACAGCAAAAGAACTTTTTGAATTATTCATTGTAGTAGATAATTGACTTTCTAATGAAGTACTTGCGATTGGATAATCTGTAACATATAAGATATTATTTATATGCAAAAATAATTTTTTAGTTGTTCCCTTTTTGAACATAAAAATCCCATTTACTTTACATCTATAATCATCTCTTTGAATAGCTAAATAGTCCCTTGCTTTTTTCTCAAACATAGGAGTTAATCCTGGCCTTGTCTGTACGCAATTTCCTTGCGTGTCCGTATAATCCTTATACATATTTATGCAATTGGGACTTCTGTTTAAAGCAACTTTTGCTGGATCATTTGTAAAATCACATCCTGCTAAATTACTATATATTCTTGTCATTAAATTGGCCATTATATCACCTCCTAAAAATCATAATCAGATTTACAATTAACAATCATTGCACTTTCTCTTAAATCTAACCTATTAAGAGCTTCATCATACGCATTTTTAAAAGCACTGTAATCTGCTGACGGATCTGTTTTTAATATATTATCTACTACTTTATAGGCAAGTATCATTTGAACATCTTGATCTATTTCTAAATCAAAATCATCCTCTGTCTCTTCAGTAATTACTTCTGGATATGCATAATACTCGATTTTATATGTTGCCGTATCAGTGTCATTTATATATATTTTTTTCTCATTATTTACTATATAGAAATCACCATCTATTGGTTTATTAGTTTCTCTATCCAAAGCTATAACATTTTTTAATATGTACATATCAAAAGGTAAAGAATAGGCTGTATAATGTTCTTCTGCATTTTCTGATACACTTCTAGATATTGTCTTTATTTTTCTTATTTTTTTTATTTGTGAAAGCTCTTGATATGGTTGAGCATAAAGAATTTTTAATTTGTTTTGAAAATCTTCATCTTCAGTAAACATAGCATCATATCCTGCTTCTGGTGAATATTCATCTGCTAAGCTTAGCGCTATCTTTATATTTTCTATTAAAGTCATTTATATCACCTCTATACATCTTTTATTGCATCTAAATCTTCCATTGCTTCTTTAACACTTTTCATCCTATATGGTGGAATAACATATCCAGTATCTTCGCCCCATACAAGCACGAAATCTTCTGGCAATTTCTGAACTAGTTTTGAATTTTCAATTGTTTCAATACCATATTCATTCGTTTTTTTATTGATAATTGTTGTTAACTCTAAATTTTTTATTATCTGATGAATTGTGCCTTTTTCATTAGGCAATACAATTTCATCTTCAATATAAGTATCTTTTTTTACTGTTACTCCTAAAAATAAATGCGTAGAAGGAGATATTATAAATCTTTCTACTTTTTCTTGTTTCTTTAATTTTACATCTGACATTTTAATTCCTCCTTTAAATTGGTTGAAGGAGCAGGTCTCGAACCTGCACGTTCAAGGTTCAAAGCCTTGCGTTATACCTATTTAACTATCCCTCAATATATAAAAAAAGTGGGAGTCCATGTGAACTCCCATATTCTAAGCAACTTTTATACAATAGATTTCTTCAGGACGAACAACTTTTGCACCAAATACAAATAGAGCTTTAATTGCATCTTGGAATGCTTTTTCAGGTCTATAAGCTTCAGTTTTATCAATTTGACCCACATAAGCTACAGCTTTTTTAGTTCTTAAAATAAGTATTTTCTTACTATCATCAGTTTCAGGTAAGTTATTTTCAACACAAATTAAAGCATTTCCATATCTTCCTACAACACCTTTTTTAGCCATTTCAACATTTTCTGTAAATAACTCTGTTAAAGATTGTCTAAGTAAAGTAAATACTTTTGGTGTTACTTCATAATATAGCTCTTCAGTAGTCTTTACATTATTTGTATATAATACTGCTAATGCATCTTCTAGAGTAGAAATAGCATTAGTTTTTGTTATTGTAGCTTCTGTAGAAGCAATAGTTGAGTCATCTACACCAGTTTTTACAATAGAAGCTATATACTTATCTGCTTCTTCTGCAAGTCCTTTACCAGCCTCGTCTGCTAATGCATCCATTAGTCCTGGTTGAGATTGTGCTTTATCTACATCTTCTACTGCAAAGTTAAAATATCTCATCTGATCTATTTTTAACATTTGACTTGAATCTGTAGGAACTTCGAGGTCAATTTCTGTACCAGGTACATATGTCTTAATAGTAGGTCTTACTATACCTAAGATTTTTACCTCTTTAGCATATTTTATGTCTCCCTCAAATTGATAATCAGAATGATTTTTTAATCCTGTTATTGTTTCAAGTGCTCTTTGAATTTTTGCTGACCATACGGTTCTTTGAAAATTTGTTATAGCCATTGTAAATTCCCCCTTTTTTGACTATTAAAGGGTTATTTATTCCATTGAGCCATACTTTTCTCTACTGCTTTCATAAGTTTTGGATTATTCTTTAGTTCTTGCATAGTAAATTTTGATACTTCTTCTGGAGTATAATAATCCTTAATTTCTTGTGATTTTCCTGTTGTTTTAACACTTCCAGTAGATGGTGGCGGTGTCTTTTTCTCAGTAGCTTTATTTAATTTATCATATAAAGCATATACTTCTGTTATTGGTGTTGAAGTATTAAACTGATTAGCAAATTTCTTAAATTTATCATCATTTAATATATCTTCGCTTACACCTTTTTCTTTAAGCTGAGCTTTAGCTCTTTGCATAATCACATGATTACCCAAAGTTTCAAATATTATTTTTTCTCTAATAGTTCTTTGAGCTTCTGGTTTATTATAGATCTGATTAGCTATTCTATTAACTTCATCTTCACCAGCTTCTATAATTTCTTCAGCATCAGCTTTAGCTAAGATTCTCTCATCTCTTTCATTGTAATGAATTTTTGGCTCTGGAATATCTATCCCTTGCTCTTTATAAAAATCTCTTAAATCTTTGTTTAAGTCTTTGACGTCTCCGTCATTTTTTCCCATACCTTTTCTTAAAGTATAGGCTAAATCTTCATACTCTTGAATTTTTTTAGCATACTCATTTTCTGCTCTTGCAAGTCTTCCTTTGACATTTCTGTCAATTGCCTCTTGCAACTCTTTTTGAGTATAAAGTTTTTCCTTTACGCTTTCTTTTTCTTCTTCAGCTTTGCTAGCATCAGCTTCTGAAGTATCTTCAAGTGTACCTACTACTTCTTCGTTTTCTTCTAAATTTTCGGTAGGATTTGTTGTGTCGACTGATGTACCATCGACTATAACTTCTTTGTTATCTTCTTCCATCATAATTCCTCCTTGTTTTGAGTCCTGTCGGACTGTCCTTGATAGCAGTTTCAGTTCTTACACATGTTTTGGAACATATAAAAAGCAACTATCAATTTTCACTTGACAGTTGTTTTTAACCATTTTGAGTAACTTTCTTTTTTGATTCATAGTAATCATTTAATTCTTTTTCTGTATGAATCTTTTCTTTTCCACATTTTACACATTTGAAATAAAATTTACCATCTAGTACTCTATCTACTCTCATATCTATATTACATTTTTCACATATCATATTTATTGACCTCCTAATGCGTTTTGAAATTGCATTATACGTGCTTGTCCATCATTTTGAATATTATCTATATCTTGTACTTGCTCTTGTTGCATTAATAATCTTTGTATAGTATTCATTTGTGCATTTGCTTGTTGCTCGATTTGTTTTATTTGTTCTTTTGCATCTTTTCTTGCTTTTACTATCTCTTCAAGTTTTTTCTTAGAATAGCTTGAATCATATGGTAAGGCATTAACCCACTCTTCAAAAGTTATTTGCCCACTCATAAATAGTTCAGTTAAAGATTGCTCTTCAGCTAGTTTATCATATGATGTTCTTGATGATATATCTACTTTAATATTTGCCTTTAATTCTTGTAACTCATCATATGTTATTCTTATATTTTGAAGTATTTTACTAGTAATAGGAATACCTGTATTATCTGCAACTTGCTGTTCTACTTCCTCCTGAATAACAAGCCCTTCAATAGAATAATTTTGTAAAATTTCTAAATCTATTTTAGCTATTGCTTCAAGAAAATCTTTATATTTATATAATTGCTCGTTTAATGGTTGCTGTTGTGCTTGTTGCACTGCAAGGATAGCCTTTGCACTAGTTTTAGTAACATCTACATTTCCACTTGCGTTATCCCCTGCTCCAGCTAAATCTTGCGTATATGTTACTAACTCATCTAATAGATATTTTGAATCTGCACTCATAGATGTACCGTTTAAATATCCAACATATTTTCTAATATCATCAAGTCCAGCTCCTTCAAGGGCAATTTCTGCACCTGTTTGGCTTAATGACTTAGGATTTTTTATATAATCTTTATTATAAGCAAGTTTTGGATAAGCGCCTTGTTTTACTGCAATGGCTCTTCTCATTTCAGTTTTATTTATTTCTATCTGATTAGGAATATTTGTTTCTACTTCTCCTAATCCTCTAGCACTTCCCTTTTCTGATTCCCAAATAAAATGCTCAACTGGATAAAGTTTAAGCCCTGTATCTTTTTCTTTTACAACCTCAGCGTATTTTGTACATTTTGCAAAGTGAACTGTCTTTATTCCATCTTTATTTTTCTTTTTATATAATTTAAGAAGTACTAAACACATTGGTGATATCTCTTGATTTATTCCGTCATATCCTGCTTCATTTTCAAGCTCCTCATCTTTAACGATTAAATCTACTTCATCATTACTCATACCATTTGCAATTGCTTCTTCTTTTACTTCTTCTACTGTTTTTCTAAATGAAATTATAATATATGGTTGGTCTTGTATATCTTCAGATGCTTCATTTCCATATCTGATATTATTCTTATTTACAATTTCGGCCTTTGGCTCTTTATCTTCTTCATCATAGTATTTATATATAATGCCTTCTGAATTAATACATGCATCTTTTACTATAGTTCTTAAAATTCTATCCATACGTTGATTTTCCCACATTCTATCGACGTGTTTTGAAAGTAGTTCACATATCTTATTTGCTTTTTGTACATTGCTCTGTAAATACGAAGGTGAAAATACAACTGAATACGCATTTGAATTTATAACTCCTATCTTGTATTTAACAATAGGTTTTACAACATTTATAACTATAGGTTTCATATCACCGAGCTTTGCATTTTCCCATTGTTTACCTAAAAAGAAATTATAATTTTTCTCTGTATTAGTAAACATATTTCTCATTCTCATGTAGTCTGTACCTTTTTCATATTCATTCCAAATAGTTGTTGTCTTTAACTCTTCATCCACTTATATCACCTCCTAAATCTCAATATCTTTTTGTCCATCTGCTGTTCCATCATAAGCATCAATATTACTTAAAATTGTATTATATTTATTAATTACTTCTTCTTGTTTCTTTTTTACTCGCTTTTCTTCTTTTATCTTTTCTATATCTGGAACGAGTTCTATTTTTTGGTTATTACTTATTTTCTGACCATTAACTAGTCCAACTTTATATGCTAAAAAAATTAACATAGCTGAAACTATGTTATTTATTAATAAATAAATCATTATATTACTACCTCCTCAGAGTATAAATCGCTATCATATCCATCTGGTTTTTCAAAATCAAAATTATAAAATTCTTTTCTTGTTTCCTTTACGTCTACATTAGTTTTTTGCTGGTCTCTAATATAATAAACAATTGCAAGAGCCATTACTAAATCATCATGATATCCTACTTGTGCCTCTTCTCTTCCTTTGTCATTTTTAATAAAAACTAGCATTTCTTCTAATGTATCTTTATCATTTATCTTATCTATGTTTTCTTTAACTATTCTCTTTAACTCTCCTAAAATAATAGGTCTAGTCAAAGATGTTGTTTTAAATCCAAATGACCTTTTTACTACATCTGGTATTGTATCTTCAACTTTTCTTACATAGAAATTCTTATATCCTAGCCTTTCAAGTTCTAACTGTGGATAAGTACTAAAGTTTGTTTCAATACCTACAAGAGCATCTTTATAATACTTAGCTAAGCAATAAATTTGCTTTGTATACTCAACCTCATCAACTTTATCTTTATATACCGCTACTTGTTCACCAGTCGTATTATCAATAACTTGACTAGTAAAAAAATCTGAGCCTTCTCCTGCTGTATCTCCAGAAAGTACATAAGGATAATTCTTTTTAGGTAGTTTATATATTTTTATAGGACCGTTTGGATCATCTTGCCATTTAATATTAGTAATCTTAATTCCATTATATTTATATGAAAAATATCCTTGTTTAAGAGGTTCTTTTAGTTCTGCTATTCTTCTTATAATTGCCTCTTTATCAAAGACACAATTACCAGATGCTAAAAAGGCCTCTTCAGGGGTACAAGGATATTCTTGCTTTATTAGTTCTTTATCTATATAATTATTATATTTATTGTAATACCAATAAAGTTGCTTTAAATCTAGTTTTTTAGCATTTTTAAGCCATCTTAATCTATCAAAAATCCATTCTTTAGATTCTTTTAAATTACTTAAAAATTCTTTTCTTTCTGTTGTTGGTATATTTAGTCTATACTCTGGTGTTCTCCACCATTCATAGAAACAATTTATATTTGTTCCACTATCCCACATAGCTTTAAAATCATTAAAGCCATTTGCAGTAGATTCATATATTTTTATACAATTTTTAGTAAAAGCTTCACCAATTCCCGCTTGGATTAATGCTATTCCATCTCTCCAAAAAGCACATTCACTTCCATGAAAGAAATTTACTGTTCTTGAACGTCCCATGTTAGCCGTTGCGGTATCTACTTGCCAAGAACTGTTCAATTTTTCAAATAATAATTGTCTCTTATTATTAAATTTTTCTGTAGGTTTAATTGCTTCTGGTAATTGGTCATATGGAAATTTTGCTTTATTTTGAAATATAGCTTCTGTATTAGAAGCTTCATCTGCAACTGTGAAGCCTTGAAAGTTTTTATTAAGTATTGTGCATGCAAGTTGATATGCAGTAATTAAGGTTGTAAATCCTTGCTGACGACCTTTTAATACCAAAAGAGAGATATCTACTATCTTACCAGCTTTAAAGTCTGCTTTTGCCTTATTTAGCTTTCCTATAAAGTCCTCTTGCACATCATTTAATATAAAAGGTACTGTCTTTTGCTCTTTATCTACAACATAAAAAAGAAGCTCAATAAGTTTTTCTGGACTTTTTTGAACTTCTTCCCTTAATTTTTCATTTATTATTAATTCATTAGCAATAGCATCTCTTAATTTTTTATCCTCTTGTAATCTCGTTTCTTCACTATTGCTATTCCATTTTTCAATTCTTTTTTTAATTAAATAATCTGCTGTATATTTCATTTACAACACATCTTCCAATTTAACAACTCCACTATGTTCTATCTCTTGCTTATCTTTCCAATCAAAATTATTTTTTAAATTAAAAATAATTCCAGTTGTACTATTATCATTTATAAGTCTTTTTTCAAGATAATTTTCAACTCTTAACTTTGCTTTTTTTATTGTGTGGAAAAACTCATCTCTTTTTTCATAGTTTATTAGTGTCTTTCTATCAATATCTAGTGCTAGAGCAAGACCTGTAATTGTATAAGGATCATGATATTTTTCGCACTCTTCAAAATAATTTGCTATTGCAATTTCTAACTCAGCAACTGTTTTATATTTTAATGGTCTACCACCTTTATTTTTTTCATCTTGCATCTAATCACCACCTTGTTCTATATCTTTTAGATACATACCAATTTATTCATTAATATATTTATTAACAACTTTATTTATACTCTTTTTCTACTTGATTATGTCCGTATTCATATAACCATACGTGAGTCAATTCATGTTTTAATGTTTTGATTATATTAGCTTGATTAGTCAATAATAATATTTTCTGCTCTTTATAAAGTGTTACTCCTAATGTAGTATCGTTTTTTACCTCATTATTAATTCTATCTTCGTTTACATCTTCTATAGACCATATTGTATTATTTATCTCAAAATTTGTCATATTATTTCCTCACACAAAAATAAACTAACTATTCTTGTAGCTAGTTTATAATGGTGATAGGTTAAGCCTATCAATCTATTATAAAGGCGAGGTATTTTAATGAATAAAACTATTAATCAATCGATGGCAGTCGATTTAATAAATTTATTATGTTATTTCTATTATAATTATAAAACACTTTATTTTATTTGAAAAGGGTACAAAAGGGGGTACATTTTTTAATTTAATAATTTTCACTCATTTTTTGCATTTTTCTTATTATTCTCTGCTTTCTTTTTTTTACAGCTTCAATTTCTACACAAAGCTCATTTGCGATTTGTCTATTAGTTTTATTAAACAAGAAAAAATCAACAATTATTTTTCTCTGTTCATTATTAAGTAGTACTATAAGCCTATCAATTTTTAGAAGCTTTTTCTCGATTTTACCAATCTCTTTTTTTAATTTTTCAATTTTAGTATCAATTCTAATTATTTCCAATTCTAAAGACGATTGTTTAAATCCCTTTGCGATTATTCCTGTTGCATCCATATTTCCACTAATTAAATAACTTCTATTTTCTAAAATTTCCATTATTTCTTCCTTTTTATCTTCAATTTTTCTTACATTTTTTCTATATTGCTTTAATTCTTCCTTAATATTCATACCTCATGACCTCTTTCTATTTGTTTTTATAAAATCTTATTATTGGTTTAATTTTATTTTTATACTCTGCTTTAGTAGTTCTAGCTGTTTTTGATGTTATAACATCTATATCTGTAACCGTTGTTCTGATTTTTGTTTGTATATTCTCACAAATGTACATATTATATTTATTCTTTTTTACAATACTAATAACTTTATGTTTTATATATCTTCTTTCACCATTATTACCATCATTATATAAAGGATTCAATATTCCTATAACTTGTCCGATTTTAAGCATTCTTCTACCTCTTCTATTTCTATTATTACTCTATCTCCGTTTATTTTATCGTAATCAAAGATATCCTTATGCCCTACAACATATTTAGGAGAATCATTTTTTAATATCTTTGCTTTTTGTAAAGCATCTAAAATATATTTTTTAGCTGAAGATACATTATCTGTATCTCTTTTTCTATTTTTTTCTATCCATGTATACTTAATTCTAACTGGTTTTTCTATAGCTGGCGTTTTTGCTCTTTTAATAGCCCATATAATATCCTTTTCAACACCTTTTTTAAAATTATTACCCTCAAATCTATTTCTATTACAAATTCTAATATAATCATTTAAGCTTGGTAATCTAAATGGTAATTCTATTTTATATTTCATATATCTACACTCCCTTTTTTTATAAAATCTT
>ERZ1643251.1204-NODE-1204-length-30482-cov-35.487988_pt1 | contig 30482 bp, 29 predicted proteins | sample MGYA00579261_ERZ1643251 | MGnify/ENA primary metagenome ERZ1643251 (study PRJEB29033, sample SAMEA4952267) | chicken gut metagenome | biome: Broiler Chicken; feature: Gastrointestinal Tract; material: Caecum | place: Ireland | collected 2018 | study: Broiler... | reverse complement strand
AGTTTTATTACCATAGAGCACAAGTTTTGGTAAAAATATTTTTAAATTGGTAAGGAAGAGGTAGACGGATCGTAACCGTTCATCAGCTCCACTTAAAACCCTTTATTTATAAGGGTTTTTTTGATGTTCGGATACCAATTTGTTGTCAATTTGGTTTATCAAAAACAACTCAAATCTACAACGAACATAGAAAGTTTTTGATAAAAAATCTTGTTTTTTAAAAAGTCATCTAAAACTATCTAAAATTATCTAAAATTAACGCATTTGTTGTCAAATTGTTGTCAAATTCAATAAAAATAAAAATGGGGCAAAATTTTGCTCCATTTTTACATTTCAAAATCTCTATTTTTCTTTGCTTTAAGTTTTGCTTGTTTTTCTTCTAACATTTTTTGTAACATTTCAATTTCTAATTCTTCTTCACTTTTTGCTTTTGGATTTAAAATTTCATTACTATAATTTTCTTCATCTATATGATATGCTGGAACATCTTTTGGTTTATAATTTTCATCATCTTTTTTTAATGTTTCCTCATTAAATAGATTATCAATAATTTTTGCTCCTTCATCATCTAATTCTTTATCAATAACTGAATTATAGTGTAACTGTGTTGTCTTAGCATCTTTATGTCCCATCAAATGTTGAACGTCTTTTATGTTTCTTTTATTCTCAATTTGCATGTTAGAAAAAGTTTGTCTTAACATGTGGCAGTGTATACCAAATTCTTGTTTAAAACCAAATTTTTTAGTAAACCTATCAAACATTCTTCTTATTCCATCATAACTTTTAATAGAACCATCATCATTACAAAAAACCAAATTATTCGGTTTTGTGAGATGAACACCTTTTACTTGCTCCTTACACCATTGAACCTTTCTCCATTGTTTTAAAGCATCAACAAGTAGTTTTGGCATTTTTATAGCCCTTCTACTGCAAGATGTCTTTGTAGTAGATATTATATCTTTTCTACCAATTATGTTTAAATCGTCATCAAATTCTACATCTTCGGTTAAACCTTGCTCGACATATATTGCTTCTTTATCAAAGTCAACATTTTCCCATTTTAACCCTAACGCTTCTCCAACTCTTAATGAACCAAACATCATTACTAGCGATAAAGGTTTAATTATATCTGGGCCATAATCCAAACTTTTTTTGATGCTTCTATTTGTTGGCTAAATGTAATACCTTTACACCATTTAATATAATTTGCTAAATCGTTTAAATCCACAAACAATCTTTCTTCTGTTTCTCATTCGCCTTTAAAAGGTAAAATATCTTTTACTTTTGCAGTATACCTAAGCTGATAATAAGTTTCACCATTTTCAACAACTTCAACTGCACCTAAATATTTAATGTCTTTTATTGTTACACTTGCCTCTTCCATAATCTCTCTCTCAAGTTTTTCAACTTGTGTTTCTCCTTGTTCAGGATGACCACCTGGAACAGTCCACGTTTTGCCACCTTTCACAATAAGTAATTGGTTTTTATCATTAAAAATATATCCACTGACTTGTGTATGTTTTTCCCCTTTTTACTCAAAATTATCAATCCAACACAATTTACAATTTTCAGATAAAATTTCATAATTTTTCATACATTTCTCCTACTCATATTTATAAAGTTTCTATATAAATATAATCTAAAACTTATATAACCTTCGCCATTTCTCTTTCTGTTAGGAAAAAAATTATATCATACACATTTTTCATAATAATCATATTTTCACAAGTTTATTCTGTTTTGTTAAAAAATTGCTCATATATTATCAATTTTGTTATCATTTAATAAGATTTTTATAAAATTAAAATATAACAATGCGTAAAAAATAAACAAAAAATTCTAAATAAAAACTTTTTAAACAAAGCCTTTATATGTCTTGTTATGTTTTTTATTAAAGTATTATATTAATATTTGAATAATAAAACAAAATATTATAAAAATCATCTGGTATATTACATAAAAACATTTCAAATTTTTCAAAAGTTGACAAATTATTAAAATACGGATAAATATATTGAGGCATATATTTCTTAACTAAAAATTTATATTTTCCTTCACTGCATTCATACCTCGGTGTTTGATAGATCATTGAATTTCTTGCCTTTGCAACATAATTGTTTAAATCATTTAAAATTGCAATTTCTTTTGGATTAAATTCGCTGTTATTTTGTAATTGTAAATACTTTTCTTTTACAAATAGAAAGAGTTCATCACTTTTAACAATACTTTTATAATAACTTTCCATATCGAATTTTATACTATCGTCAATATAAACATATCCCTCATGTGTACAAATGGAAAAAATTAATTTTTTGTTTTTATACAATGTTAGGTTTTCAAAATTATTTTCTTCTGATATAGGAATAAAATCTTCTAATGTTGCAATGTTTAAAAAATAATCTTTTATTTTGTTGGTTATATCAAAATAATAAACACGACCTTCCATATTCCAAAAATCAACAGTTCTAATTATTCTTTTAGAATCAAAATTAAATAGTGGCAATTCCATTTTGTTACCATAATTGCCTATTAAGAAAGAAATTTCGTCACATATATTAAACAAAAAATCAATAATTTTTCTTTTAACAAATTTTGTTTGTCCTAATAATTTACTATTATACATACTTTTCTCCATTAATGATTATAACATATTACAGCTTTTGTTTTTTATATTTTTAACATTAACAAAATAATGTTGGCAAAATTTGTTCGTTACGAAATGACTATATCTTTTTATTGTTAAATTTCTTTGATTAAAAGTCATTTAGTTTAAATTAAGTAATTGTACAAAATATAAACCATATATATGTATTACTATTCCTTGTTAATTTCTATTACTTATATAAGTTAAATTAGCTAAAATTTTTTTGCAAAAAATAAACTAATTACATTTATTTTTAATTCTAGTGTATGTTATATTTTTTTGACTATTTAAGTTTAGCAACAACAAAAAAGGCAAACAACTTTTTTGTTATTTGCCTACTTTTGAATATATTTTATTAAACAACCATCTATTATCGAATTATATTACTCTTGATTATTTTGAATAACCTTATAGTTTGTTGTAGATCCCTCAACCAATACAGAAACATAACCGTCTGCAACAAAATCTACTTTTGGATTTTCTGCTAAATTGTCTGATGGATTAAAATCAACAAAAGTTCCACCGTAAACATTTATTACAGCTGTACCGTTTTTACCATTTGCATCTAATAGATTTAATAGATATCGACTGTCATCATATTGCGATTTTTGATCTAATGAAAATTTACCACCATAAATATCAGCAACACCTTTGTTTACATAAACAGTGTGCATGTTACCAACAAATTCACCATCTTTAATATTTAATTTGCCGTTATCCCATACACTAACGCAATAAACATCATCTTTTAGTGCAACCATCTTTCCATTGCCCTCTATTGTTAAATCACCGTTTTCAAAAACCGAAATCATTGATGTTGCGCCTGAAGAATTGGTACTACTCCAAGTCCAAATTGCTTCTGAATTATAAATTTTGTTGCCATTTAAATCCAACGTTAATTTTCTATTGATATTTAATTGATTTTCAATATCAATGTCATTTTTTAATTTAATTGTTTCTTTATCTCCATTAATAGCTTCGACCAACTCATTATACGATGAGACTTCGACGATATTACTTGGTGTTGGCTCACCTCCGCATGCCGTAAGAAAGAAAGTAAAAGAAATAAGCATTATAAATGCAATTCCTATAGCTAAAAGACTTTTTGTTTTTGTTAAATTTTTTTCCATAATCCCTCCCTTAATTTTATTATCATTTTTAATATAACAATATTATTGTAGTTTGTCAAATAATATTCATTGTTTAATTGTTACCATTTATTTGTTTTTTTCCATTGCATTGGGTGGGGTTGTGCATTTATATTTTTAATTACACCAAAAAATAAAAATTTAAATTTTGTTGTTTTATTATACGTAAAATACTTTTATTTTTAGTATCTACTATTAATTTATTCTTTTTCAAAATAATCTTGGTATTTTTCACTATCATTTAATGATTCCATATAAACTTGGTCATATAACTCTATAATGTGAAATGGATCATTTACCACAATTTTGCCATCATCTACAAAAACATCTACACTTACATCATATGGAAAATCTAATTCCTTCATATTAATGCGTCTTTTTGCATTACCAAATAAACTTAATGCCATTTCCTCATAACTATATGTATCACTGTGTCTTTCCCTTAACATATTACAAATATAACGCAAATCTTTATAGTCTTTAGACGACTTTATCCCCACTTTTGTAATTTTACTGTTGTCAGCCTCTGATATTTTTTCAATTGTATTTATTATATTATATTTATCAATAACTCCACATATTCTAAGGTCTTCATCTGCAAGTTTAACCCCTAGCCCATGTCCTAAATCCAAATACCTTACCTTATATTTTTCTATTGCTTTTGAATTTAAAAACTTTAGTTCGTCTTTGCTAATATTTGCTTCTCCATAATTATTTTCGCAACGCGTTTTCAATTCGCCTAATTTTTTAAATAATTTTTTATGTTTTGGTTTAAATTCATTCAATGATTCTTTTAAGTCAAAAAGTATTTGCTCAATATTTTGTGAGTCATCTATTTTTGCTATAAAGTTTAACAATCTTTTTTTCATTTCAAAATTTTTATTTTTATCCTTACTCATTAAAATTTTACTTTCAACAATTATATTGCAATATTTAATATTCAAAGTCAATAGTGGGTTCTATAATAAATAAATTATAAGAAATTAATTAGAATACAATTAAGGTAAATAAACCTACTATTTATAATTTCCTAATAACTAAATAGATAAAATTTTATAATTTATCAAAATTACATTATTAATAACAAAATACTACAAGTTTTCTCTTTTATTGATGAATTTTTATTAATTTCTATACAAATATATTAAATTAAATAACTATTTTAATATTTATATTGCTTAAATTTTAAGTTAATTAATTTATTGATTACAATTTTTTTCATTTTAGACTTTTAATTTTTGTTTATTTAACATTAATTTTATCTTTGAATATTATGATATAGACAATTATTTAGTTGTTGTAAATTAATTTCACAGGAGAAGAAATGGCTTTTATTAACAGATATTCATCTCTTAAAAAAGGTGGAATATCCTTTATTGGTAACACATTGGGACTTAGCAAACTTTCTAACCAAAATCAACCTGACTTCAAGGTTCAATAGGTGCTTTTACAAGTTTGGACACCTCCATTAGGGTGAACAACTTCCCTTTTGGCACAACACTTAACTATTTGCAAAATGGTTCTAATGCAATTTTATCACTTCCTCTAAAAGAATATATTGATTGTTTTTCATCTCCAACTACAAAAACTTTTACACCATATTTTATCAGAAATTCAATTAAATAAGCTTGCTCATAGTTAATATCTTGAGCTTCATCTAGAAATAAGTATTCTAAAGAATTAAGAATATGTGGTGCAATACTTTTATTATTTAAAATTTTAACAGCATACTTAATTAAATCATTTGTAGTAATTATACCCTTTTGTAATTTTAGTTCTTCTAATTTATTTATATATATAGGATATATTTTGCACAAATAATTTCTCAACTTATCCCATATATTGTTTTCTTTTACTTTTAAAAGTCTGACTTCTATCCCTTTATCACTTGTTCTTTCTTCTATATCCTTTAAAAGTTTAACAACTTTATACATAGGTATAATTTCAAATATCTCTTTTTCAAAGTTTTTCTTAACTATTTCATTTGCAATCCTATCCTTTTCAATAGTTAGATTTGATATAGTATAGTTAGGACATAGCCCTATCTCATATGCAAACTCTCTTACGATATTATCACAAAAGATATGTATTGTTGAAATTTTTGCACTTTTTAATTTATGTATTTGCTTTCTTATACCTAAATTTCCATTCTCCCACGCATTATAAATTTTTCTTTTTATACGGTTTAAAGTTTCAGATGTGGCCTTATTGGTAAATGTTATTAAAGCTATCTTTTCTATATCAACTTTTTCATTAATTATAAGCTCTTCAACTTTTCTAGCAATAAGTTCTGTTTTACCTGTTCCAGCACTTGCTAAAACATATGCAGGATATTGATTATATTTTATAATTTTGTTAATATTACTCATAATCTACAACTCCCATGCAAATATTTTTATATTTACAATAAGAACAATATGATGATTGACTTGCACATAAATTACTTTGTCTTCTCTCATCAATAAAATCCACTATTTTTTTAACTCTTTCAATGCCAGCATTTTCATAATTTGGAACATTAAGTTGAGTATTTAATTTAAAAGATAAAAAATTTAAACTGCTTGCTCTGTCAATTGTTTTGTTTTGATTTAATTCAGATACTATTTCACTGAAGTGTTTCTTATTTGTTTGTCTTTTGCCCGTTGATGTTATTAAAATATCTAACATTTTACTTATATCAAATTCATTAGTTACACCATTCAATATATCAGTAACAACCAAGTTTTTATATCTTTTAATCTTTAGACCTTTATAACAAATATCTTTTTGTGTGCTCAAAGAGAGTTTAAACTCTTTATTAGGTTTATATCTACCTGTAAAAATTTTATTATTTATAAAATTAGAAATTGCCACCCTTGCAGATAGTGTTATATCGTTTTTATAATTATCATCGAATAAAGGAAATAATTCGAAAATATTTTCTGCAATTTTAATAAAATTTTTATTAATTGTTTGTTTTAAGGATTCCTCATTGTATATGCTTCCATCAGCAATTTCTGACAATAATTTATTATAAATTAAACCTTTACAATAAAAATTTAATAAAAACTTATCTGCATAACAACTATATTTTTCAAATAAGTTAGAATAGTAAAACATTTTAGGACAGACAAAATAACTTAACATTTCATTTAAATACATATCTTTCAATTTATTCTCTTTGAAAATTAATTTATCTGTATACTCTTCTTCTTTTAAGGTTTGAAAATAATTGTTATGTTCTTTAAACTGCACTCCTCCAAATTTAGAAATAATGTCATACCCAAATATTGACATGTCTATTGGCGCACCATTTTCACTTTCGGTTCTTGTAAATATAATTTTGTCTTTAGCAATTCTAAACAAATTTTCAAAAATATGTTTTGCCATTTTTAAACTATAATTTTGCGTTTTGTTAAGTGGTATATTATAGTTAGTAATGAGTTTTTTGTTACTTATAATGTCTATAATCCCTCTTGAATATGGGAATTCATATTTATACTCCATTGGATATTTATTTTCTTCAAACATTGGAACAAAAACTGTATCGTATGAATTTGCACTTTCCATATTTATAACATTAATTCTTATATTATTAGACTTCTCGCTTCTTGCAGATAAATATTCACTTATTAATGACTGAAAATTTTGAGCAAAATATTCATTATCGATATTGATTGAATTATCTTTTGCGTTTAAAATTGTTTCAAATTCATACAAAAGTTCTTTTTCAAGTGATTTATCTGGATTTTCTTCTTTAATTGCCCCTATAAGCGTTTTTATGTGTTTTTTCACACTTCCATTAACATTTCGAATTTTTTTTATTACATTGTTTAAAAAAACTATATAATTTCTTATAAAATCTAATGTTTCTTTTTTCACAGATTTAATAGGGTGATTATGTAACTCATATTCAAAAGTTTCTTTATTTTTTATGTTTATCAACTTTTCAATTTGATTTAGCCATTCATCAATAGTTTCTAAATTTTCAAAAAAACTTTTAATATAATTAAACTCACTAATAATATCTTCAATTTTTGTTTCTTTAAACAACCAATTTATATAAATTAAGGTATTAAAATTATATAGTTTCATACCATAACTTGATATTTTATAAATTTCGCAGATAAATTTACCAAGGTTAGAATTAAATAATGTTTTTGGTGGTTGATACACCTCCAATCTTTTAAATTCAGAGAATAATTCTAATCTTTGTTTTTTTGACAAACTCTTTTCGTATGAACTATTTAAAAATTCTTCTTGAGAAAAAAATATTTCATTGTTCGGAGCAATAAACAAACCTTGTCTTTTAAGTAGATCATTAAAAATTTCTGTTTGCTTAGCAAATTGACTAACTATGACAATTGCTATTTTTTCACACTTACTTTGAATTTCTTCTATTGTATAACTATCACACAGTATATCTTTTATTTGAGAAATAATAAATTTAAACTCATCTTCCCTTGTAAAAAAAGGTTTGTAAAAAACTATATCCTCGGAAATATCTCTATTTATAGTTTCTTTATCAAAAATATGTTTTCTCAAGTTATCAAATTTAGATATTTCACAACTTGTTGTTTCCAAATATTCATAGCTTATATTATTATCGTTTAAAAATGGTATTATTAAATTTTTAGCAATCATATTATCATTAATAAAAAAACTTGATAATTGTTGATTTTTAATTAGATATCTCAAAAGAGTATGTATATTATCTTTAAAAAATAAAAAGCCTACCAAAGATACTTTTTTATAAGGTTTTGTAATTTCCTGCATACAAAGATTGTATTCTTTCTGATAACTATTTTTCCCCTGTAATTTTAATTCTTTACAATAATCAATATATAACTTGAAAATATTAGCATTCGAAATTAAATTATTTCGATATATTAAAGATAATTTTATATCATTAATATTCAATTCAGCTAAAAGTAAATTATTATATAGTTCATAAAGTTGTTTTTCTGAATTCTTAAAAGCTATTTTTAATTTTTCATCTTCAAGTTTCATAATGGTTTTATGTAACACATATCTCATTTCGCTTTCAGATAAACAGTGTTTTTCTTTTAACATAACTTTTATAATATTATCTATTTGTGTTACATCAAACACATTAACATTATTATTAGTTTTTAATTGATAAGTTAGACTCCTTGTTGCAGCAATAAAAAGAGTATTAGAACAATCTTCATACTGTTCTAATTTTATATCTCCAATATTATCAACTTTTACAATTTTAATATTACTCACAAGATGATTATAGCATAAACTACAATAATTTATATAAATTTTTAGATAATAAAGAAACATATTTCATAAATAAAAAATTTATAGAACTATAACATTTACCTTATGCGAATAAACTGTGCAAGCATCTAATGCTATCATATTCTTAGTTATAAACGGTTCAAAATTAGCATTTCTTCCAAATTCACTATATTTTGCAGGGTTTTGCTCATGCCACAAAGCTGAACAATGCCAATGGCCACAAACTATTTTTTTATTTGGTTCATAAATTTCATATCTATACATTTCTACAGGATTGCTCCAACGCGCTCTTTTCCATCTCTCATCTCTTGCATTTCGCCAATCACAATCGTATAAATAACAATTTTCAATAATAGGTATCCACCCATGAACAAATATGTAATGTTCAGTTTCGTAATAATCAATACAACTATCTAACACTTCTTGAAGTCTTGTTTCCTTTGCTATTTTCTTTAAATCAAATTCACTTATTTGCCACTGTGGATATAAATCAACAATCGTTTGCGCTGTTCCATTACGCAAATCACCATAAGTGTTTTTGTTTCTATCTATCATACCCTGCATTAAATCTTCATGATTACCACGAATTAAAATAAACTTATCTTTATTTGACAATATAAAATCTATAATTTGTTTTGGTTGATGTCCTCTGTCAAAAAGATCTCCACAAACAATAATCTTATGATTTGGATTATTTATATCAAAACCTTTTTTACTTAAAGCAGATTGCCATTCATCAAAATACCCATGTATATCTGAACAAACAAAATACTTCATTTTGACCTCCTAAAACAAAAGACGTGGTAAACGAAAAAATCCACGTCAAATTCTCTTTCGTATTATTAATTATTATATCAATCTTTAAGTAAAAGTCAAAATAACCTTTTGATTAAATTAATTGACAACAAATATTTTTGATTTTAGATGGTTTTAGGCAATTTTATATGGTAAAACAGGTGCATTTTACCCCTAAAAAATAGGCATTTGTTGTCAACTGTTGTCAATTTAGTCTTTTTTTGACAACAATTTACACTTTAATCAATTCTTAAATCCCTTTATTTATAGGGCTTTTAATAATATTAAGTTCAATTCCTTATTTCAAATATTCAAAACTTGGTAAGGCGGAGGTCACGGGTTCAAGTCCCGTCATTAGCTCCATTAAACAAAAGTCGCTAAAACCCTTTATTTTCCTAGGGTTTTGGCGATTTTTTTATTCTCATTTTTTAACAAAATTTTTTAGGTAAAAAAAATTTGCTGTCAATTTTTGGTGCAATTGCTGTCAATATTTGCTCCATAAAAAAGACCGATAGTCAAAAAATCAACTATCGGTCTAATTCGTTCGTAAACTCTCTAAAACTGGTACATTTGCTGTCAATTGCTGTCAAATTATTTTTTAGGATATCTATCTTTCGGCACGCTTTCATGAACTTTCAAATCTTCTTCAGCAACCATAATGTCTGCAATATCTTTACCTGTATAAAATTCAGAGAAAACTACTTGCCATTTCCCATTGATGGGTTTTTTACTCATTATAGCACCAAAATCACCGAGTTCAACTCCAGCTTTTGTATAAGCTGGTTTTTCCTTTATCAATTCAACTAAATCTAAATATTTCATATTGTCTCCTTTTTAATCTGCCAATGGTGTATTATTTGTAATTTCTCCCTTTGGTCTAACCATCCAACCAGAAGTAAACACAAGATTTCTACCATTTTTTACAAATTCAATATCAATATTGATTCTTTGTCCCTGTGTATCTAATTTGCTTAGTTTATATTTACTATCACAATAATTTTTTACTGCCTGTTTTTCATATTCTTCTTTTAGATATTGAGAATCATTTACTGTAAAACCCAACATTTCAAATAAAGCCCTTTTACCATTCCACGCATACTTATCACTAAAAATATAATCTGTAAATTTTTTTAAGTCACATTTTGCTTTCGAATTAACATTTGGAATTGGTCTTGAAATATTTTTTGCAATACAATGACATTTTTCATGTTGCGGTAATTCAGGTTTTAGAATATTGTTAAACCAGCATTTATCTAAAACTAAACACACAGGGCAATGCAATAACCCCATTGAAACATGTTTCCATTCAACCCAACCAGCATAACTCACTATTCCATTTTCATCGATTTTAATTAAATCATCAAATACACCCATATTATATCACATCTCCTTTTTTAATGCAAAAGGTTGAAGAACATTACGTTTCTTCAACTTTTTACTTGCATTCTATCATAAGATTTTTCAAAGTCAATACTTATGTGACACACTTTTTACATCTCAAAATCTTTTTCTTTTCTTCTGCGTTTGCGTTCTTGCAATTTTTCAAGTTCACGAATTTGGCGCTCTATTTCTTCATCGGATAAATCATCAATTTCTTGCTCAGTTTCTCGCTCTTGTTCGTGTTCTTGAATTTTCGTGTTTAATCTATCGGTTGCTTCTCTTACATATTCACTATTAACTGAGTTGTAGACAGTGATTGTAGTAAACACGAACTATAGGCGGTCAAGTTTCTGTTTATTTCGTTTAAAATCTATACCATTTACATTATCTATGAGTTTATAGTAAATATGAATTTTTCGAGGCTCTTTACTACCTTTAATGAATTTATCTATTGTTATAAATTCTATTAGTTCTAATGCCATTTCTCTAGTTAAAACGGGTGTTGCTATATACTTTTTTACTCTTCGTATAAACTCATCAACATTTTTCTTATTTTGTTCTATTTTTTCTATGTTTTTATTTATTTGCGAAATCTCTTTTTCTAAAATTTCCTTTTCTTTTTGATAATTGTTTAGTAGTGATATGCAGATATCTTCTGAGATTTTATTTAAAACTTTATCTTCATAAGTTGATTGAATTAGTTTATTAACATCATCAAGTCTTTTTACTTTATTTTTCAAATTTTTATTATCGATTGAAAACTTTTCTTTTTGCAAATTTTCTTGTCTTTGCAAAAATTCTTTTCTTGCTTTTTCTTCATTAAAGTTTATAAAATTTGCTTTTGATTTTATATCTTGCAAAACGATATTTTCAATATCATCAATCTTTATCATGTGGCTTGTACATATTCTTGTCCCAAAAACTTTAAACCCACCACAATTATAATTTGCTTGTCGGTATATTCTAGGCCCATTTCTTGAATGTCTTGTATTATTCCAACCTATGTGCATTTTACTGCCACAATCTTCACAATACATTAGTCCTGAAAGTGGATGTACAATATCATTTGATTGAATTTTTCCTTGACTTACAGACCTTTCAATCTCTTTGACTTTATCCCAAAGTTCCTGTGAGATTATTGCCTCATGAGTATTGTAAATTATCACTTTTTCTTCATCTGGTCTTTTTATTTGCTTTCTATTTTTATAAGAAATATTCGTTGTTCGTAGTTGAACCAAATGCCCTAAGTATGTTGGATTGCGAAGTATTTGCTTTACAACATCACATGTCCAAAGATGATGACTAAATATATATGCCGTAACACCAAATTTTTGAGTTCTATAATCTGATGGAATTGGTATATTCTCATCATTAAATTTCATTGCAATATGTTTTGGACTAATCCCACTTGCTCGCATCTCAAATATTCTTCTTACATTGCTTGCTGCAGGTTCATCTATTATTGGAAGTTTCTTTTCGTCAGTTCCTTTTACATAACCATAAGGTGCATAGGTTGTTCTATATTTCCCAGCTTTTGCATTGGCTTCAATTACTGCTCGTATTTTTTTACTAGTATTGGCCGAATGCCATTCATTAAATACATTCATTATTGGCATCATATCCATGCCTGTTGTATTTTTTGCAGTATCAACATTATCATTTAAGGCAATAAATCTAATGTTATACATTGGAAAAATGTAATCTGTATATTGTCCAACCTGAATATAGTTTCTTCCAAACCTAGACAAATCTTTGCAAAGTATTGTGTTTATTTTCCCACACTTAGCATCTTCTAATAGTCTTTGAATTCCTGGCCTATCAAATGTTGTTCCAGAATATCCATCATCAACATATATTTCTATCAAATTCCAACCTTGCTCTAACACATATTTTTCAAGTATAAGTTTTTGATTTTCTATTGATAGAGACTCCCCATTTCTTTCATCATCTCTTGATAATCTTGCATATATACCTACTTTGATTTCTTGTTTTGATTCCATTATTCCTCCTTTTAGAGAAATCAAAACACTGAAAGTAAATACGTTTTTATTATATCATAAAAAATACTAAACTGACAGTGTTTTTAGAAATCTCTTATAACATTTCCTTATATGCTTGCTTCTGAGCAAGATTAATTAGAATTTCATTTAAATTTTTACTTCCAACAAAGTGACTAGTTACTATATATTTTTTATCTTTAACAACATATTCTTGTTTGCTTGTTGGAAAGTTTGAAAATTCTTGTTTTAATTTTTGTAATTGTTTTTTCATTCATTACCCTCATAACTAAAACTCCTTTCTATTAAATTTTGTCATAGTTCTTTTACGCATTGAGCGAAAGACTTTCGGCATTGTAATAAAATAAAAAAGTGTTAGGTATCCTAACATCTTTCAAAAGAACGACGAGAAAACAAAAAATTGCTTGATTCTACAAAAGTCCTTTATTTTTAGGATATTTGTAGATTTCAAAAGCAATTTGTTTCTCGCTTATCCTGTTGTCTTTAATATCTATATCTATTTAGCAATATTTTACATTTCATTTTGGCTTTGATATTGTTCTATCAAATTTTGATATCTCAATTCTTCTAACTTATTATAAAATTCTTGAAATGTCTTTATTATCTCATAATTAACTTTTTGACTGATATATAAACACTCTTGAATTTCATTAAAAAATTTTTTCTTTTGCTTTATTTTTTGTGCTTTGAATTTTGCATTTAGTTTTAATCTTTCATCATCTTTTGCTTTTAAATTTTTCGATTGCTCAATAACAACATTTCCAATTCTTCGGTAAAAATCTTGCATATATTTTTTCTCAAAATTAAAAGGTTGTTTAACGCGATTTCGCTTGCAATATGCTTCAAACTTTTCATCTTTCTCTTTTGCTAAATTTATAAAATCTTCCTTCAAAGTTTTTGCTTGATAGTCCTTTGACAAAATGTAATTTGTAATACTATCAATCTTAGGTTTTAGTGACTTCATATTCTCACAATCATAATATGTGTGTCCAGTTTTTGGAAATTCGTATGCAAGAGATAAAAGTTTATTCTTTAAAATATACCCGATATTTGTCATTAAACTTTCTTTCATTTTGTCGTTTAGTCTTTTTCTCGTAAGTATTTCTCTTGCTTTAAAATCTGTTGCAGACAGTTCAATATTTGCTTTTAACTCATTGATTTTATTTAATGATAGCTTGCCATTAGAGTATTGTTTTCCTTTTTTATTTGGTCGTATTCTTTGTGGGGTATTTTCAAAAAATGAAATGTGAATATGTCGGTTGTCTGTGTTCTCATGAAGTCCTGCAAACCAAGTTATATTGTCGGGATTTAGTCCAACACTTTTGAAAAATTTTGGTAGTTCACTTTTAATCAAATTGTATGCTTGCTCATAACTATCACACCAAGTTTTTCCAAACTTTTCTTCAAAACTTATAACCATATCCCAAATAACAGATTTTGTTTTTCTTAAATCCTGTCTTATCTCTTTCCTTTCATCACTTGTCAAAAGTCCATTTTTACCAAACACTCCAGCACTCTTATCTTTGTTGTTCATATATGAAAGATAGTCGATTTTTTTTGTGTCATTTATTCCAGTCAAAATGTAATTCATATAATCTTTATTTGTGTTAGATGAATAAAATTGCCTTTTGTTTTGATATTCTTTATTTCCACCATGAGAGTTGTAATAATGCAAAAATATATTCACATTAGGAACAATTTTATCTGACATTTGTCTCCCTTATGCAATTAAGTTCTTCATCTAACAAATCAAATAATCCGTCATTTATATCGTAATCACATTTTTTATTACATTCCAAGTTATAAACGACATAAGCTATATAATTTAGCATTTTCTTAATTAAAGCAATATCTATTTTATATTCGTTTTTGTTTTGTTTAATTTCGCATTTTATATTTTTGATTTCTTCATTGATATAATATAAACTTTGTCTTATCTCATCTAAATTTGCTCTTTGGTCAACTTCATTATCTCCAAGTAATTTTTCAGCACCAGTAACAGTGCAATAACGAATAAAGTCCGAAAGATTATCAAATCCCGATTTTGTTCTATTGTATGCTTTATCTAAAATATCTTTATCTTCTTGATTGTAAATTCGCAGTGTCAATTGTGATTTTAATGTTTGTTTTGTTTTTGGCATTTTGTTTTCTCCTTAACATAAAATTTCTCTCCTTTTTAAAATTCTATATCTGTCTCTATATCTATGTTGTTATGTTAGGCAACTTTCAGCATAATTGTTTTGCTAAGATAGTAAATAATCTCCTTTTAGGTGGGGCAAGTTAAAAGAAGTTATTTTATTTACCTTAAAATATATCTTTGCTGGTTGCCATAAGCACAAATAAAAAAAGATAACAAAAAGGAATTTAATTACTTTGATTGCTATCTTTTTTACTAAAGGAAACATTATTTTGTCCCTTCACTTTATATAGGTTTTTCTTAAAATTTGCATTTTAAAATCAAAAAGTTTATAAAACAAAAAAAGCTTATGTCAATTTTATCCACAAATAAAGGATATTCAGCATAAACTTAATTTTAAAGATTATACAATGTTAAATTTTTATTTCACCCCAAAATATTATCTTTTATATATTTCAAACCTTTGTTTTGATTATGTGATCTTATTCGTCTTGGAGCAATATTTAACGTTATCCATTTGCAAATGTCAGCACAAGGATATTTGTCTTTTAATAGAAATAGAGTAAAAGAATCCTTTTCTTTCCACCATTCATTTTGTGTTTTTCCATACTTGTCTATTCTTGGGAATTTTCCTTTTGCTATATTTGAGTAAACCATAGACTTATATTCGTCTTTCAAATCTCTATTAAAAATATCTTTCGCAATTTCAAGAGAAATCTTGTCAATTTTACTAATATTTTCAATTTTCACATTTGGCAATTCAAACTCAAAATCTTCAATTCTTTGCTGATAGAATGTTTTATTGCTTTCATCATATTCTGTTTTTGTTAAAACATAATACTTGTTATCTTTTTTTGCAATAAATACCACAAAAAGATATGAGTCTTCTAATTGTAAATCTTTTTCTTTATCTTTGTTTACTATATACGAATTTTTAGTCATTTTGCCTTTTCTGGTCTTATTTATTTGTCTTTGTATAAAACCATTGTCAACAAAATATTTTAAATCGTTTTGTATTGTCCTTTCGGTCACAGCAAACTTCCAAGCCAAATCTCGCACTGAAACTTTTCTACCATTCAAATATTTTAGATAGGCAAACAATTTTTCTCTGCGTAAATTTTTAGTAAAAACACATTTTATGGGTCTATCACTTTCTTTGTCTTTTACATCATCAAAACCAAGTTCGTCTAGTTTGTCATAGTCATAGTATTTTCTTATACCCCTTTGACCTTTGAGATAAGTTTTATTCCTTTTATTTATTTTTTCTTTGCGTTCCTTATGCTTTAAATACTTGATTTTCTCTAATTCATAATCATAAAAATTCATAATAACATTATAACATAACGTAAGATTCTTAAATAATCAATTCCCATTTTTGGATATTTCTTTTAAAAATAAAAGATGATTTATATAAAATTTTAAGATTTAAATAAAGTAATAAAATTAAATCATTTAGTAATACTGCTATTTTTTTGTTTGTTTATTAAAAGTTAATTCTATATATTCTTCTCTATTTATTCCATTTTCCAAATAAACAGAATCTGTATTCATTACTCTTGCATCAGATTTTTGATATCCCAATTTCTCAACGAGGAAATAAATCTCTTCTGGATTATCCCCTTCGATTTCAATATAAGGATTTAACATGGGCCAGAAATCTATAACAATTTCCATTCCACTTAATTTATATTGTATTCTCCTTTTCTCTTGATGAGAATCGCAGAAATAATCCATTTCTCTTAAGAATTTATCTGTAGCATCAAAATCGCTTACTTCAAATTCTACTTCTTTAAGTTTGTCGATAGGATAGTCATCTTCTTGACTAAAAATTTCTTTTATTGTTAGTGTAGTTTTACCCTTTGTTGTTCTTAATCTTATCCACTTAAAAAATCTATTGTTTAATTCTGTTATATAATTAACAAATTTTTCACTTGTTAAATTTTTATTTAATAAGTCAAGATTTTCTGCCAATTGACCCAAATCTTTGTAACCACACAATTCAGTTAAATCATCACCATTTACAACATTATTCATCTCTGTAAAAAAATTAATAAATTTTTGCTTTAAAATTGGCAAATCAACTTTTGGTTCAGTTAATTGGTTTAACAAATATAAGTATCTTGTTTTAGTAGTTGGAAACTGATAAGTTGCAATATTTTGAATAGTATCAAAATCTTTTTTTGCACCTAATTCTATTAATTTATTTTCAATCTCTACGGGATTTATATTTAAAATTTTAATTTCTTTTTCTGTATAATTTGACATAATTATTCTCCTTAAAATGTTAATTCTTCTTCATTAGATTTAATAATATTTTTAATTGCTTTATTGTCACCTATAACTGCACTTTTTATAATTTTCCATTCCATCGGTGATACTTCATTTTCTTCTGTTAATACATTTGCTGATCTTAAAATTTCCATATGTCTTTTGTAATCCGTTATATCATCGGGCGTATGAGCATATTTAAAATAATAACCCCTAAATACACCTTTTTGAGACATATCAGGATCAAATTGATAAGTGCCAATTTTTAATTTTCCTTTTTTCCATTTTAATAATGGTTTAAATGGCGTTTTTTGTATATCCATTGCGATCATAAATGTACCATCTCTTGATAAAGTATATTTATCCCTAAAATCTTTCTTTATGTCTAAAACATCTTTACATTTTTGGTCTAGTTCTTTATTTTCATCTGTGTCGATAAAAAGAATATACGCAGATTCTCCAAACAAATATTTTTCTAACCAAGCATGAATTTGAACTTCAAGATTAAATTCCTCTAAGTCCTTATTATTTAAATAGAATTGTTTTATTGTATCCCATCCATTGCTTAAATTATAGACCTTTTTAATTTTATAACCGCTTGCCCTAATGCTATCCTCTAATGATGATATCATTGGCATTCCACTGGCTTTAATTAAAATAAAAGGCATTTGATTTTCCATTTTGTTTACTCCTTTTTAAGCCATTTCCTATTATTTTCTTGATGTTTTAGGGTTGTTAATTGATTTTGAAATAGATCTTCAAGTTCATCTACAGACATTTCAGAGGCATTCCCAACTTTTACATATTCATCATTTGTTAAAAGTATAATATTCATATTAGGATGAATAAAAATATATGCATCATTGGAATCTTCGTTGGTTAATGTACTTATAAGAATAGGACATTTCCCTTCTTTTAATTTATTCGTAGCTTCAATAAAGTCCTTAGTCTCTATTTCAAATTGTTCTCTATTTATTTTCCCATCTCCTAAAGGGCTGAATTCATATAAGCGCCAAACATCTGGAATGTAGTCATTATTACATAATATATTTTTAATGTTTTGTAAATCATCTATATTAATTTTAGAAACAACTGTCCCAATTTTTACTTTTATTTTTGGATTTGTACTTTTAATTTTATTTATCGCAGAAATAGTCACATTTAATTGATCTTCTTTCCTTGTCATTGCTGAACATATGAAGTTGTTAGAACCATCTAGTGGAATTCCAATGCAAGAAACATACTTAATAATAGTTTCAAAATGCTTATCTAAAAAATATGCATTCGTTGAAAGGTATATTTCTATTCCACAATCATATATGTATTTAATTAGCTTATCAATATCCTGATAGATAAGCGGTTCTCCACCCGTTATAACTATCCTTTCAACATTAATAGCTTTTAACTTATCTATTACTTTTTGTACATCACCAAGTGGTCGTTCTTGAATATTTTTTGGTGCACCGCAACAGAAATTACATCTTAAATTACACTTTCCTATAATTTGCAAATCTAACATCCTAATCATTAACATTTCTCCTTAATTCTTCTAAACAAGAGTCTAAATATTCATTATCTTTTATCTCAACATCGTCTTTACTATTTTTTAGTACACGCTTTGTTGCCTTACCAAGCAAGTCCGATTGATTAATGTGCATTTTAATAATCCTTGTTTTTGGTGTTTTAATCATCCTAATAAATGTTTCCGTGAAACATATTCCATCATTTAGTGGTATTTTATATTTTTCAAAGATTTCTAAATCAGATTGTCTATAAAGATTGTAAATACTTTTATAATCAGTCCAATGTGGCAACATATCTGTGATGTGTAAATGTCTTTTTTCAATTACTTTTTGCATTTCGTAGTTAAATTCCATAGCCGAAGAATAAATTGATGTATAAATAGTAGATGAAAATTTACACAATTTAATCGCAGCATTTAAAAATATTCCAAATGGAATAGGTTCTGGTGTTGGATCAACAAGAAGTGTATCAAATCTATTTTTCAACTCTTTGGGAACATCTTTAGTTGCATCAAATAACATTGCTTTTATATTTAAATTATATTTTTTTGCCACTAAATTAGTATATTTAACAATTCTTTTGTCAATATCTAAAACCACTACAGATTTCGCAAAACCAAACAACCCCAAAGCGATACCAGTCAAATCATCATCACCCAATATTACAACATCTTTACCAACGATATCCATTCTATTTGTCATATACATAACACGATTTATTGTTGTTTCATAAGTAATTGGACGCTGGTCAAAAATAAATGTAGGAGCTGGTTTTTTAGAGTAAATATCAACAAATTTTGTCGTTATTTCTTTATCAAAAGTTTTAGCATCTACCATTTTACCATGGCAAGTTGAACAGATGTTAAAAATCTTATGACCATTATTAATAGAAAATTTATCATTTTTTATATGTATAAGATTTAATTTTTCCATTTGATCAAGTAGTCTTATAACTCTTCTTTCACTTCCACCAACATAGTGTATAATATCCCAAAAAGAACAACCATTATTTATATTTAAAAAAGATAAAATTTGTTGTGATAAATGTTTGTAAATTGGTTCTTCAAAATCATTTTCTATAATTTCATTATAATTAATTTCTTGCATTTTATTGCTCCTTGTTTTTATTTATAAAATTAGCTACATTAAAACCATAATTCTTTATTTCTTCGTATGTTAATTGGTCTGGCAAGTGCATACAATACACTCTATCAAAATAATTTTTATTTAACATAGTCTTTAATTTTGCAATCGGTAAATGATATCCCCAGTGATCATATAGCGTTACATCTATATATAATTTACTTATTTCCCCATTATTAAACAACTGTACAATTTCACTTGGAATTTCTGAAGTGTCCCCACTATAATAAATTAATTCATTATTTTGTTTAAATAAATATCCATAAGAATAATCATCATAATGCTTCTGTTTAAAACACTTAAATCTCTTCCCTAATAAATGTAGGTCATTTGTTATAATACAATCTTCAAGCAATCCAAATAAAGTAACAACTTGTTTTAATTTTTTTTTGTTAGGATGAAATAATATAATATCATTATTTTTAAAACCATAATTACATAAACTAAAAACAAACGTCCCTAGGCTGCCTATATGATCACTATGAAAATGTGTTAGGAGCACAATAACTTTATTGCACTTTTCATAAGGTTTCAACTCGTTGATTCTACCAAAAATATTTTCGCCACAGTCTATTAAGTAAAATATATTGTTTTGAACAAAATATGCAGAAGTATTTAGATTTTTTGTTGAAAAAGAATTACCTATACCTAAAAATTCCAACATATCCCATTTCCTTATAAAAATATAATACTATTAATCAATAAAAAAGTCAATCGCCTTGACAATTTTTTGTTTTTAGTATATTCTTATTAAGAATATTAACTGCAAAAAATCAATTTTTCATAGAGATGCATTATTAAACAAACAATAATTATAAAAAGTTATTTTACTAAAATTTTTTACTGAACAATAGGGAGATATTTATATGCAAGCAAAAATATATAGTAAGGAATTATGGATAGAAGAAACCAACCCACAGATTTTATTTAATGATTTTAAAAATTTGTTATTGACATCTAATTTCACAATTGTTGACCACCTTGAGCATCATTTTAAACCATTTGGTTATACTGCAATATTTTTACTCGCTGAAAGCCATTTTGCTATACACACTTTCCCTGAAGAAAATAAAACATATATACAAATATCAAGTTGTAATAAAGATTATTACGATATTTTTATGTCTCTTCTAAGTGATTATCAATCCATAATGAAAAATTAAAAACACTAATATTATCATAAAACAATAAAACAAAATAAATTTCAAAAATTTTTTAGTAGTGTTATTCAATAGGACAATTTATTATAATTTTGTTAATAAAAAATGACAAAGTTTAATTAAAGAATGTAAACTCTATTGAAACACTTTATATTAAAATAACACCCAAATAGTTTGGTTTATATAGAATTTAATGATATTTGTTAATCTAAAAGATTATAATAAAGCAAATTTATTTTGCACTTCTTAATCATTTGTAAGAAGCATCTCAATATTTTTAATCTTAAAATTTTATTGTCTGAAAAATTTAAACTAATGATAAATAAAAATATTGTATTTTGTATGTAAATTCTACTATTGTCTATTAACTTTCGTGTTTTGATTTCAATTTAATTCTTTTAATTTTTTACAACCTATTTTTCGTATACACTGTGGTTTTAACATCTCTATGTCCTAATAATTGTTGAATAACTTTTGGATTTTCATTCATTTCAAAAAGCATATTTGAAAATGTATGGCGAAGTCCATGAAAGTGAATGTGATATTTATTTAATCCGTTTCTTCGTTTAAACCTATCAAAGATTACTCTTGTGCCATAATAAGTTCTATAACCTCCATTATCATTAGCAAACACAAAAGAAGTCGGTGCAGTTAAAATTGCTGTTACATTTGGATTTGTTTCTTGCCTTTTACTTTGCTTTTCTTTCCATTGTTTTAAGGTTTCTAGGACAATATCCGTAACAGGTATATCTCTAACACTACAAGCAGTTTTTGTGTCGCCAATAACAGTTGTTCGGTCTTTAACATTGCCTTGCTCATCAAACTTTAAAGTTTGAGTAATTGCTCGTTCTATCTTTATTGTTTTATTCGCAAAGTCAATGTTTTTCCATTTGAGTGCCAACGCTTCACCAATACGAAGCCCGGCAAACATAAGAGTAATACAAAGTGGTTTAATAAAGTTCGCTCCATCTTTATTTAAAGCATCTAAAAATTTATCTCTTATTTCAGGTGGTAATGCTTTGTATCTTTCATCGCCATCTTCTTCATAAACATTTCTTTTACCTTTAACCTTTACTTTCAAAGTTGGGTTGGTGTATATCCATTTATTTTCAATGGAATACTCAAAAAATTGATTTAATAAATGTTTGCATTTCTTTATGGTGTCCACACTGTAACCTTGGTCTAAAAGAATATTTACAAATTTTTGAATTGTGTAATTATCAATTTCATAGACTTTCATTTTGCCGATATGTGGAGCAATATGCAACTTGAAGTTTCTAATATTACCTTCAAATGTTCGTGGACTTACAGTGCTCTTTTTGAATGTCATAAGATATTCAAACATCAATTTTTCAAGGTCACTATTTTCAATAAGTTCATAAGAATTGCTTTTAACTCTACCACTTATTTCAGATAACTTTTTAGCAACTTCGGCTTGTGTTTTTCCATAAATTGTTTTCCTAATAATCTTGCCGTTTTCATCATAACCCATAGTTAAGGCTCCGCCCCAACGACCATCACTTCTTTGGAATATTGAGCCTTCGTTGTTGGCTCTGCGAGTTTTACTTACAACTTTCTTTCTAGCCATTTCGCACCTCACTTTGGTTATTGTTTAGCGTTAGCCAAGTAACGAAATTAAGCACACTTACAACTTGTCTTTTTCCAACTTTGGTTGTTGGAAAAGATTTGCTTCTGAGTAAATTCCTAACATTATCTCTGCCAAGTCCAGTGATTTTTATTAGGTCTTCGCAATCCAAAAAATCTTTGTTGTATTTAGTTGAAATACGGTCAACTTCCGATTGTATTAAGTTGTTTAAATTTAGATTTGTATTGTTTAAATTCATAGTTTAATATTCCTTTTATTTGTAAGATTTTTTCTTTCTACAATCTCTTTCTAAATCTAAATCTATTAAAATCTATCCGCATCGAGCGTAATAGAAGTAGCAACTTTGTTGCCAAGAAGAAGTGTTGGGTATCCCAACAGCTTCCAAAATGACGAGAAAACATAGTAAATTTAAGTGTATCAGTTAAAAGTGCCGATTTTATCGGACTTTTACGCACTAAATTTAATAATTGTTTCTCGCTTATGCTCTATACTAAATATCTACATAAAATCACACTCTACATCTCAAAATCACTAGATAAATAGCCTTCATCTATGAGTGTTCTAATTCGCATTTCTTCAAGCTTTTTTATATAGTCTTGAAAGCACTTAATTGCTTCGTATTCACACTTGGAATTTAGATACATACAATGTTCAAGTTCTTTCCATAACTTGTCTTTTTGCATTCGCTTTTGGACTACATATTTTGCGTTAAGTTTTAATCTTTCAATCTCTTGACCTTTCAAACTTTTTGCACTTTCAATTACCAAATTACCAAGTCGGCGATACAAATCTTTTGTATATTTTTCACTCAGATTTTGTTGTGGCTTGTCCACACCATTTCGTTTGCAATAACTATCTACCAGTTTTTGTTTTTTGCATACTAGGTCATCAAAATCATTTTTGTAAATGCAAATATCAACATTGTGGGAGATGATATAGTTTGAAATGTTATCAATATTTGGTTTAAGTTTTTGCATATTATCGCAGTCGTAAAATGAGTGTCCTTGCTCTGGAAATTGATTTGCTAAATCTAGTAGCATTTGCTTTAATTTAAGCCCAGAAACATTGTTTAATTGCTCTTTAACACTCTTTGTTAGTCTTAGCCTAATTTCTTTCTCACGAGCCTTAAAATCGGTCGCAGAAAGTTCAATATTGGTTTTGAAAAAGTCCATTGCGTTGTTTGAAATGTAGCCACGAGAAAAATGTCTTTCTTTGTTTTTCATTCGTTGTGGTTCTCGCTCAAAAAACAACAAATGAATATGTCTGTTATCTGTGTTTTCATGCAGTCCAGCAAACCATTCAATGTTGTCTGAGTTTAGTCCTGCTCGTTTAAAATATTTAGGTAGTTCGCTTTTTACAAGTGCGTATGCTTGCTCATAACAGCCACACCATTTCTTGCCAAAGTTTTCTTCAAAGGAAATTATGCCAGACCAAATAACCGATTTAGTTGCTCTTAAATTTTTTCTAAAATCTGCGATTTGTTCTTTGCTCATCAGTCCATTTTGGTTAAAGATTCCACTAGATTTCGTGCTGTTGTTTGAATACTCAACAAAGTCTAATTTCTCCAAATCTTTAATGCCGGTGGCAACATATTTTAGGTAGTCGTCATACTTGTTAGATGAGTAATAATTTCGCTTGTCTTGATTGGTTTTATCTTTGTAGTTCGGCAAAAAGAACTCTTGCTTATAAACCACATTTGGAACTTTATCTGACATCTATAAGCTCCTTTAAAATCCTATCTCGTTCGTTGTCAATGCCATTTTCATCTAGTGGGTCATACTTCCAGCCTTGCGAGTAAGCGTTTAGGTTTATTGGGTTTTGTTTATTGAGTAGTTTAGTGATTAAGTTTAGTAGTGCTTGGTTTATTCTCACATTTGCATTTGTGTCCACAAAGTCCATTTTTTGGTTTGCAGATATGGTTGTAAGTTTGTCGTTTATTTCTTGCAAGTAATTTCTAATCTCGCTGTAATTTATGCTTTGGTTGAGTGCGTTATCTCCAAGCATTTTGTCTGCACCAAGCAAGGCAAAATATTTCATAGCGTCATTTAGGCTATCAAACTTGTCCTTAAACTTTTCAAGTGCTCGCTTAAAAATTTCATACTCATCTTGATTGTAAACTCTTATCATATATTGAGTTTTCAAATCTTTTGTTTTAATTCTAGCCATTATAGCCTCCTAATTATTTCTAGTCTTTCTATGTAGTAGGAAATCTCGCAAAAGGGCAAATCTTGTTTGCACATTTTGAGATATTTCCGCCCGTACCAAAAATTCGTAGAATTTTTACATCTCTTTCTATTTCTAATTAAAGGGGCAATGATTGTTTTTTTGTTTGCTTTTACATTCTTAAAATCCTCCTTTTGTTTGAATTTTGTTTTCGACTTTTTACATTTCACACCTCCTTATTAAATATTTTTACATAGTCGTCCGGACAACATTTGGCCGTTCGGAAATGTTTTTTTTACACAAATATCTTACAATTCTCGCATTATCACCATTTGATAACGCGGTGTTATTTTTTTACAATTTTACATTTGTCGTTGGTTCACCATTTGACCCATCGGAAAATTTATTTTTCTTAATTTAGCAGTGTCGATAGTTCAATGGATGACCTATCGAGATATTTTTTTTGTTAAATTACCACCGTCGTAGTATCAAGAGGGATACCACGAGAAAACTTTTTACAAAATCATTTTATAACTCCTTTATCACACACATTGTGTGATGTTAAAATTTTTTTCAACTTGATTTTAACAATCCCGCTGTAAACACATTCTTTACAGCGACAAAAATATTTTCACATAGTCGATTTATCAACGGGTGATATATCGGAAAACTATTTTGTTGTTTTATTTTATCAATCTCGCTTTACCACCATTTGGTCAAGCGAAAAAGATTTTTTACAAAAAATTATATAATTCTCGCATCACACACATTGTGTGTAACGAGAAAACTTTTTTAATTTTCTTGCTTCAATTTCAAATATATCACTCTCGTGTATTCACCATTTGAACACTCGGGAATATTTTTATGTAAAAACTTTACCAATACCAAGAGTTCAGCATTTGAACTCTTCAAAAAAAATTCACAAGAAAAAAGATAACTCAACAAAATTTGAGCTATCTTTAAGTCAAACTATTAAATTTAAAAATCATGACATATTTAAGAACATTGTTATTCTAATTTCATCTTTATACTTTGCAATTATTTGTTCTATACAGTACCTGCAAAAGACCATTTAGCATACAAATTATAATTTCTATCCTCTGTTATGATAGTAATTTCTTTCTCAAAATTTGAATCTTCAAACCATCCTTCAAAAATATAATTTTCTTTTGTTGGTGCTTGCAAAACAATGTCTTTTTCATACTTTGTAAATTGCATTGGATTATTTTCATTGTTTAGACCTTCAAATAGATTATAAGTAATGCTATATTTTTCAGGAGACCAAGTTTTAATATTGTCATCTTCAAAGTACCAATAATTATCAAAACCATTAAAAACATTACCATTTAATTCTGAATAATAATAAACATTAGCACTATTATAATATTTATTTCCATCATCTGTATTATCTACAACAATATTAGCAAACTCTGTTTGGTTACCCATATAATAGATTGTATTTAAGTGGGTTGTCTCTGATTCTGAGTAGAAAGCATTAGCCCCAATTTGAGTTATGTTATTTGATAAGATAAGTGTATTAAGCCAACAACTGCTTTCAAATAGATTTTCTTGTATTTCAGTTATAGTTGAATTTTTAGAGAAATCTACTATTGTAATATTTGTTACATAGGCATAGCCACTGAAATCAAATATTCTATAATTTAAACTTTCTACATTTTCTCCTATTATAAATTTAACACCATTAGTATTTCTTCCACAACCAGCAAATACTTGTTTTATACTACCATTTCTTTCATCCTCATCCGGTTTATAAATCAATTCTTCTGCATCAAAAACAATTGTTTCAAGGTTAAGCATATCACAGAAAACTCTATATCCTAGATATTTAATAGTACTAGGAATTGTAATAGTTTTTAAGGTCGACGCAGCAAATGCACAGGATCCTATTTCTTCAATTTTACAATTTGTAGCATATCTAACTTCTTTAATATTGGGTGTGCCATCTGGAGCATAGAACAAATATGCAGGAATTTTAATTACATCTTCACCAATATTAACTATTGTGCCATTTACGGTACCTAAATTTAAGAAAGTAGAATTGTTGAAATACTGGGTGCTATCATAAATATTTTCTTCATATATTTCGCTTAAATCTGATATATTAATGGCATTATAATCCAATGTGATAACATTTACTAAATCACTAAATGCATAGTTCTTAATTGTTGATACGCTTCTTCCAATAGTTATTTTTTTTTGCATTAGTGCAATCCGAAAAGGCAAATTCTTCTATTGTTTGAACACTGTTAGGAATATATATTTCTTTTAATGCTAGACATCCTGAAAAGGCACCACTTCCGATTGTAATAACGGAACTTGGGATTAGAAATTCTGTCAACATTTTACAATCAGCAAAAGTTCGTTCATTTATAAGGTTTATAGTTTGTGGAAAATTCGTAATTGAAGTTAATTTGTCGCAATGCTCAAAAGCTGATACTTTAACAATTTCTATTGATGTTGGTAAAACTATATTAGAAATAAAAGTATATGCAAATGCAAAAGTTCCAATTGATGTACACATACTACCATCTTCAAAAACTATGGAATTAACTTTATTTGTTCTTTCATAAACATTTTCAGAATTATGCATAAAATATGATGGAATTGATTTTATATTTTTCCCAATAATAAGAGTGTAGCCATTTGATAGAGTTCCACAATTGGTGAAGTTTCCATTGTTAAAAGATAAATCAGAAATATTCGCATCAAAATACAATTTTGTTAAGTTTGGCAGATTGTAAAATGTTCTTTCACCGATTGATTTTATGTTGTTTGGTACATAAATTTCAGTGACATTTTCAATATTACTAAAACAATACGCTTTTAATGATGTTATACTAATGCCGTCTATTTCGCTAGGAATTTCCAATACTGTTTGATTTTTTCCTATTTGTGTTAGTCCAGTTATTTCTTCATTATTTATTTTGTATATAGATGAATACAATGCTACCAATTGATTTACATCTTTTAATATCCAAACATCGCTTGTTAATGTTTTATAACTTAGAATTTTATCAGAATTTTCATCCCAAGTTACATCGTAAACCCATTCACTAAAAATATATCCACTAGGAGCAATTGGTTCTGGTAAACTATATTCTTCACCATAAATCATGTTAATAATGTTAGTCTGCTGTAATGTTCCGCCATTTGCATTTAAATTAACAACTACAATATTACTAAATTTAGCATAATAGGTTTTATCACCAGTTGTTCCTTTGGAAATGCTAGTAATTGTATTTCCTTCGTATTCCTTATTGTCAAACCATCCTACAAAATAGTACCTATCTTTACTTGGTTCCAAAAGGACAATGTTCTCTGACTCTATATTATAGTTTGTAGGATTTTCTAAATTATTTATTCCACCATCTAACACATATGTAATAACATATTCAATGGGGGTAAGTACTAACTGTAATGTAACATCTTTATTAATTTTCCATTTCCCATCATTAATTATTACATCATTATATTTCCATACATAGTCATAACCAGTAATATTTGGATTTGGCAAACTTAAGTAATCGTCATATGTAATAGAAATATCATCATAAACACCATGATTATTGGTTTCAAAAGATACTTTATATACGATAGGTTTCCACTTTGCTACGAGAGTTATATTTTCTGTTACAGAATACCCAATAAAACTCCACTTTTCATCTTCATAATACCAGCCTGCAAACTCATAACCTTCTTTTACGGGGTCTGTTGGTTTAGTCACTTTGCCAGCATATTTAATACCTGTTTGGGCAGGAATGTTATTACCGCCATCGGAATTAAAAGATACCGTATATGTCTTTGTTGCCAAATCGCCATTAACCAAATCCAATATCCATTCTTGTTCTGTCTTATCATAATCTGGATTATATATTTTATAAATTTCATATGCTGACAAGCCATTTGAACCATTTGTTACAGTATAAGTTGTGTAAGTTCCATCAGTATAATTTATTGTATATGTATCAATAAGTCCATCGGAAGATGTTTTTGCTATAATATCTATCCCGCGTCCATTTGTTCCATTTGTAATAGTAAAACTTGTTGAGGTTCCATCAGTAAATAAAATTTTATATGTGTCAATATTGTTTTGAGTATTTTCTTTTTCAATTTTTACTATACCATTACCTGTTTCACCCTTGTCACCCTTTTCGCCATTTAATCCATTTGTAATTTTAAAAGTTGATGTCTCATTGTTTGAATATGTTATAGTATATGTGTCTACATTTTCTTCGGAAGATGTTTTTAAAATAGAAACGATGCTAACACCATCTTTTCCGTCAATTCCATCTTTTCCATTGGTTCCATTTTTGCCATCTTTACCATTAACTATTGAATAATCAAAATATTTTCCATCTGAAAAAACTATTCTATAATTATCAATATTATCAATTGAATTAGTTTTTTCAATTTTTTCTATGCCGACACCAGCATCTCCAGTTATTTTCCCCAAATCTAAAGAAGTGTTATTTGATAATTTTAAAATCAAATTACCCTTATCATTAATATTAGCCAACTCAATACCAATGCCATCTTTTCCAGCTATACCTTGAATTCCTTGAACACCATCTTGCCCATTAACAATTTCAAAAGTAGAAGTGGTATTATCGGTATAAGTAATAGTATATGTGTCAATTAACCCATCTGTTGAAGTCTTGACGATTGACTTAATACCTACGCCATCACGTCCATCTTTACCATCTATACCCTTAGCACTTATTTTTGTATCTATATTATCTATAAACCAATTCCTATTTGGGCCTATAGTTATAATAGGAGTGTGACCATCTTTGCCTGATTCTCCCTTTATTCCCTGAATGCCATCTTTACCATTTGTAACCACAAAAAATGAAGTTGTTTCATCGCTGTAAGTTATAGTATAAGTATCTTCTAATCCGTCTGTCATCGTTTTTTCTATTGAAATTATATATGGCTTTTGTGTTTCGCCACATCCTGTCAATAGAAATATTCCGGGAATGAAAACCATTATAAACATAATAATAAAAACAAAGATTTTCTTTTTCATATTACGCTCCTTCAAATACATTTATCTCATAGATAAACGAATAATTTATTGTTAAAAAGTAATAAACACACTCAAAATCTCAGATTATTTTTTCACAAATTGCCATAATGTTGCAAATATTAATAAAATATGTTATATTTTATACATCTATCTATGAGATAAATGTATAATTTTAGTCAGCCAGTTTGGCTGATTTTTTTGTT
>ERZ1643251.1201-NODE-1201-length-30515-cov-6.196881_pt1 | contig 30515 bp, 19 predicted proteins | sample MGYA00579261_ERZ1643251 | MGnify/ENA primary metagenome ERZ1643251 (study PRJEB29033, sample SAMEA4952267) | chicken gut metagenome | biome: Broiler Chicken; feature: Gastrointestinal Tract; material: Caecum | place: Ireland | collected 2018 | study: Broiler... | reverse complement strand
CCGGGCAGCCGATGCCCACGCTCTCCGGCACACCCATGTCCGCGATCATCCCTTTGACCGCTTTTGCGATCGCGGACACGGTCGCCCCGTAATCGCAGCCCGCGGGCGTGGGGATTTTATCCTTTTTGAGAACATTTCCGTTCTCCCCGACCGCGCCGAACTTTACGAACGTGCCGCCGAGATCGATGCCGATATGATAGCTCATAACTTTGCTGCCGCCTCACGATCGGCAATAAGAATACAGTCGGGGTGAAGCTGTAATACGGACGCGGGAACGTTTTCCGTCACTTCCCCTTTCGCCATCTTATATACGGCGTCCGCCTTGTTTGCTCCGCTCGCCAGAATCAGAATCTTCTTCGCCTGCATGATCTGTTTAATTCCCATCGTAAACGCCTTGCGGGGCACTTCGGAGATATCGTCAAACAAGCGCGCATTGTCCTTCACCGTGCTCTCTGCAAGCGTGACAACGTGCGTGCCGCTCGAAAAGGGCGTGCCCGGCTCGTTGAACGCAATGTGTCCGTTGCTGCCCAAGCCGAGAAGCTGAATGTCCCGCGGGAGCTGTTCGAGGAGCGCGTTGTAACGGGCACACTCCTTTGCCTCGTCCTTCGCCATGCCGTTTTCGATGTTCGTGTTCTCGGGATCGATGCCCAACCCGTCAAAGAGATTTTTGCGCATGAAATACGCGTAGCTTTGTGGATGCGTCTTTGCAAGCCCCTTATACTCATCCAGGTTGACCGTACGGATATGGGCATAGCTTGTGCCGTGCTTTTCATGATCTGCGATCATGTGCGCGTAAAGTCCGAGCGGTGTGGTTCCCGTGGCAAGTCCCAGTACGGCATACGGATTTGCCTTGACGACTTCCAACATCACTTTCGCCGCTTTTGCCGATAACTCTTCATAATCTTTGGTAACGATGATCTTCATTTCAAACGCCTCGCATCTTTATTTGGCGTCGTATCCGTTCGGATTTTTGCTTTGCCAGTTCCATTGGTCGCGGCACATCTCTTCAATGCCATACTCCGCTTTCCATCCGAGTTCTTTGGCTGCTTTGGAAGGATCGGCGTAGCACTCTGCGATGTCGCCGGTTCGTCTTGCACAAATTTCATACGGCAATTGTTTTCCGCATGCCTTTTCAAATGCATGTATCATGTCCAACACGCTGTACCCGACGCCTGTACCGAGATTGTAGATATGCACACCCGCTGTAGTAAGCTTTTCGATCACCGCCACATGCCCGCGCGCCAAGTCGACGACATGGATATAGTCACGCACGCCTGTCCCATCTTTCGTCGGATAGTCGTTGCCGAAGACGTTGATCTTCTTCAGTTTTCCGCTCGCCACTTGCGCCACATATGGCATCAAATTGTTCGGGATCCCCTTCGGGTCCTCGCCGATCAGCCCGCTTGCGTGCGCACCCACGGGGTTGAAGTAGCGCAGCAATATCACGTTCCAAGCATTGTCCGCCTTCCAAAGGTCAGTCAGTATTCCCTCGAGATAATATTTTGTTGAACCGTATGGATTGGTCGTTCCGCCTGTGCGACACTCCTCCGTAAGCGGTAGCTTTTCGGGCGTACCGTATACCGTCGCCGACGACGAAAAAACTATCTTTTTTACCCCGTGCGCACGCATTGCTTCCAAAAGTACAAGTGTACCGTAGATATTGTTATCGTAATATTCGAGCGGCATGCGGCAGCTTTCCGCCACTGCCTTTAGCCCCGCGAAATGAATGACCGAATCAAACTTGTTTTCGGCAAAGATTTTCTTCATTGCAGCACGATCACGGATGTCCGCATTGTAAAATCTGAAGTTTTTACCCGTGATCTTTTTCACACGGCGCAGCGCTTCCTCGCACGAATTACAGAGGTTGTCCACAACCGCGACCTCGTGATTCCTGTCCAATAATTCTACCAGCGTATGGCTCCCTATGAATCCTGCCCCGCCCGTCAAAAGCACTTTTTCCATTTTACACGACCTCCAATCCAAGCGCCGCCATAAATGCATCAAATCCGCGCCGCCCGGTTTCATCTTGTTTGAATACCGCCGTATTGTCCAGTATCCCCGCGCATACGCGGCCGACGTATGCGCGCACCCGCGCCTGCGCCTCCGCTTTTCCATCAGCATACCCTTCTGAGAGCAGTTCTTCGATCATATGTCGGTGCACATACAGATCGTTCGCAGGATCGCTGATTGCAGCTGCGTCGTATGCCCTCTCTCCGCAGAGGATATCCCCGATCGCCGAAAGCTGACGTTTCAGCCGCGGCGGAAGAATGAACAAACCCATCGCCTCGATGAGCCCGATGCCCTCGCTCTTGATGTTGAGATGTTCGGGATGCACATGGAAAATCCCCTCCGGATATCGTTCGTCCGTGCGGTTGTTGCGCAGGATCACGGAAAAGATGTATGTATCGCCCGACTTTCGCACGATGGGCGAACAGGCATTGTGCGCGCTCTGCCCCGTATGGCTTAAAATGCCGCAGTCGGGGAAATCGAACGTCTTCCATGTTCCGATGACCTTCCTCGCAAACACCGCAACTTCTTCCCTGTCCGTTCCCTCAAACTGCACCACGTTGTTATACCAGTCGAGAATACCGATCTTCAGATGCGAGGACGCGCTGCTCCGGTATATCTTTCTCATCTTTGCCCCGTGCATGGGCATGAGGTGCCTGCCGCCCTGGAAATGCTCGTGATCGAGAATGGAGCCGCCCACGATGGGCAGCGCCGCGTTGCTCCCGATAAAATAATTGGGCAGAAGATCGACGAAATCGAGGAGTTTTTCGGGCGTGCGTTCATCCACCTTCATGGGAACGTGCCGCTCGTTTATGACGATGCAGTGCTCATCGTAATACGCATACGGAGAATACTGCATGAACCACCTTTCCCCTCCGAGCGTGAACCTGACGGTGCGCAGATTCCTGCGCGGAGCTGATACCCCCTCGAACCCTTCGTTCTCCTTACAGAGCGCGCACGCGGGATATTTGTTCCCCTTGGGTGCGGAGAGGAGCTTTGCAACGTCCTTGTTGTTCTTTTCCGGTTTGGAAAGATTTACGGTGATCTCCAGCCCGCTTTTCCCGTCGTCGTATTCCCATTTGAGATTGCGCGCAATCGCCGTCTTCTGCACATATCCGCTCTTAACGGACAGCCCGTACAGATAGTCGCACGCCGTCTGCGCACCCTCTTTCTTCAGCCGTTCCCGGAACGCAAAGTTGACTTCGGACGGGCGCGGCATCAGCAGCCCGAAAATATCCGCCGCAAAATACTCCTCTCTGCCCTCAACGCACAGCCCCTTTTCAAGCGCGTACGCTTTGATCTCCTCCGCAAGCGCGTCGGGAACGTCCGCTTCCACGGCGTCCGTAACATCCGCCGCGCCGACATAGGGCGCGTCCGCATGAAAGACGGTGAGCAATGCATTGCGCATATAAACTTCATCCGTCTCCGCAAGCCCCAGATGCGCCCGCGCATATGCCAACAGTTTTTCGATCAAAAGTCTTTCATCCATGTCTTCAAAAAATACTCCGGTTTATGAAAGGTCGTACATTCCGTCGGATTCAAGGCGTACAATTCCTGCCTGCCGTCCGCTTTTTTATCGAGGCGGAACGCGTTCAGTACGACCGCACGGCGGTCATACCCCTGCATTGCGGCAAGCGGCAATTTGATCTGTACGGCGTACCCGTCTTTCGTGCGCGTTGCTTCCGCCCCGAATGGCGGCGGAAGTTTTTTCAATGTCTTTTCTCCGCCCGCAAACGTCACTTCGCCCCAGAACCGCACGCCGAACGGAGACACTTCCAGCTCGTAATAGCGGGTGAGATCGCCGTCCGGCGAGAGAAACACTTCCACCGCGTCTCCCTGCCAGATATCCTCGTTGTCCTCTTGAAACGGGCTGATAATTTCTCCGTCCGTCACGTCGAAAAAGAACTCCGCCTCCCGTTCGCCAAAACGGAAACGAAAGGAACATTCTTCGTTCTCCGCGCCCGTCACGTTCTCCCGCAGATAATACGTTCTTCCTTCTTCGAGCGTCATTTCACGGCTTCCTGCATCTTGTCAAAACAGGCGAGCATTTCGTCCACGAGCTTAAACTGCGTGCGCGCGCGGTCCAGGTTGTGCCTCGGGCGGTGCGTTTTGAAGTAGGTGTCCCCTTCCAGGTAATCCGTCAGGAATCGCATCCCGCACTCGTAGGTCATGAGAACGGCGCCCCACGGCAACAATTCTTTTTCCCTTGCCGTGATACCCTTGCCCACCGCCGAGAGATAGCCTTCAAGGTAGGTCTTGTATAAATCGAACACGAAGTGCACCTTGGTAAGGTCGGGCTCGTCCTCCGCCGCGGAGTTGCAACCGAAGCGGATGCTGTCCCCGAAGTCGTAACAAAGGCTCCCCGGCATGACCGTGTCAAGGTCGATGACCGCAAGCGCTTTCCCCGTGGCATTGTCCAGCATGACGTTGTTGAGCTTGGTGTCGTTGTGCGTCACCCGCAGCGGGATCTCCTTTGTTTCGATCGCGTCCACGAGCTTGCCGCACAGCTCCTTATGCGCCCTCACCCATGCGATCTCACGCTCCACTTCCTTCGCCCTGCCGCACACGTCCCTTTGCACGGCGGATTCAAAATTTGCATACCGTACCTTTGTATTGTGGAAGTCCGGCAGCACCTCATACAGCTGCGACGCGTCGAAGTCCGCCAGGAGATTGGCGAAGTTCCCGAACGCCACCGCGCTCTCGTAGAAGTCCCGCGGCGCGCGCACGCTCTGATAAGATGTAGCGTTCTCGATAAAGACGTACATGCGGAAGCAGTTCTCTCCGTCATGATAGTACGCCTGCCCGTCCTTCGTACGGATGAGCGTGAGGCATTCGCGCATGGGATCCCCGCCGCGCGCAAGCACGCTCCGGCGGCAGAAGTCCGTCACAAGCCCGATATTGTGCATGAGCCTGGCAACGTCCGGGAACAAGCGATTGTTGATGCGCTGCAAAATGTAGTGCGTCTCTTTGCCGCCCTCCGTCATCGTCACCTTGAAGGTATCATTGATGTGCCCTTCGCCGTAACGCTTACACCCGGAAAACGTTCCTTGGGCCTGAAACTGCCCGACAAGCTTTTCAAAATCAAAATTGTTCATTGTTTCCTCACTTGATAAGAATTACGGCGGCGCTGCACGCGGACATGGTGCCGTTCTTGGGCGCCTCACCGACCTTCCACAAAATTTTGCCGTTCATCGGGAAGGGAACTTCCGCCCTTCTGTTTGCGGGATTGAGTGCGACGACGATGCGCTCGCCCTCTGCCATGCGCTCATAGACGAAAGGATACTTCCCCTTTTCGGCGTAAAGCGACGTGAACCCACCGAACGACTGCAAAGCCTTGTGCGCCTTTCTCACCGCCAGCAGTTCTTTCACGGCATTCCACAGCGAATCCGCGTCCGCCCGCTGTTCTTCTACCGTAGGTGCATCGGCACTCTGATCGAAGGGAATGTACGATGTCGCAGACGAGGTGAACCCAAAGCCCGTCCTCTTTTCCCACTGCATGGGAGAACGTGAACCCGTGCGGAAATAACCGCCCTCCACGGAAGGCAGCCCCGCAAGATAGCGCATGCCGATCTCGTCGCCGTAATAGAGGAAGGGTGCGCCCGGCATGGTCAGAAGGAAGGCAAAGCAGATCTTCAGATCGCGCATATCCCTTCCGCGCGCAAGGCGGGGCATATCGTGATTGCCGGACGGGATACAGATGAGCCCCTTGCCCTCGGTGGAGGCGAGCATGGCGGAATATGTATCAAGAAAGGCTGTGATATCGCCTTTCCCCTCTTTTGAGAAGAAGGGCGTTTCTCCGCGAAAGAGCGAAGTATACGCGGGCGGGCCGAAGTGCAGCATGAAATCCATATGAAAACCGCCCGCAATGGACTCTTCGGGGACGCCCCACTCCGAGACCATGGCGCAGTGCGGATATTCCTTTTCGAGAAAGGCGCGGAAATCCTGCCAGAGACGGATATTTGCGGGGCGCCCCTCGTCGTCGTCCTTGACAAGTTTCATTGCCATATCGACGCGAAAGCCGTCCGTTCCCAGATCGAGCCAGAAGCGCATGACGTCCTTGATCGCCTCGCGCGTTGAAAGCGCGGCGGGAGAGTCGGCGGCCATCTTCCACGGCTTGTCCGGGTGGGCATAGCCGTAGTTGAGCGCGGGCTGATGCGAAAAATAATTGGCGACCGCAACGCCGTCCCGCGCGTACATCCCGCGAAGATAGGCGGTGTTTCCCGGAAGCGACCACGTGTTGTCCGTCCAGATATAGCGGTCGGTATACTCGTTGCGCTCATACTTTGCCGACGCCTTGAACCATTCGTGATCGATGGAGGTGTGCCCCGGGACAAGATCGATTAGCACGTGCATGCCGCGCCTGTGCGCTTCGTCAAAGAAGCGCTTGGCATCCTCGTTCGTGCCATAGCGCGGCGCGACCTTCTTGTAGTCGCGTACGTCGTAGCCCGCGTCGCCGAAAGGCGAATCATACCACGGATTCACCCAGACTGCGTTACAACCGAGCTCTTTCATGTAGTCGAGACGGGAGGTCATTCCGGGAATGTCGCCGATGCCGTCGCCGTTGGAATCCTGAAAAGACTGCGGATAAATTTCATAAAACACCGCATCCGCAAGCCAAGCGGGAAGGTTGTTCATAATCTTTTCTCCTATTATAAAATGTTCGGTTATGCCTCGTCACAGCGTTCGATGGAGCGGATGAAGGGATACTGCGCCATAATCTCCGTGAGCCGCTGCGAAGAATATTCCTTGTCCGTGTTGAGCGTGGCGTGGTACACCGTCTCCCCGCCCTTGCGTTCGATGACAAGACGGTTGAAGCGGTCGGTCTGAAAAATTTCCTTGATGACATCGTTCTCCCCGCCGCTGCTCGTAAACACGATCTTTACCTGAAAATACTTCTTCGTCTGAAAGAACTTGCACCTGATGTGGAACAGACACTGTACGCCGATGAGGATGACCGTCGCGCCCGCGGCGATGACATACAATCCCGCGCCTGCGGCCATGCCCACGCCCGCCGTCGCCCAGACGCCCGCGGCGGTCGTCAGCCCGTGTACTTCGTGTTTGCGGTAGACGATGATGCCCGCGCCCAGAAACCCGACGCCCGCAACGATCTGCGCCGCCACGCGCGACGCATCGGCGTCCTCGCCGCCGAAACCGTACTTTGACACCACCATCATGAGCGCAGATCCCGCGCACACAATGGTGTGCGTGCGGATGCCCGCCTCCTTATAGCGGAGCTTGCGTTCATACCCGATGTCAAATCCGAGTACCACCGCAAGCAGGATATTCAGCAAATGAAACAGTTCACCCGAAACATCCAACTCTCACTCGTCCCCTTTCATTTACAGAACAGATTTTTTCAATACGTCTGCGATATTTTGCGCCGTCGCGGGCGTTTCCGCCTCGGCGAACACCCGCACCACGGGCTCCGTTCCCGAGAGCCGCAAGAGCCCCCAGCATCCGCCCGCAAAGTGCCATTTGTAATTATTGTTCAGTTGCTCGAAGCGCACGACCTCTCTGCCGAAATCGGGCGTAAGGCGCGCGAACGCCCCCTCCTCCGGCATAGCGGGAAGGCGAAGTTCGTCCTCCACGCAGGCGTATGTATAGCCGCAGAAGGCATGCACTTCCTTGACGATCTCCGAGACGGGCTTGTCCATCTTAATGCGCATCTCCATGAAGAGCGCGCCCGAGAAGGTACTGTCCTTCCCCGCAAGATAGCCGCGGCAGGTCAGCCCTCCGCTCGATTCGCCCCCGATGAGCGCGTCCGTTTCCCGCATCTTCGAGGAAATGTTTTTGAACCCCACGTCCACCGTATGGCAGGCAAATCCCAGCTTTTCGGCGAGTAAATCGAGAATGACGGAGGTTGCAATGTTCTTGACGACGTCCCCCTTCATCCCCCTGTATCTGACGAGATAGTAGTAAAGGCAGGCGAGGATGTCGTTGCTGTTGACATAGTTCCCCTGCTCGTCGAGGATGCCGAGGCGGTCGCCGTCGCTGTCCGTCGCCATCGCGTAGTCGAACTTCCCGCGCGTCACCTCCTCTTTCAAGGGCGCGATCATCTGCCGCGTGGGATTGGGCAGGCGGCTGCCGAACAGCGCATCCCGCTCCGCGTGGAGAATGACGTACTTTTTGAGTTTGTAGCGGTCGAACAGCGGCTTCAAACCCACCACCGCGACGCCGAACAGGTTGTCAAAGAGAAGGTGCAGGCGATTGTCTTCAATGGACGGGTCGAGAAAATCCTCGATATGCGAGAGATACTCCCTGCGGTTGCAGAACGCTTTCACGAGGGGCGAACCATAGAACTGCGCGTCCGAAAGCGCGCGCACGTTTTTCACGTTCCTTGTGAACGTCTCCAACCTTCGCGTGACGGCGACGTCCGCGTCCGCGCCGCCCCTGACAAAGAGCTTGACGCCGTTGTACATATACGGGTTGTGGCTCGCCGTGATCATCAGCCCGTAAGCGCAGCCCTCGTCGCGCACGGCGCACATGACCATGGGCGTGGGAACGGGGCTGTCATACAGCAGACAAGTTATCCCGTTCGCTGCCAGCACTTCCGCCATCCACCGCGCGAAGGCGTCCGACAAAAAGCGATTGTCAAACCCGATCGGAACAACCGTTTTCACGCCGTCCGATGTCACCATGTCCGCGAGCCCCTGCGCGATACGCTGTACGTTCTCCTTGGTGAAGTCCTCCCCGATGACCCCGCGGAAGCCCCCCGTTCCGAATGTGATGTCATATGTTTCCATGGACATTTCTCCTCCAAAAGCCCTCACGTCTCCGGTCAGAAATCGGCAAAGACGATCTGCAATACAGCTGCCGTGTTGTTCTCAAAACGCAGGTGCAGCGTCTTTCCCTCCGCCCGGACAGACACGGCGTCCTCTGCGGGATAGAAAACGCTGCATTCTGAGACTTGGCGCGGAAGCGGCACGTCGAACTGCGTGACCCCGAGGCTCCATACCCCGAGCAGCATCTTCTTTTCATCCATGAGCCCAACGGCGGCCTTCTTATCGCCGAATCTTGCAAACCCGAAGGGAAGCCAGGGAACGGCGGTGCGGCGGAATGCCGCAAGCTGTTTTGCCTTCGTCACGCCGAGCCTGACAAGTTCCATCCGCCGCGGCGTCAGCTTTCCGAGATCGGACGCGAGGTGCATCCTGCCCATGATGCCGTTCACCATGTTCACGGCGACTTCGTCGTCCGACGGCCGTCCGTCCCGTGGCTCATACTTTCCGTCAACGACGGGATAGCTCCAGAATGCCGCCTGCTCGGGCAGCGCAGCCGAAAAAATATTTCCGATGATATACGGGAACTTCCGATACAACACCTGATCGGAGGCGGAGAACACGGAACTTCCGCGCAGGCTTTGCCAGTCTGTCCGCATGCCGCCGCTTGAACAGCTTTCAAAGATGATGTCGGGATATTTTGCGCGCTGGGCGTCCAGCCAGTCTAAAAACGCCTGCGTCGTCTGTTCCAGACCCTCGCCGCAGGAATCGCTTGCGACCTCCGTTCCCACGCCGCAGTCCTGATTGCAGTCGATCTTGATATACTGCGCGCCGTATTCTTCCACCATGCGGGCGATCGTCTCCCCCATGCGACGGCGCACTTCTTCGTGTCGGTAGTCGAGGAAATACCTGCCCGCGACAAGGACGCGCTCTCCGTTCGTGCGGATGTAGGCGTCCTCGGGATATTCTTCACCGCTGCGCGTGCCGACGACCTCCGGCTCGATCCACAGTCCCGCTTTCATGCCGAACGAACGGATATAGTCCGTCATCGCACGCACGCCGTGCGGAAAGCGCAGGCGGCTTTCCCGCCATTTTCCGACGTAGGGATAGATCTTTTCCTCGTCCACATCGTCGTGCCAGCCGCAGTCGAGGACGTAGACGTCCGCGCCGCACGCAGCGACGAGCGGCACGAGCGCGCGCGTGCGCGCCTCCTCGGGGGAATCCCAGGAGAGGTACATATACTCGTTGAAAATGACGGGAAGTTCTGCGTCCGCCGCGCTGAAATCAGCCGTAAGACGGCGGTAGCGCGTCATTTCCTGCACGATCCCGTTGAGGCTCGTTCCGAGGCAGAGCGCCGCGCAGCGGGTAAAGTACTGCTTCCCCGGAGCAAGCCGTTTTTTCCAGCCGCCTCTTGCAAACGTTCCGCCGCTCAGCGAGAGATAGAGCGCCCCCGCGCAGCCTTCCGCCACTTCCCAATCCCAGCCGCCGCACGACTCGATCTGGAAAAACAAAAACTTTTCGTGTTCCGCGTCCTCAATGATCGCCTGCGGAAGCTCCTCTTTGGCAGACCAGCTCCCCGCATTATATCCTCCGATCCGGCGGAACGTGCGGTTATCCGTTTCAAACATGCCCAGGTCGTCGAAGGAGAGACGGCGCGGCTGACACTCGCAGTGATGGCTGTTATGAAAGCGGTAGAGATATGTATTTTCCCTGCGCGCCGATGCAAACCCGCTGACATTGAGTATGGAGACATTCTCCAGAACGATGTCATGCGCGCAGATATTTTCCACATTCGCGCAGACGCGCACCGCGCCGCCGAACGGTTCAAAGCGCGTCGTGACACGGCAAAGCGCGTTGCCCTGCACTATGGTGAGCCGCCCGTCCTCCCTGTGCACCTCCTCAAGGCGCAGCGCATCCGCCGCGAACGGCTGTTTGGCCGGCGACGGGGAAGGAATATCTCCGCCCGCGACGCGCACGTCGGAAACGGGAATACAGCAGTCGGGCGCGCCGAACGCCCCCGCGCACAGCATCCCGTTCCGATCGGAAAATTGCATCCCGCAGAATGTAAACTCCATATTCATTCCCGCGCATTCAGCAATGCGCACAATTCATCGTGCAGACGGAGAAGCGCGTCCCCGTCGTGAGGGTAGCAAAAGAAACTTTCAAAGCCACGTTCCTGCAAAAGAGAACACACGAATGCGCGGCCCTTTTTCCGTTCGACTGCTTTCAGCAGACAATAATCCTGCAGTCCGTCGCGGAACACTTTCAGCCGAAGCGAGGCGAGCGCCCCCTCCTTTCCGGGGTAGACGCGGAACGCGTCCCCCGCCTGAAAGCGCCCCGCGCTGTCCGTCTCGTAGAACGGATCGACGGTGCGCAGCGAAAGATAGGAACTGTAAAAATTGTAGCCCCAATGCAGAAAGCCGCGTGCGCCGTACTTGTAGAGCATGACGCCAAGCACGCGGTTGCGCTCGGACGGCGTGCAGAAAAAGCTGTTGGGCTCGAAATGCCTGTCCTGTCCCGTACAGTAATAGACCATGATGTCCGCTCCGCTTGCAAAAAAGGGCTCGCAGGCGTCGATGGCGACGACGGGAAGGTCGATGCCGATGTCCCGATACGCAAAATCGCTGAGCGCGTCCATAACGCGGCAGTCGGGCAGCACTTCCTTGATAAAGGAAAGGTGAGAGCGGTAGCGCTCCAGATGCTCGCCGTTCGGCTCGTCGGAGAGGTGATACAGCACTCTGTCGGCGATCCCCCATTCCTTGAATTTTGCGTCCAGCGCGGGCAGGAACGCGCGCAGGAATGCGCGGTACTGCGCACTGTCCGCCGCCGTCTTATGTCCGAAGCAGCGCACAGTCCTGCCGTTTTTCCGGATATAGACGTCGGGGCACGCCTTTGCGCCCCACTGCGAAAACAGGTGGTTCACCTCAAAGTACGCGGCGCCCGCGCGCTTTGCGATCGCGATGAACGTTTCCAGCGCGGAAAAATCAAAGGAGTACGCGCCGTTCTCCTGCGCAACGCCCACAAGCTGCACGTTGGTGCGGTGGTGTCCCACGGCGGTATCGAGCGGAGGCGTGAAACAGGGAACAAACACCGTGTTGATCCCGTGTTCCACGGCAGTGCGGATAAAACTTTCCACGAGCGCGAAATAGCGGCTGCCGTTCACGGAAACGCCGTAATAGTTTGCAATGCAGTCGCAGTGCAGCCAATCGGTCACGATCAGGTCGCCCGCCGCGCCCTCCGCCCCCGTGACGGTGAGCGTGAAGGATGTTTCGGCAAGCGTTTCGCCCGCATGTTCCGCCGTAAACGTCAGCGTATGTCTGCCCGCTCCGAGCGCCCTGCAATCCACCTCCGCGAACACGGGGCAGGCAATGCCCGCGCGCAGAAAAAAGTCCGTAACGCCGAGCGGGCGCAGGAGATCGGGATAGAGCCCCGTCTCTCCGACCGTATAGTCGTCCGCGCCGGGAAGCGTCACGGTGACGGCGGGAATGAAGTCCTCCGCATACAGCGTGACCGCATCGGGGCGGGAGCAGCGGATGACGACGTCCCGCCGCATCTCATCGGAACGCAGAAAGAGCTGAAAGCAATAGCGCTCATTCAAAAGCGCGCCGCCGTATTTCAGGCGGCGCACCTTCTTGGTCTGCGGAAAAATTTTAACAAGACTGTCGGTACAGAAAAATTGCATACGTATTTTCAGAGTTCAACTTCCAGCCCGTCGTATGCGGGCATGATGCCGTGCGGCAGAAGCAGCTTTTCCAGCCGTTCCTGCGTTGGGTTGCCGTTGTGGGAGAAGTGGTTGGCGAAGAACTTTGTCCGCCCGTCCGCGTTCCCGCTTTCCATCAGCCTTGCCTTCACGCGCACTACGCCGTCGATGCCCATGTGCGAACCCTCGTCGGAGACGGGATTTTCCACCATGGTGCAGTCGAGGCTGACCATATCGAAATAAATTTTCTGCTCTTTCAGATAGTCGAACACTTCCTCGTACAGCATGCCCGTGTCGTTCCCGTAGAGAATGGTTTTACCGCCCTTGCGGATGACGAAGATGTAGCAGTTCTCGTTGGGATCGTGCCGCGCGGGGAGCGGAATGACGGTGTATTCCCCCGCCTGCACGGGTTCGTACGCCTTTAACAGCCGATAGGTGTAGCCGTCCTTGATCTTGCCGATCATGGTCTCGTGCGCCCAGTCGTACACCTTTTTCACCGCCTCGTTGCCGTAAACGGTGACGAGCGGTTCGCGGATGTTGTGCGCAAAGGCGAGCCCGCGCATCGTCGCGTCCTCGGGGGCAAAGTGGTCGAGGTGGGAATGGGTGACGAAGATGTACTTCACACTGTCCATGCACAGGCGGTACTGCATGGCATGGATGAAGGAATCGGACGGATAATCGATGAGGAAATCTTCATCGATCATCGCCTGTGAACGGGTGCGCAGGTCCTTGCCGCCCGACTTGCGCGCCGCCTCGCAGTACGCACAGCCGCAGTACATGGCGGGGAAGCCCTCCGCCGCGCCCGTACCCAGAAACTTGAACTTCATATTGTTACCTCTCTTTGTTTCCCGCGCGGAAGTTCCCGCGCGGGAACGGTTGCTTTTTTATGCTCTCATGCGTTCGCCGTGAACACATAGTCCGTTGCGGCGCTGCCCGCCGTGTTGGTGAAGAAGATATTGCCGATACGGACTTCGGAAATGCCGGGGAAGTGGCCGTTGCCGCTTTGATCAAAGCTGCACTGGAGGAAATAAGCGCTCCCTCCCGCGGCATTGCTCGAATAGAAGGTGTCAACCGGAAGATACACGGTCACCCATTGATTCACTGTCAAACCGACATCCGCACCGTTATTCCCTGTACCGAAGGTACACTTGTCCCCGAAAAAGTAACCGGAAGCATCCAGATTTTCTCCACTATCGCCCGACACGTAATACAATTTTATGGCAATATACTGATAGATATCTGCTGCATTACAGGGCGCCAATTGAGCAAGTCCGATTTTTTGCCAATTCTTTTTCGCTGCACTTGCGATCGGTTTCCAAGACAAATACCCATCGGAAGAAGTGATTTCTGTATATATCTCTCCCGAATCCGGCGTCGGCTTGAAGCAGTTTACCGAGGAAGCGGAAGCACCATCAACAAGCGTAGTTGTTGCAGGGATTTTTTCCTCCGTCACGGGGACGAACCCTTTCAGATAGACTTCTTTAATATAATTGAACCGCGCATTGGCATATTCAAAGATAACTTGCAACAAGTCGGTTGTGCCGCCCAATACTTTATCCGTTAAATACTGCGCAGGGATATAAATCGTGTACCACGTGTTGCGCGGGATCCGTGTCGATGTTGTTGCAGTCTCGCCCACCTTGAACGATCCACCGCAGAGCCAGCCAACAACATCTGCTGTTGCCTGTTCCGTTGTTTTGTAGTACACATCGACCGATATATAGTCAATGTTGCGTTCCGTCAACTCCGCAGCTGTTACCCCGAAATCAACATAGAGCTGCCTCCAGCCAGTGCTGCTTCCGACAGTGCTCTTCCAGACAAGCTGATCGTTATCTGCATCGTAAGTTACAGCCGTCTCTGTGTTGTTCGTCCTGACATTCGCCAGCACGTCGGCGGTGCGCATGTCGAGCAGTGCGCCCGTGTTGTTTTCCGCCTTGACGATCGGAACTTCCAGCGTCTTTGACACCGCGCCCTCATAGGTATAGGTGATGACGAGCGTTCCGCTCGACGCGGGCGTAAAGGTGGCTTCCGTGATGTTGCTGACGACGGCATCGCCATAGGCAGGCGTAAACACTGCCGTGTACTGTGCGGTGGTACCGGACACTTCTTTACCGTCCACCGTGATCTTTGCCTCGGGAATGGTGAACTGCGTCAATGCCGTTCCCGTGACGTCCTCGGGCAGCACGATCTGCGTGTTGCACTCCACCGTAAACGATCCCGTAACGGAACCGACGTACAGTTCGTCCGCCGACGTGAGCGTATAGGTGTAATTGCCCACGGGAAGGGAAGCCGTTACCACGCCGCCTTCCACGTTGCACTGCTGCGTATCGCCTTCGGCGTTTTTGATCTCCGCCGTGAAGGCGACGTCCGTATCCGCCGTGAGCGTGACGGAGCTGTCTACATTCGTCGTTGTGGCGGGCGCGTTGACCGCCACTTCGGGCTCGAACGCATACTTTGCCATGACGGTGCCGATGCGCACTTCCGTGACCCCCGCATGGTTGCCGCTGCCCGCATTGTTGAAGTTGACGGTAAACAGGCGGGTCGAATCGATCTTGTCAAAGAAGGTCGCCGCGTCCACGCTGATCTTTGCCCAGGTGTTGCCCTTAAATTCGCGCTTGAGCGGATCGTTATCACCCGTGCTGCCGCCGAGAATGCCGACCTTGGCGTTCTCACCCGTCATGACAAAGTACACCCAGAATTCGACGGTATCGAAATCCGCGTAGCTTTCGATGCCCTGACGGGGCGTGAGGTGGATATCCACCCACAGGTTATTCCCGATATCGCTTCCGTCAACGGAAAGATACTTGCCCGTATAGGCACCATCTTCGGAAGTGCCCGTTCCGACAACAAGCCTCTCCGTCGGCACACCGCCTGCCGCCACAAAGGAGATCTGGGAAGCGGGATCGAACACTTCGGGCGAGAACACTTCGCCCTCCAGAACGGGCTGATCGACCACAAAGGTGCGCGTCACCGTCCGGCTCTTGCCGTTCGACTTGGACGCGGTGACCGCGAACTCGTAGCTGCCGAGCTTTTCGGGCTTGAAGTAATACCTGCCCTCGCGCTTGGTGAGCGAAACTTCCTCCTTTTCCGCTCCGTTCACAAAGTTGAGCGCGACGGAAACATCGGGACTGCCGCCCGCAAGGTCGGTCACGGTGAAGGCGGGAAGGCAGTATTCCGTTGAGGACGCCCGCATCCGGCTTGTTGATGGCGATCTCGGGCGCGGTGTTGTCCGTCACGTTGAGCGTGACGACACTTTGAGGCACATCCCTCGTCGTGACCACCGTATAGGTGATGGTGTAGCCGGAGACGTCGGTGACGTCGAACCGGTTGTCGAACACGGCGACCGCGCCGCCGTCCTTGGTAAGGACTTCCGCGCTCAGGCGATAAGTGGCGCCGTCCTCCGCTTCCACGTCGGTTTTGAGCGAATATACGCTGCCGAGCTCTGCCGTCTCGGCCGTTTCCGCAGGGAAGTCTTTGAGCGAGAACGCGACTTCTTCCCCGCACGCCGCCAGCCCGAAGCAGAGCGTGACGGCAAGCATGAGTGCAGCCGGAAACAATAATTTCCTCTTCATAGTTTCACCCCTGAAATTTTTCTCAATTCCGTATTTCCACACGGAAGTTGTCAAAGAAGTATTCCCTGTCTCCGTCGTAATTTGCATTGTAGGAGATCTGGAAATTGCCCATTGCCGTCAGGAAGCCATTATCGATGGCAAGCAGGTCGGCAACGCAGAATTCATAGCTCGTCCACGCGTGCGGCGCGCAGTTGTTGTTGGTGGCAAGCAGCAGGCTCGTGGGCGTGCGGTAGACAAACGTCAGATTGACCGAAGAATCGGTGTTGTTGTACGTCTCGAAACAGATGTAGGCGTTTTTGGCGGTATCCGCGTCCATGCCGAAGAGCACCGTCTTGTTGAGCAGCTTGGACGAGATGTTCATCTGGATCCAATTTGACGCGCCCGCGCCCGTTCCCGTAAAGACGGCGTGCAGGACCTTGCTGCCCGAGGGCGCCGTCAGGCCGAAATCCTCCGCCTCGACGACCTCCGTAAGCCCCGGGTTGTCGTTGGTGAACATGTATCCCTGCCACAGGCTCTCGAAATCGGCGATCTCGTTCTCCCTCAGGGGCACCTCGAAATCGGTCGCGGACTTTGTGGCTTTTTTGATGAGCCACAGATTGTCGAGATAGTAACGCGGCGTCCTGTTCTCCCCTTCCTCGACGACGTTGGCGCTGCCCGCGCTCTCAAAGCGGAAGTAAATGCCGCGCACCTGCGTCAGATTGCCCGCGATGGCGATGAGCGACGCCTCAACGGGCAGTTCGCATTTGTTCCAGCCGGGGCGGAGCGTAAAGCTCTTTTCGCCGACGCGGCTGATGGACGTCACGCCGCTGATATCCGAGGCAAACCCCGCATAGACCGTCTTGTCCTCGTTCTGATCGTTATACATATCGAACGTGACATACTCCGCATAGGAGAGGTCGGAATAGTCAAAGCCGTAGGTATCCGATCTGAGCGAGAACATGACGATGGGCGCGGAGGAAGAGACGTACTTGCCGCCGAGCGGGTCGAGCCGCGCGGAGCGTTCGCCCTGCGTGATGAACTTTTTGTCCGTGTTCAGGCTGACCTTTCCGAAGTCGTTGTAGATGAGCGCCGTCTGCAGATCGGGCGTCCAGTTTTCAAACCCGTTGACGAGGACGTCCTCTTTGAGCGCCGCATCGGGATCGGGCGTTTCCTCTTTTGCGCAGCCCGCAAAACATGCGGCGCAGGAGAGCGTCAAAAGTCCCGCAAGCAAGATGTATTTCGTTTTCATCTGCACACCCCCTTAAAATCCGTACACGGTCATCGTGCCGAACACGACCGTCTTTTCGGCATAGTTCGCCGCGAGGTCGGTGAAGTACAGGCTGAGCGACCGGAGAGCACCCCCCGTCATCTGCGAAATGTCGGGGATCTCCACCCTGTTCCAGCCGGGCAGAAGCGTCTCGTTGATGACGGAAATTCCGTAGCTGCTGCCCGCAAGCCGCGCCGTCACGCGGAACGTCATGTTCTCCTGCGTCGGATTATAGATGTTCAGGGCAAGAGCCTTCGTGTCCGCGCCGATCGCCGCAACCGCGTCTCCGCTCAGCGTGACATACTGATTGGCGTTCGTCACGGCGGCGATATCGAGCTTTAAGACGTTTCCTTCCGCCTCGTAGCCGCTGCCGTCAACGACGGCCTTTACAAGCTCGCCGCCGCCCTGCGCGATGCTCTCCGAGAGCGCCGCGGCATCGAAGAGGACGATCTTCCCCTCCGAAAGGGTGAAGCTCTCCGACTCCGAGCCGTTCGTGACGGTGAAGGAGAGCTGTGCCGCCTCCGCCGTGTTTACCGTCACCTTCCATGTGCCGTTTTCGCCCGTGAAGGTGATGCCCGCGTTTTCGGGGACGGTGAGCGTGCTGCCCGCCGCCGCGCGTACGGTGTAGGTCACGGAAGCGCCGCTCTCTTCAACATCGGTGATGCCGACGGAAAGCGGGCTTTCGGCAAGTTCCAGAAGGCGGATGACCGCCTCGCGCGCAAGCTGCATCCGCTCGGGCGTGGAGACGACCTTCGCGCCCTGATAGATGAGGGAAGAGACCTTGCGCTGGATGTCCTCGTGAGAATACCCCTTCGCCTCATACGCATCATGCAGGGCGTACCAGAGTTCGTATTCCTCCAGACCGTCGCGAATGGCTTCGAGGCGCAGCGAGGAGAGCGGCTCGTCCATGCCGTAGGGCGCGCCCGGATACATGAGGTATCCGTCGCCGTTGGCATTTTCATAGCGCTCCGCCGTGCCGTAATAGTCGTCGATGGGCTGATAGGCACCGTTCCCCACATACTGCTGATAGAGGTCCGCCGCCCAATAGAAGTTGCCCGTGATGTCGTATTCGCTCATCATCCAGCTCAGGGAGCGGGCAGAGACGAGCGTGTCGTCGATGTGATAGGTGGGATAGGGCGAATGCGGCTGGTTGCAGGTGTAGATCCAGCGCTGTTCCATCTGCGCATACACTTCGCGCTGCGACGCGCTGTCGTAAAGGCTGATGAGCGGACATGCCGTGATGATGCTCTGCGTCTCCTCATCGGGCGTCCACGTCGTCGTCAACGAGACGATGAGCGGGAAATTGTCGAGCGAAGTTTCGATCTCCTGCACGAACGCATCGGAGACCCCCTTCGCCGCCGCCTGCGTTTCAAGATACGCCTTCGCGCCCGAGATCGCGCCTTCAAACTGCGCGGCGACCCCGGGAACGCGGTTGAGCGTGTTGTTGAGGTCGGGCTCGTCGATGATGCTCACCGTGCAGATGGCATAGGACATGAGGTCAAACCCCGTCTGCGTCTTCGCGTCGTAGCTTGCGAGCGCCACATCGACGATGGCGTTGAGGTACTTGCCGAAGATCTCCCCGTTCAGCGTGGGAAGCCCCGTGCTGCTGTCCGTCATCGTGGGCGTGGGCACGGCGAACGTGCTCATCTTGGGATTTGCCTGCAGCAGATCGTACGCCTTCTGCGCATACGCCGCGATGCTCTCGTCGTTATAGTTGGAGTCGTTGCCGAACATGATGAGTCCGGGCGAGATGCGGTGTTCCGCCATCACGGAGATGTAGGAATCGAGCATATCCTGCGTGCTGTTGAGTTCGCCCAGCCAATGCGCGAACGTGACGTTGAACTTGGACTGCGTGTGCGTCGTCTGGCTGACGAGGATATCGTTGACGCCGAGGGTGACGGGGACGGACGCCTGCACGCCGTCATAGGTCACCTTCAGCGTGCCCGTGTACGTTCCCGCCGCCTGATCTGCGGGAACGTTGAAGGTGATATACACGCCCTGATTGTTCCCCGCCGAAATGGTGTTTTCGCCGTACTCCACCGCCTTTTCGATGGGAAGGAGCGCATCGGGATACATGCCCGTCTCGGCGCCGTTGCCTTCAAACGTCGCTTCCACTTCGATGTACTTTTCGTGATAGACGAAGATGTTCTCCGCCTTGAACGTGTTCCCCGCCCCGTCCGTCAGATCGGAAACTTCCACGTTGTAGGAAGAGATGTCCTTGTTTGCCGTGAGAATGAGCTGCGTACTCTCATACTCCCCCTTGCAGGCATTGACGGCGACCTTCGGATCGGAACGCACGGCATCGCTGCTGCTTTCCGCGTCCTGCAGGATCTTCTCCGTCGCATAAGCAGACCAGATGTCCACGGCGTCCGTCTCTGCCTCCGCGTGCATCGCACTGCCGACGGGCAGCAAGATCACCGCCGCAGACAGCATGTACGCCGCAAGTTTCAGAAATGGCTTTGTTGTACGTGCTTTGTTCATCATTTTCCTCCCTGTTTTTTAACGGATACCCGCCTGTGCGCAGGCAGTATTGAAGCGCGAAGAGTTGTTCTCCGTCCAATATTTGATGATCTGATCGTTGAGATCTTTTGCCGTCCAGTCGTTCGTGAGGAACTCGTAGCCGGGATTTCCGCAGGGATCCCACGGCGAGAAGCTGCCGCGCAGCACGAGCGGATACATCGCAACATTGGGCATGATGTTGAGGTCGGGATCGGTGAACAGCGTGAGGCGCTGCTTCTGCATGGCGGAGAAGCTGTTCCAGAGCGTCGCGTTCTGTTCATAATCGTAGTCAAAGGGAAGGCTTGCGCCGCCCGTGACGGAGGCGTATGTCTCCAGCGACTTGTCCGTCGCCATATACAGAATGAAGTCCGCCGCGAGCTCCTTGGCGGGAGAGCACTCGGGAATGACGACGTTGTGGCGGGGGCCGATGGAATAGACGAGCATGCGCGCGTCGTGCACCGTTTGGAAGTCCGGCTCCGTGACATTCTTGCCTGCAAGGTCGGGAAAAGCCTCCTCTGCCTCCGCGATCGTGTTGCAGCCGCTGTCCACCGCCTCCACGACGAGGGAGAGCGTGGCGTCGTCCGGAATCGAGGGCGTATTTTCGCGGATGGAACTCACGACGGGCGCGTTCATCAGGCGCACTTCGCCCGCGCCGGGCGCATTGGCCGCAAAGTCGCGCTCCTCCATATCGAACCAGTCGCCGTTCGCCATGAAGAGCGCCGTTCCGAGCACGACCTGGTTCTGCGCGCGGCGGTATGCGTCGCGCTCGGCGGAAGCGACAAGACCGGTGTATTCCATCATCTCCTCAGTCGCTTCGAGCGCCTTCAGCTTGCCCTTCTGTCTGACGACCGCGCTCGTAAGGTTGCCCTCGCTGTCCATACCGCGGAAGTAGTTGACGTAGCCGGAGACCCCTTCATACTGCGCCCACCACGTCTCCACGAGATAGTTGACATAGGCGGAGACGCCGTAGGAGATAGACAAGTACCAAGATGTCACAAAACACATCAATAACATTAAACAACTCTATCACGCCCCCATCCGCCGGGAACTGAAATAGACAAGAGTTTCCGCCTCCCTGTTCCCACTGTATGAACAACTGATAAAATATTTTTTGATGATGACGGTCTTCACTTTCGCGGACTAATCGTTGAAAACATGTTTCAAAAAATTATTTAAAACAATTTGGAGTCAATAATGAATCGGTTTTGCGAATTAAAAAGATGGATCCGTGTGTATCTTTCCGAAACTTGCGATGATGAAACAAAAGATATTCTTTTCATTGAAAGAGATGCTCTTTTAAGCTATCTTTCAGAAAAACGATATTAGGTTATGACAGAATACTGAACAGGAGTTCATAATAGCAGCTTGTGTTGGGATATAATTTATAAAGTATCAATCCATACGCTAAGCAAAAGACCCGCTTTTCAGCGGGTCTTTTGCTTCATGTATGAGAAAATTTCCTAAATTAAAAAAACTGCTTCAGAATTTCGGTTTTATGATCGCAGTGTACATCCAGTCGTTGTACAGAGCCGGTTCGCCGTCCTTGCGATTTTCGAACGGCAAAATATCCTCATCAAGGGCAGGGATCGCCTTGCGCTTTCCTGCGGCATACTCCGAGAGCATTTCACGGCAATGACGGATACGCCGCGTGAGGCCGCCAAAGCGAATGTCATGGTATTCAAAACCGTTTTCACGGCATTCCTTGCCCCACTGGGCGCGGAAATATTTATATAAAGTATCAATACGGCGTTCCAGCTCTCGATAGTCTTCAATGAGCTGAGCGAGCTCCTCGCCGTTCCCGTTCCGATAGATTTCCCGCGTACGCAAACCGAGCGTGGCTTTCAGCGCAAGCACGTCGCAAAGCGCAATAAGCGTACGGAAGATGTATCCATACCTTCCGCTCTTAGCACCTGCGGCAAGTTTTTCACGAACAGAGACAAAATCCGACGCCTCTATGCCGATGGCGGTGCGATCAAGAAATCCGAGGAACGGATCGCTGTAAAGCAAGTATTTGGAAAGATTGCACAGCTCTCCCGGATGAAGGTCGATCTCGTCAAGCGCCAAAAATGCTTCAATCTCGATCCCTGCAAATGTGCGGAATTTTTCTGCAATTTTCTGCAGATCAAAATTCCCGCGGGCAAATTGTGCGGATGCAAACAGGACGGGAAGCGACGCAAAAAGCGAGCACTCCGCGCCGTCATCCTTCCAGCAAGTGATCAGAACGTCCTGGACGCCGTTCTCAAGGCATGCTCTTATCGCCGTCTCATTTGCGCGAAGGCTGAAGCGATTGGCAGGAGCAAAGCCGCTCCACGACCATGCGCCGCCCGCAAACACAACAGGATTGTCAAACTGCTGATGCGCGCGGATCATGTCCTCGTAATGGGAAGGCTGTGCGCTGTAATAGTCCCAATAGATGAGAGAGATATTCTTCGGAACCAGTTCCCGCACCTCTTTCGGAACGCTGTCCCCCGAGCAGTAGTATTCCCCGCCGTTGGCAAGCCGGAAGAACATATCCGACCACATCATGGGAGAAAAACCGTATTTCTCCGCAATCGCCGTAACGCGCTGAAGATGCTTGAGAAGAATCTCGAAGCGATTTTGATAGCCGTGCTTGTCAAGATACTTCCCGAGTCCCACCATATGCGCTTCATCCATGCCGATATTGATCCGACGGGATGTGAAGCACTCTGCACACACTGCAAACATCTTTTCGATGAGGACATACGTCTTTTCCTCTCCCGCAAGCAGGATGTCTCCCGTATCCGTACAGTCACGGAACTGCTGCCAGCGCGTAATCCCTCCAAGATGTGCAAGCGTCTGGATACAGGGAACAAGTTCCAGTCCGCATTTCTTTGCTGCGGCGTCGAGTTCCTTGAGATCGGACTTCGAATACTTGCCGCGCAGATACCCAAAACAAGGCTCCCCGTCCAGTTCGTATACGTCCTCCGTATACAGTTCCACATAGGTGTATCCCATGCGGGAAAGCAGGGAGAACATTCTCTTGAGCGTCTCCAAAGTGTAGACGCCATCGCGCGAGCAGTCAATCATGACGCCCAGCGAACGGATTTTTTTCATCATTCAAACCCCTTTATTTTTTCTCTTACAGATTGTCTGAAACGTTCGATATGTCCCGAAATAAAGGAAACGATATCGGTATTTTCGTCCATCAGCGGCGTCAAATCCATTGCATAGTTGAGCGCCTCATATGTATCGCAGGCATGGCTCGCGGAGAATGTCGCATTGGCAAGCCGTCTGCCCTCTGCTGCCAGGTCATAGCGCTTTCCGCCCACGATCTGACTGTCAAATACCGCGGATAGACACCGCATGAGATTGGGATGCGCTCCGCAGTCGAGGTACACCTTTTCATCGTCGCAGAGCCAATCGAGATCGCGCCACACTTCGCACCCGTACACCTTCTCGGGTCTCTCCTCGGGAGCAAGTTTGCGCAGTGCGGCAATCACTCTGAGTGCCGTTGCAACGTGCGTATCGTGCTTGTCCGCAAGGTTATGCGTGTACAGGTACTTCGGGCGCGCCCTGCGAATGAGTGCGGCAAGCTCTTCGACTACCTTTTCATTCTTTGCGTCCTTCACCGCTTTGGAAGGATATCCGAGCATTGCAAGAAAGGAATACTCTCCCACAAACGCCGCCTTCTTCTGCTCCACGATGCGCACCGCTTTCATTTCTTCGTCCGTATAGTCGGCATACAGTCCGCTTCGGGGGCTTCCTGCGCCGTCCGTCACAATGATGGCTCCGAAATGCTTGTCTTTTTGACCGAAGCACTCCGCAATGGGCGCATATGCCATGAACTCGACATCGTCCTGATGCGCAGAGATCGCAAGATGCGTTGTGCGAGAAATGCCCGTCTCTTCATCGGTCCCGTCGGGAATATAGGAAATCATCTCTCTTCTCCTTACAGCTTTGCCGCCGCAGTTTTATCCACGATCAGAGTACAGTCGGGATGCAGCTGCAGCACGGACGCAGGCACCGCTTCCGTCACTTCCCCTTTCACCATCTTCGCAACCGCGTCCGCCTTGTTCGCTCCGCTTGCAAGAATCAGGATCTTCTTCGCCTGCATGATCTGTCTGATTCCCATCGTGAACGCCTTGCGCGGTACTTCCGAAATATCGTCAAACAGCCGTGCATTGTCCTTCACCGTGCTCTCGGCAAGCGAAACGACGTGCGTGCCGCTTCCGAACGGCGTCCCCGGTTCATTGAATGCGATATGCCCGTTGCTCCCTAAGCCCAGCAGCTGAATGTCGCGCGGGAGCTGTTCGAGCACTTCGTCATAGCGGGCGCACTCTTTTTCTTCGTCTGCCGCCATGCCGTTCTCGATGTTGGTGTTTTCCGAATGAATCCCCAATCCGTCAAAGAGGTTCTTGCGCATGAAATACGCATAGCTCTGCGGATGCGTCTTGGGCAGTCCCTTGTATTCGTCAAGGTTTGCCGTGCGGATGTGCGCATAGCTCGTCCCCTTCTGCTCATGATCGGCGATCATGTAGGCATACAGCCCGAGCGGCGTCGTCCCCGTCGCAAGTCCAAGCACCGCATACGGATTTTCTCTGACCACTTCCAGCATAATCTTTGCCGCCTTTGCGGAGAGTTCCTCGTAATCTTTTGTAACAATAATCTTCATACGGTCTTCCTTTTTTGGGATACCTCATTATTGTAGCATAAAAAAATCAAACTTGCAATACCCTTTTGATTTTTAATGCTATTTTATGATAAATTCACAGAAAATCCTGCAGCAGATTTCTCCTTCAGGCAGACAGGCCGAAAAAACGTACTTGCATTTTCCCGCCGTTTACATTCAAAAAAAGCTTTTGAAAAAATTTACGACGGGCGGAGAGTTCTCCGCCCGTCGTAAAATAATCATTTTATGTCTTTCCTATATTTCGCCATAGGGCCGAAGCTTTGCGATGTTCACATCGGAGAACGTCGCGGCGGAATCCGAATAGAGATACGCCGTATGCGTTGTTCCAGTCATTGCGGTATGCGCAGTCAGTGCGCAGGTGTCGTTGACAAAGAACTCGACAAACTCTCCGTCGTTGACAATTTTCACATCAAACACGTCGGTATCATCGGGAAGCGCGATGACACTGTTCACCTTGTGCGAAGGATCGTCGGGCGAAAGCACCTTCATGTAGAGCTGACCGTTCTCCCGCTCGATGACCACGCGGTACTCTCTTCCGTCCTGGCGCATGACGTATCCGACACAATCGGAGGCACCCATGTCCGCGCGGAAGGTGACATAACTGCGGTGGAAGTCCCCCAGCCGCACATAGTTCTCGCTGCCCGACATGGACAGCGTGCCCTCCGAAGCGCTCGCCGCGCCGCTCTCCACGGCGAAGTTGTCCGCTCCGAGCGAATAGACGTTCCCGTAATTGAGGAGCGCGGAGAGACCGGGATCCAGCCTGCCGCCCAAAGAGCCGTCCTCCCGCTGCACAACCTCGCGCGGAAGGTTGAGATAGCCCGCCCAGGGCGCCCAGGGCATGGTGTCGTAGGTGGACGGAATCCAGCCCCACATGTACACCTTGTCCCCCACCTGCGTGGGACGCGCCGCGCACAGATCCTCGCCGTCAAGGAAGGCGAAATCTTTATCCGACCAATCCACATCCATGCAGTCCACGCCCGCATCCCCTGTCCAGTATTGAAGCGGTCCGACCTGATGCGCCGTATTGTAGGCAACGGACACAAAGACATACCATCTGTCGCCGATCTTCATGAGCGAAGGGCATTCGGGAAGGTTGCGCGAATAGCCCGCCTCGACCACGTTCCCGGGGCGCGTCCAGCTCATGGCGATGTCATCATCCGACGCGTAAATGACGAGATCGGACGTCTGCGCCGCGCCGTCGAACTGATAGTAACAGCCCGCGATCATGAGATAGCGCCCGTTTTCCTCGTCAAAGTACATCATATTGTCGCGCACGCCGAACGTGTAGATACTGCGGTCGACAAACCGATTGACGTCATAGAGCTGATGGATGCGGTAATTCTCCCGATAATAGCGCCATGTATCGTAATTGTTTGCTTCGGGGACATCGGTAAAGGTCAGCAGATTGTCGGAAAGCTCCAATGCGTCGTGATAATTATTTGCGAGCGCGGCGTTGTCCGACCAGAGAAAGCCCATGTACAGCCGATGCTGTTCTTCGTCATAATACGGGAATACGTCACCGTACTGCTTGCCCGTCCCCTCCTGCGTGACGCGGTACATGCGCACCGCTTCCGCCGAGGCAGAGGCGAACATCTCCTCGCCGCGCATGCGGGCTCCGCCGCCCTGCCATGCATCATCCGCATAGGACATGGGCTCGTACTGCCCGCCATTGCCATAGAGATAGTACCAGCCGTTGTAGCCCTGTTCCTGCGAGAGCGTATACCCGTAGCGGGCGCGCGACGTCAGGCGCGCCTCCTCCGCATACGGCTCCTCCCGCGAAGTGCGGTACAGAGAAGCATAATCGAATGTCTCGGGCGATAAATGAAAAAACAATAAATTGCGCCCGAAAGCCAAAAGGCTTTCGGGCGCATGATATTTTTACAGATTTTACATTTTCAATCAATTTCCCTGCGCAGAGGTGGCGGGAAGCTGTGAATAAGCCGTACGGTAGTAGGAAAGGATCTCCGCAAAGAGCTCGTTGAACTGTGTAGCCTGCGTCTCGCTCAGTGCGGAAACCGCTGTCTCGAGCGCCGTCATCGCCTCATCCAGTGCCTGGCGCTCCTGTGCGAGCTCTTCTGCCGTCAGTGTCTCGTCCGCGGCTGCTGCGCGATAGGAAATCATCGCCTGCTCCGCGTCAAAGAGAGCATTCACGGCTGTCATGATCGCAGTATCATCTGCAAAATCAACGGTAAAGATCGCCGTCAGCCCGTTATAATAGTAAGGATAATTTTCCTCCATCAGCTGCAGCTGCGCAAAGAGCGTCTTTTCTTCATCGCTGAGCGTGAGAAACTGCTTCATGATGTTGACGGCATCCGTTGTGGAAGGCTTTTCGGCTGTCTCCGTCTGCGTCCAGATCACGGGCGACGCCGCGGCGAGGAAATCACCGAGCGCGGGAATTGCGCGAACCGCTTCCCAAAGCGGAATATCCCCATAAAAGAGCGTCGTATAGGCATCCATTCCTGCCAGTCGGCCCTGTACGCTCATCGCATAATCGAGCGTCCAGTTGTACTCGCCGAAGAAGGTATAAAAAGCGCCGCTGTATGCAGCTTTGACATTGTCCGGTGCGGAAGCAATGCGCGCTTCATAGCGGATCGCCTCTTCGTATGCGGCAAACAGGCGCAAGTATGCGTTCTGCGCCGTCGCTTCGTCTTCCGAATGAATAAGACTGTCAGCGAGAAGCACATTTCCGACCGCCTGTGCATAGGCGTCAAGCACGTCCTGCCATTCTTTTTCTACTTCAAACGGCGCGGCAAGTGTTCCGTCTTCATTGTAGCGCGCGGCAATGGCGGCATACATGTCATAGATCGCTCCGAACTGTGCGCGGAAGGCAGTTGTATCCTGCATGCCCTCGTACAGCTCTTTTACCGCCGAGAAATAGAACAGGAAATCTTCGAGTGCGGACTCGTTTTCGCTGATCGATGCGTAACTTTCCACGGCAAGCAGAAGCTGACGAAGCGCGGAGAACTCGGTATCGGAGAGCGTCTCCGAATAGTACGCGTTGAGAATGCGGACGAGATAGGTATAGCTCAGGTCAAGATCGAGCGCGAGCCTGTCATAGGAAGCATAGTAGACGTTGACCGAGTACAGGAAACCCTTTTGCTGTCCGGGTGTCAGCGTCACAAACTGTTCCAAAAAGGCGCTTGCGGCTTCGCCTGCGTCCTCCTGCGTGACAATGTCGAGCATTGCAAGATAGGTATCCCACATTGCAACGAGCTCCTCATCGTCCAGCACAAGCCCGAAGAGGTCATAATACCCGAACTCCGTTGTCTCTAAGAATGCAAAGAGATCGTCAAAGCTGACAGAGAGCATCGCCCCCGTATTATCTATCAGAAGATCGTCGAACGTGAGCGCTGCATACAGTTCCTTGTGCAGTTCGCTCTCTCCCGCGGCGATTGTATCGGCAAGGGAACACGCTTCCCGATAATAGTACATGAAGAACGTAGAGTCCGTAGAAACGCCGCCGTCCGTACCGACATAAATTGCCATGTACTCATTGAGCGCATACACGAGATTGAGATAGAGCTCTTCAAGTCCCGCAGGAAGGACGCATTCTTTCAGAGCGGAAAGCGCAGCCGTATCCTCCGTATCAAGGCAGTAGGAGTAGACAATATCGTAAAAATCCTTTTTCTCGCGCCAGGAGCCGACCTGCGCAAGCACGTTGCGATAGCTCGAGGAACCGTATTGTTCGGTCGTAAGGAGGCTGATCGCCGCCTCGACGTCTTGCGCATAGGCGGTTGCATCCGTCCAGTCCGCAGGGACATCGGCAAGCGCAGCATAGAGCCGCGTGCAGAAATCAAGAAGATCTGCAATATCCTCGCGGTTTTCCCGATAGACGCTGACGTCCTCGAGATAATCGCGCATCTGCTCCCCGCCGATTGCAAGCGATCCGAACGAATCGATGAGCCCCGTCAGAAAATCCACATACGTATTGACTGCTCGCGTGTCGTCCGTCACAACCGAGCGATCGGCTTCCGCCGCCGCATAAGACGAGAGGTACCAGCGCAGTTCGCCGTCAGCAATGTCAAAGGTCTTCTCGCAGGCTGCAAGATCGGCGCGCCAAGCCTGATATCCGTAAGCCGCCGCCGTTCGCACTGCATTTTCCAGCTGCGTCCTGTCAATATAGGAGCGCTGTGAAGAAGAGAGCGTGAGATACTTTTCCACACACGCCATGGCGCTTTCGCCCTTCTCCGAATCCACCGTAGGAACGGTGGGTTCCGTCCACTCGAATGCGCCCTCTTTGAGCATCTTCTGAAGCTCGGTGACTTCGCTGTACGTTATGGTGACCTCAAAGGAATAGGTCTTTCCTCCGTAGCTGACGATCGCCGTCTGCGTCATGGGAGAATTTTCTGCCGTCACTTCGGAAAAATCCAGTCCCGAAACCATGTCCTGCGTCACGGGAATGTTTTTATCGTATGTATGATTTCCGTTCGAGTACGTGATGTAAGCACCGTTCACCTGAAAACTTTCATGGGACTGATAGTTGGTGCGATTGGGCGGCGTCAGCGTTGCATTGTCCGTCGTGTAGACGGCGATCTCAAACTCGCCCGTATACGTCTGCGCACCCTCATATGTGACGGTGATCGTCTGTGAAGAGACGGGCGCAGAAGAATCGAACCCGCTGAACGAGACGGACGCATCGGAGAAGAGCACGCTGTTTGTCGAAGCGTCGTCATTGGCAACGATCAGGCTTCCGCGGGAAGTGTCGAACGTCTCCCCCACGTAATAGACCGTCTGCGCGTTGACGACTTCGATGCGCGGAATGACCGTCACCGAGATGGTCGTTGTCTGCTGCGCATAAGTGATGGTGACCGTCTGTTCGCCCGTGCTGTTCTTGTCATAGCCGGACACGCTGACCCCTTCCGAACCGAACGGGATCGTCTCGACCGTGCCGTTGCTGTATTCCACGGTGAGCGCTCCCGTCGAGAGATCGAGTTCCTGACCCTCGACATAGGTGAGGCGGGGCATGTCGTTGCGTCCGACGGACACGGCAGTCACACTTGTTCCGCACGCCGCAAGTCCGAACAGCGCCGTACACGCAAACGCCGCGCAGAGAATCCCTTGCAGACATTTCTTTTTGTTATTCATATTGCTTTGTCTCCGCTCCTGATGTTATTGTAATTGCCATACTGCATAGAGCAGACTGCCCTGCAACGCATCTGCAAGCTCGCCTGCTGCGATCTGTGCGCCGCCGTCCGAGGAGGTGCTCCAGCCCGCAAACGTGTATCCCTGCCGATAGGGCGCCGATATTCCGCCGATCGCGACACCGTTTTCCACAAGCGCATCGCCCGCGATCCGCATCACCGCGCCGTCTGCGATCGTACAGCCCCAGAACACGGGACGGAACGAAACATTCCAAAGATCGTGCCAGTCCTCGGGCGCCGTCTGCGCGCCGCAGTAGATCGTGAGTGCATTGCAGCCGTAGAACGCCTGTTGTCCTATCTGTGTGACGCCTGAGCCGAGCGTGATGCTCCTGAGCGCCGACGCGCCCTTGAACGCGTAATCCCCCACTGCGGTGAGCGTTTCGGGAAGGCGCACGTTTTCCAGCGATGTACAGCCGTAGAAGGCATAATCTCCGACCTTCGTCGTCCCATCCGAAATGTGCACGGTTACGAGCGAAGTACAGCCGAGGAAGGCACGGCTTCCGATTGAAAGCACCGAGGCAGGAAGAGAAACTTCCGTCAGGCTCTCACAGCCCGTGAAGGCGTAATCGGGAATGCTTGTAAGATTGCGGCCGATATACAGCTCGGCTACGGACAGACAATCGCGGAAAGCGCCTTCGCCGACAGAAGTGACGGTGTCGGGGATTTCCAGAGCCGAAAGCGTTGCACAGCCGTAGAATGCGTTGTCCCCGATCGTCCTTACGCCGCCCAGGTCGAGAGAAGTAAGTCCGAGGCAGAGATAGAACGCATTATCCCCGATCGTGCGCAGGGACTGCGGGAGATTCACCGTACTGAGCGAACCGCACTGATAGAACGCCGCGCGTCCGATGGACTGCAGTCCCTCGGAGAACGTGACCGACTCGAGTAAAGCGCAGTTGTAGAAGGCATAGTCGCCGATGGACGTTACCGTAGACGGGATGTTGATGCTCTTGAGCCCTGTTGCGTTGTAAAACGCGGATTTTCCG
>ERZ1643251.1199-NODE-1199-length-30605-cov-12.498331_pt1 | contig 30605 bp, 28 predicted proteins | sample MGYA00579261_ERZ1643251 | MGnify/ENA primary metagenome ERZ1643251 (study PRJEB29033, sample SAMEA4952267) | chicken gut metagenome | biome: Broiler Chicken; feature: Gastrointestinal Tract; material: Caecum | place: Ireland | collected 2018 | study: Broiler... | reverse complement strand
CCAGGGCGTGGAGGACTTCCACGGCGACATGGACTTCAAGGTGGGCGGCACCCGCCGCGGCATCACGGCCATCCAGATGGACATCAAGATCGACGGCCTGACCTATGAGATCGTGGAGGAAGCGCTGGAGAAGTGCCGCAAGGGCCGCCTGTACATCCTGGACGAGATCATCAAGCCCTGCATTGCCGAGCCGCGCAAGGAGCTTTCCAAGTATGCGCCCAAGATGTTCAGCATGCAGATCCCGGTGGACAAGATCAAGGACGTGATCGGCAAGGGCGGCAAGGTCATCCAGGAGATGTGCGCCAACTTCAACTGCAAGATCGACGTTGAGGAGGACGGCCATGTCTTTATCTCGGCCATCGACCTGGACGACGCCAAGCGCGCCATCGCCACGATCAAGACGATTGTGGAAGACCCCGAGGTCGGCGCGATTTACAAAGGCCGCGTGACCCGCCTGATGAACTTCGGCGCGTTTGTGGAGATCGCCCCGGGCAAGGAGGGCCTTGTGCACATCTCCAAGCTGGACGACCGCCGCGTTGAACATGTCGAGGACGTTGTCGCGGTGGGCGACCCGATCTATGTCATGGTGACCGACATCGACCAGCAGGGCCGCATCAACCTGTCCCGCAAGGACGCTGTGGCGGCCATCGCCAAAAAGCGCGCGGAAATGAACCGCCAGTAACCCGTTTACAGTCTGCCTCCCGCCCCTTTTGGGGGCGGGAGGTTTTTTGTGTGCGGGGCAAAGTCATACTTTTTCCGCGGGCGTCCCGGCAAAATCCACAACTTTTTGCAGCGGAGGCGGCAAAAGATTTTTACCAAAAATTTTGCAGTCTTTCTGTGAATGTGGTACAATAAAGAACAAACATCCGGCCATGCGCAAGCGGGCCGCCCGCGCAGGTGCCGCGGGTCTTGCTGCTGAGTGAATGAAGGAGAGTATTTATGGCGTACTATTTTTCCGAGCCGTCCCGCACGTTTGGGGAGTATCTGCTGGTGCCGGGGTATTCCTCTTCGGCCAATGTGCCCAACGCGGTCAGCCTGCGCACCCCACTGGTCAAGTTCCGCAAAGGGCAGGAAGAATGCCCGCTGGAAATGAACATCCCGATGGTCTCGGCCATCATGCAGAGCGTTTCGGGCGAGAAGCTCGCCATTGCGCTGGCCAAGCAGGGCGGCGTTTCCTTTATCTATGGTTCCCAGACCATTGAGCAGGAGGCCGACATGGTCCGCCGCGTCAAGGCGTACAAAAAGGGCTTTGTCACGAGCGATTCCAACCTGCCGCCGGAAGCCACGCTGGCCGATGTGCTGGACCTGAAAGCCCGCACCGGCCATTCGACCGTTGCCATCACTGCGGACGGCACCGCCCACGGCAAGCTGCTGGGCATTGTCGCTTCGCGCGATTACCGCCTGTCCCGCATGGCCACCGACCTGAAAGTGACCGAGTTCATGACCCCGCTGGACAAGCTGGTCACGGCCCCCGCGACCACCAGCCTGCATGACTGCAACGACATTATCTGGGACAACAAGATCAACTCCCTGCCCCTGATCGACGAAGAGGGCAACCTGCAGTACATGGTGTTCCGCAAGGACTACGACAGCCACAAGGAGAACGTCAACGAGCTGCTGGACGCGAACAAGAGCTATGTGGTGGGCGCGGGCATCAACACCCGCGACTATGCCGAGCGCGTGCCCGCGCTGGTGGACGCCGGTGTGGACGTGCTGTGCATTGATTCTTCGGAAGGTTTCAGCGAATGGCAGTCCCGCACGATCAGCTGGATTCGCGAGCGCTACGGCGACAAGGTCAAGGTGGGCGCGGGCAACGTGGTGGACCGCGACGGTTTCCTGTTCCTGGCCAAAGCCGGGGCAGACTTTGTCAAGATCGGCATTGGCGGCGGGTCCATCTGCATCACGCGCGAGACCAAGGGCATCGGCCGCGGCCAGGCCACGGCGGTCATTGAGGTTGCCAAGGCGCGCGACGAGTATTATAAAGAGACCGGCATCTATGTGCCGATCTGCTCCGACGGCGGCATCGTGCACGACTACCACATCACGCTGGCGCTGGCGATGGGCGCGGATTTTGTGATGCTGGGCCGCTATTTTGCCCGCTTTGACGAAAGCCCCACGAACAAGCTGCGCGTGGGCGGCAACTATGTGAAGGAATACTGGGGCGAAGGCTCCAACCGCGCGCGCAACTGGCAGCGCTACGACCTGGGCGGCGCGCAGAAGCTCGGCTTTGAGGAAGGCGTGGACAGCTATGTGCCCTATGCCGGGCCGCTGGCCGACGGCGTGCAGACCACGCTGTACAAGGTGAAATCCACCATGTGCAACTGCGGCGCGCTGACCATCCCCGAACTGCAGGAGAAGGCGCGGCTGACTGTGGTGTCCTCCACCTCCATTGTGGAGGGCGGCAGCCATGACGTTATTTTGAAGAACAGCTCCAACGCGCTGTGATTTTGGGCAAGACCCGAATCCCCCGCCCCCGCCCGGCCCCCCGGCCGCGTGGGGGCGTTTTTTTGCGGTCCGCATGGTTCCGGGAGGCGGCGAGCCTTCGGGGGCCGTTTTAGCCTCCCGTGTCAAAGGGAGGTGGCCGAGCGAAGCGAGGACGGAGGGATTGTTTCGCCTTGAAATGCCGTTGACGGAAGGGAGAGCGCGTTTTGGCGGGGCTGCCGTGGGCGGCATTTTGCCGGAAGGCAATCCCCCGATCTCCGCTCTCGCCCCCTTTGACAAGGGGGCCTGGTTGGGGCGTATTTTATGCCCGGCGCGAACCGGGGGGCTTGCACCCGCCTGTGGTTTGTAGGGGAGAACCATGGCCCTCCCGCGGAGGTGAACGCCGCCGCAGGGTCTGCGGGAGGGGCATGCCCCTCCCCTACATATCCCTTTTTATGTCCGGCACTAACCCGCGGTGTGCCGGTTACGGCGAGGGGGTGCGGGAGGGATAAATCCCTCCCCTACGAATTGTCTTTATGCCCGGTGCAGACCTGGGGGGGATGCATTGTAGGGGACGATGATTGCATCATCCCGCGGGGGTGAGCGCCGCAGCGGGGGTTACGGGCCGATGACGAGCATCGGCCCCTACAGCGCAAATTATTGTATGACCGGAACCAACCCGGGGCGTGAGCGCCTCCGTGGGGTGCGGGAGGGATAAATCCCTCCCCTACGAATTGTCTTTATGCCCGGTGCAGACCTGGGGGGGATGCATTGTAGGGGACGATGATTGCATCATCCCGCGGGGGTGAGCGCCGCAGCGGGGGTTACGGGCCGATGACGAGCATCGGCCCCTACAGCGCAAATTATTGTATGACCGGAACCAACCCGGGGCGTGAGCGCCTCCGTGGGGTGCGGGAGGGATAAATCCCTCCCCTACGAATTGTCCTTATGCCCGGCGCGAACCTGGGTGTGCACACAAACAAAATAAGGCCGGCGCCTTCCAAGACGGGAGGCGCCGGTCTTTTTTGTATATTCAACTTTTCCGCACGGGGCCGCGCAAGTTCGCACGGGGCTGCGCAAATCCGCGCAGGGCTGTGCAAATCCGCACAGGGGCGTGCGGTCAGCGCAGGAACAGGCGGCCGGTTTCGTCGGCGTCGACGGTCAGGGTGTCGCCGGGGGCGTGGCTGCCCGCGATGATCTCTTTGGCGATCATCGTTTCCACATGGGCCTGGATATAGCGCTTGAGCGGGCGTGCGCCGTAGATGGGGTCGTAGCCGCCGTCGATGATGGCAGTTTTGGCCTTGTCGGTCACGGCCAGCTCCAGCTGCTTGGCGGCCAGACGGCCGCGCAGGTCGGACAGCATCAGGTCGACAATGCTGCCGATCTCCTGCTTGGTCAGGCTCTTGTAGTAGACGATGTCGTCGAGACGGTTGAGGAACTCCGGGCGGAACTGGCGCTTGAGCAGCGCGTCGATCTGGCTGCGCGCCGCCTGCGAAAGCTCGTTCGCGCCGCCCGCGCGGCTCTTTTCAAGGTCTTCGAGGATGATGTCGGAGCCGAGGTTGGAGGTCAGGATGAGGATGGTGTTCTTGAAGTCCACCGTGCGGCCCTGGCTGTCGGTGATGCGGCCGTCGTCCAGCACCTGCAGCAAGATGTTGAACACGTCCGGGTGGGCCTTTTCGACCTCGTCGAACAGCACGACGCTGTAGGGGTGGCGGCGCACGGCCTCGGTCAGCTGGCCGCCCTCCTCATAGCCGACATATCCCGGAGGCGCGCCGATCAGGCGGGAGACGCTGAACTTCTCCATATACTCGGTCATGTCGATGCGGATGAGGTTTTTCTCGTCGTCAAACAGCGCCTGGGCCAGCGCTTTGGCCAGCTCGGTCTTGCCGACGCCGGTGGGCCCCAGGAACAAAAAGCTGCCGATGGGCCGCCCCGGGTTGGCGATGCCGGCGCGCGAGCGCAGGATGGCGTCGGAGACTTTGCGCACGGCTTCGTCCTGGCCGATGACGCGTTTGTGCAGCACATCGGGCAGGCGCAGCAGTTTTTCGCGCTCGCCTTCAACCAGCTTTTCGACCGGGATGCCGGTCCAGCGGGCCACGATGCGGGCGATCTCCTCGTCGGTCACGCGGTCGCGCAGCAGGCTTTGCTCCTTCTTTTCGTTGGCGAGCTTTTCTTCGGCCTCCAGCTCGCGCTGCAGCTGCGGCAGCTTGCCGTACTGCAACTCGCCCGCTTTGGCGTAGTCGCCGCTGCGGGTGGCCTTTTCGATGTCGGCCTTGACGGCTTCAACTTCGGCGCGCAGGCTCTGCACCTTGCCGATGGCGTTCTTCTCGTTCTCCCACTGCGCTTTTTTGCTGTTGAAGGAATCGCGCAGTTCGGCCAGTTCCTTTTCCAGCGCGGCCAGCCGCTGTTTGGAAAGTTCGTCGGTCTCTTTTTTCAGGCTGGCTTCCTCAATCTGCAGCTGGGTGATGCGGTGGTTGAGGTCGTCGAGCTCGGCGGGCATCGAATCCAGCTCGGTCTTGACCATCGCGCAGGCTTCGTCGACAAGGTCGATGGCCTTGTCCGGCAGGAAGCGGTCGCTGATATAGCGGTCGGACAGCGTGGCGGCGGCGATGAGCGCGCCGTCCTGGATCTTGACGCCGTGGTAGACTTCATAGCGCTCCTTGAGGCCGCGCAGAATCGAGATGGTATCCTCGACGGTCGGCTCGCTGACCATGACCGGCTGGAAGCGGCGCTCGAGCGCGGGGTCTTTCTCGATATACTCGCGGTACTCGTCCAGCGTGGTCGCGCCGATGCAGTGCAGTTCGCCGCGCGCGAGCATCGGCTTGAGCAGGTTGCCCGCGTCCATCGCGCCGTCGGTCTTGCCTGCGCCGACGATGGTGTGCAGCTCGTCGATGAACAGGATGATCTTGCCTTCGCTCTTTTTGACCTCGTTCAGCACGGATTTCAAGCGTTCCTCAAACTCGCCGCGGTACTTGGCGCCCGCGACCAGCGCGCCCATGTCCAGGCTGAAGATGGTGCGGTCCTTGAGGTTTTCGGGCACGTCGCCGCGCACGATGCGCTGGGCCAGGCCCTCGGCGATGGCGGTTTTGCCGACGCCGGCCTCGCCGATGAGGACGGGGTTATTCTTGCGCTTGCGCGAGAGGATGCGGATGACGTTGCGGATCTCCGAATCGCGGCCGATGACCGGGTCGAGCTTGTTTTTGCGGGCCATGTCCACCAGGTCCTGGCCGTATTTCTGCAGGGCGTTGTAGGTGGATTCGGGGTCGTCGCTGGTCACGCGCTGGTTGCCGCGCACGGTGGACAGCTGGGCCATGAATTTTTCCTGCGTGATGGAGAACTGTTTGAACAGCTCCCCGGCCGCGCGGCCCGGGCGCTGCAGCAGGCCGAGAAAGACGTGCTCGACGCTGATGTATTCGTCCTTCATCTGGCGGGCCTGGGCCTCGGCTGCGTTGAGGGCCTGGTCCAGCTCGTTGGAGATATAGACTTTTTCGGGGTCGCGGCCGCTGCCGGTCACATGGGGCAGCGCGGCGACCTTTTCGGTCGCGGCGGCAAGGAAGTTGCCCGGCTCGACGCCCATTTTGGTGAGCAGCTGCGGGATGAGGCCGTCCTGCTGGGCGCACAGCGCGGCGAGCAGATGCTCCTGTTCGATGGCGTTATTCTGGTATTCGACCGCCAGGCGCTGGGCGTCCTGGATGGCCTGGATGGTTTTTTGGGTGAACTGGTTCATGTTCATAGGACAAACCTCCTTTACGGTTTCACCTATCATGTTCTTTATGCTGTTAGCAAACGAACCGTTTGAGTGCGGCGCGCCCCGGCCGGGCCGCAGGCTCCGGGCGGTTCCCTCCCCTGTTATGCTGTTTTGCGGGGCGGTGCGGGCGGCGGCAGGTTGTGCGCGGTTTGAATTAGCACTCTAACTGTTCGACTGCTAATATTGTAGCACATTCATGGGCGGTGTCAATGGGGAGAAACGTAAAAACTTTGTGAACAGGGCGGGCGAACGGCGGGCCGCCGCCCCTTCCTTGATAGTTTTTGGAAACAAGTGTAGAGTAGGATAAAAGTACCAAACAAAAAGGAGGCGCATCCCATGCAGGCGATCCTGGTAGCGGAGGACGAGCGGCCCATCGCCGACCTGATCCGGCTGACGCTGACCGGCGCGGGGTACACCTGCGTTGTCGCGCATGACGGGGCCGCGGCGGCGGATTTGATTGAAGAGCAGGACTTTGCGCTCGCCGTGCTGGACATCATGCTGCCGCAGGTGGACGGATACGAGCTGCTGGAATATCTGCAGACGACCGGTACCCCGGCTATCTTTGTGACGGCCAAAGCCGCCGTGGCCGACCGCGTGCGCGGGCTGCGGCTGGGGGCCGAGGATTACATCGTCAAGCCGTTCGCCCCGGCCGAGCTGGTGGCCCGGGTGGAAACCGTGCTGCGCCGCACCGGGCGCGGCAACCGCGTGCTGACGGCGTTCGGCGTCACGCTGGACCCGGCCGCCCGGCGCGTGGCGCGCGGCGGGGCAGAGATCCGCCTGTCCCCGCGGGAATACGCGCTGCTGGAGCTGCTGATGCGCAACCGCGGCGTGGTGCTGTACCGCGACGTACTGTTTGAGCGCGTGTGGGGCCCGGACAGCGAAAGCGACATGCGCACGCTGGACCTGCACATCCGGCGGCTGCGGATGAAGCTCGGCTGGCAAAAACAGATCCGCACGGTGTTCCGCGTCGGGTATGAGCTGCTGAACGAGGATGATTTGCCGCACGGGGAGGATGCGCCATAAAATTTGCCGAAAAACTCTCGCTGGCGCTGACGCTGCTGCTGGCCGCGCTGTTGACCGTGTATACCGTTTGGACGCAGGACCGGCAGTTTTCCGCCGACCTGCAGGCGGCCGCCGCGCAGGCGCGCGCCGCCTGGGAGCAGGAGCGCTACGCGATGCAGACAACGCTCGAGACCGGCGGCGACGTAACCGCCTGGGCGTCCGGCTACCAGGGCAGCCACAGCGGCGCGCCCGCAAGGCTGGCCGTATACGAAAACGGCCGCGCGCAGTACAGCACGCTGCCCGCCGCGCTGGGGCAGGACGAACTGTCCAAAGCCCTGGACGGCAGCGGCCAGCCGCAGATCACACTGGTGCGCGACGAACGCGGAACGCAGGTGCTGCTGGCGGCGGGCACGGTCATCCTGCCGGACGGCGTGCGGACGCTGGTGCACGCGCAGATGCTGGACGATGTGTGGGCGGCGCGCGGCGCGCGGCTGCGCACGGCGCTGGCGGCCGAAGCGGCCCTGCTGGCGCTGGCAGCGCTGCTGTGCCGGTATTTGTGCCGCCGCCTGACCCGCCCGCTGGCGCAGCTGGAAGCGGCCAGCCGGAAGATCGCCGCCGGGGACTATGCCCGGCGCACGGCGCTGCACACCGGCGACGAGCTGGAAAGCCTGAGCGCCAGCTTTGACGAGATGGCCGGCGCGGTGCAGGAAAAGATCGAAGCGCTTGAGAACAGCGTGCGCGTGCGGGATGATTTTGTCGCCGCGTTCACCCACGAGCTGAAAACGCCGGTCACCAGCATGCTGGGCTATGCCGACCTGCTGCGCGGCGCAGAGACGCAGGCCGAAACGCGCAGGCTGGCCGCGCAGTACATCTACCACGAGAGCGAGCGGCTGGAAGCGCTGGGCGGCAAGCTGATGGCGCTGATGCGCCTGAACGGAGAGCCGCCCGCGCTGCGGCCGGTCGCGCTGGATGCGGTGCTGCGGCGGCTGCGGCGCGCGCTGCCGCCCGGCGCGCCGGAACCCGAGCTGCCCGCGTGCGGGCTGACGGTGGAAGCCGACGCCGACCTGCTTGTTGACCTGCTGTACAACCTTGTCCAGAACGCCCGCGCCGCCACCCCAGCAGACGGGCAGGTATGGGTGGAGGCCGCCGAACAGAACGGCCGCGTGGCGCTGTGCGTGTGCGACACCGGCTGCGGCGTGCCCGCCGCCGACCTGCCCCACCTGTGCGAAGCGTTTTACCGCGTGGACAAATCCCGCGCGCGGCAGCAGGGCGGCAGCGGGCTGGGCCTGGCGCTGTGCGCGCGCATCGCCGCGCTGCACGGCACACAGCTGTGTTTTGAAAGCGAGGTCGGCTGCGGCACCGCCGTGCGCCTGACCCTGGCCGCCGCACAGCCCGCAAAGGAGGCGGAACGCGATGAAAAAGAAGTTTGACAAACGCCGCCTGCTGCCCGCCCTGACCCTGGCTGCGCTGGCGCTGGCCGTGCTGGCCCCTTTCGGCTGGTTTGCGGCGCGGGACGCCGCGCTGGACGGGCGGCGGCTGCTGAGCGCCAAGGACGCTGACATGCTGGGCGAGGCCGGGCAACAGAACGCGCTGGCGCGGCGGCTGTACCTGGACCGCAGCAAGGCCGCGGCCGGTTACGAAACGCGCCCGGCCAACGCCGACGAGACGCAATGGTTCGCCGACGCCCGGCGCGCGCTGGAGGCGAGCGCGCTGGGCGTGTGGATGCCGGAGCCCACGGCGGCGGACGCCGCGACGCCCGAGACGGCCGCCGGTGAGGAACACGAACTTTGGGTGAGCGAGGAAGGCGCGCTGCGGCGGGTCGCGCAGTCGCTCACCGGCAGCGGCGACGGACTGACGCTGTTTTTTGCCAGCGACGGCACGCTGACCGGCCTGCAGGTCAATGCCGCCGCCCCGCTGGCCGCGCTCGAACTGGACAAAGCGGCCGACGCGCTGGCCGAATTGGCGGGGCTCGAAGCCATCAACGACTGGCAGGAGCTGCCGGGCAAGGGTTACGGCGAAGCGCTGGCCCGCTACAGCCCCGGCACGCAGCTGTACCTACATGTGAATGTGGACAACGCCGCGGGCGGCGGCTTCGCCACGCTCGGGCTTGCCTCGCTGCCGCCGGACAGCGTGGCGGCGGATGGCGACGAATAAACTTCCGGCCGGGACGGGACGGAACCGGGCCGGGCATGGCACTATAATAAACAGTTTCCCATCATTTTATAAGGAGGCAGTTTTTATGCGCAAATGGCAAAGGATGGCGGCCCGGCTGGGGGCCGGGGTGCTGGCGGCGCTGCTGGCCGGGTGTGCGGCGGGCGGTCAGGGCGCGGGAAGCGCGCCCGGCAGCGCCGAAACCGCCGCCCAAGCGGAAACGACGGAGGCGGGCGCACCGGTTGCCGAACCGGCCGAACCGCCGCTGCGGCGGATGCAGTGTGCAGACGAACAGGCATACTTTGAAATCGAATATATTGACGGCGAGATCGGGCGCCTGTGCGTCACCGACTTTACCACCGGCCAGCGGCGTGTCCCCTGCTCTGCCGACGGCTGCACGCACGACACAGCCGATTGCCCGGCCGCCGTGCCCTGGAACAACTACGGAGGCGTTTATGTGCTGGACGGCGAGACGCTGCTGTGGGCCGGGTCCGCGCTGTATCTGAGCGGGCGCAGCGGCGAGGACTTCCGCGCTCTGTGTGAAGAGTTCTGGTTTGATGAATCCAATCTCTTCACCGACGGCGAAGCCGTCTATTGCCTGGCGTATCCGCTTGATGAAAACAACACTTCGGTCTGCCGCCAACTCTGCCGTGTTGACCTTGCCAGCGGCAAGCGGCAGGTTTTGGCCGATTTCCCCGACGCTACCCTTGTGCTGGGCGGGAGCGGGCGGACGTTTTTGCTGCGCAATTATTACACCGAGCCGTTGCCCGGCCAGACGGGCGGCCCCACCCGGGAAAACCCCGGCGAAGAAGCCGCCCGGGATGTCGCCTACGACATAGACAGCGGCGAAGCCCGGCGGCTGGGGCAGTACCCGGTCGCACAGAGCGGCCATGTGGCTTATGCTTCCGCCCTGCTGGACGGCGTATACTATGTGTTCGACGACGACGCGCGCCGCGTGACCGGGCTGGACCTTGCCAGCGGCGAGACCGTGCTGAAGAGCGACGAACTGCCGCCCGACCCGAACGAAGGGCGCGGGCAGGAACATATCTCACCCAGCCGCGTGCTGAACGGATGGCTTGAGCTGGATGTCTCCCGCTATGATGAGAACGGTGCAAACGGCGAGGAATTTTCGTACCTTGTCGACCTTGCCAGCGGCGCGGTGCAGCGCAAACCGGACCTGCCGGTGCAGGTTTACCGCGACGGCACCCACCAGCCGCTTGTCTGCGCACAGCTGGCCGACCGGCTGCTTGTGACCTGCGCGGTCGAACCATACAGCGAAGCCACGTTCGGCACTTACGGAAACCCCTATACGATCGAAGGCTACCGGCTGCAGCTGGGGTTGGTCGCGTATGACGATTACTTAAACGGCACCGCGGATTACCAACTGTTGGAAGCGTATTTGTAAAGGAGGCAGTTTTTATGCGCAAATGGCAAAGGATGGCGGCCCGGCTGGGAGCCGGGGTGCTGGCGGCGCTGCTGGCCGGGTGTGCGGCGGGCGGCCAGCGCACGGGAAGCGCGCCCGGCTGCGCCGATACCGCCGCCCAAGCGGAAACGGCAGAGGCGGGCGCGGCCCCGGGCGGGGCGCTGCATACACTCGGCCAAAGCGACGGGCGGGCGTTTTACCAGGGGCAGGCCGCAGGCGAAGAGCTCGGGCGGCTGTGGGTGACCGACCTTGCCGCCGGGCAGACCGCCCCCGCCTGCACACTGGAGGGCTGCGCGCACGACACAGGCGACTGCCCGGCCGCCTACCCGTGGCCGGGCACAAGCGAAGTGCTGGCGCTGGACGGCGGCTGGCTGCTTTACCCCGGGCCGGAGAAGCTGTACATCAGCGATACGGACGGCGCCAACTTCCGCGAGCTGACGGCGGTGGACAGCGTCGACTTTCAGTCCTACTGCAGCGACGGGACTTATCTCTACCTGCTGCACACGGCCTTCCGGCCGGAAAGCGCCCCCACCGAGCTGTGGCGCATCGACCCGGCCAGCGGCGAAAAGCAGGTGCTTGAGACTTTCCCGCACGGCACGATGGCGCTGGGCGCGGCCGGGCGCACGCTGGTGCTGTGCAACTTTGGCGCGGAACCGCTGCCCGGACAAGCCGCCGCGGGCGGCGACGGCAGCCGGTTCTGGGATGTGGCCTATAACCTGGACAGCGGCGAAGCACGGCGGCTGGGCGAATATGCGGACAACGCCCCGCAGACGATGGAAGCCTATGAAGCCGACCCGCCGCACAACACCGGCGTGGCCCGCGCGGTCGTGGACGGGGTGTATTATGTCTTTGATTTTGCCACCCGCATTGTGACCGGGCGGGATGCCGCCAGCGGCGAGACCGTGCTGACGAGCGACCCGCTGCCCGGCGATGTGTTTGAAGGGCGCGGCTACGAGAGCGTGCAGCCGGTGCGGGTGCTGGACGGCTGGCTGGAGCTAGCTTATGACGCCGTCGACTGGACCGACCAGAGCCGGGCGTTGTTTTCGTACCTTGTCAGCCTGGAAACCGGCGAAGTGCGCCGCAAGCCCGACCTGCCGGAGCTTGTGTACAGCGGCGGCGGCCGCCAGCCGATGGTGTTCGCCCAGATCGGGGACAAACTGCTGGTCGACTGCCGCGCCGAGCCGTATGACCGCACCGACTACGGCCCCGACGGCGCGCCCTATACCGTGCACAGCGAGCGGCGGTATCTGGGGCTGATCACGGCGGAAGATTACCTCAACGGCACGCCAAACTATAAAGAGGTGGGAGAGCTCATACTCTGACCCCCTGCCCCCTCGATGCAAAAAAGCGGCCGCCCCGGCGCGAAGATCGTGAAGATCACGCGCCGGGGCGGCTTTCTATGAAGGCAAACGTAAAAAAGGAAGATAGCTTGTTTTCAGCCCTCGCCGTTCGTCTCTTTGGCAAGGCACTTGCTGCACAGGCCAAAGACCGTGAGGGTGTAATCCTCTGCCTGGATGTCCGGGCAGGCATCCACCAGCGCCTTGAGCGACGCTTCCGGGATGGGCAGGCTCTGCACGCTGTGGCATTTGCGGCACCACAGATGCTGGTGGACCGTGGTCTCGCCGTCAAAACGGTCGGCTTCGCCGGGGATGGAAACGCGGCGGATCTTGCCGATCTCCACCAGAGTGTTGAGGTCACGGTACACGGTGCCGAGACTCAGGCGCGGACAATCCACCCGCAGGGAGGTGCAGATCTGTTCGGCCGTGGGGTGGTCGGTGCGGCTGAGCACTTCGCGCAGGATCAGTTCCCGCTGGTGTGAATAACGCATGTCAAACTCTCCTTACCAAAAGAACACCGCCCCAAAAAGGGCGGCCGGCGTACCGGGCAGCTGGCCGGGCGACAAATTTCGCACATACCGCCAGTTTTGTCCTTATACTATTGCTAGTGTACCGCATCGTCTTGTCCTTTGTCAACACTTTATTAAAAAGAATTTATGAAATTTTCATCTTTTTTATATATTTTTTGACTTTTTCCACCTGTGGTACAGTATAGTAAGGAAGTAAACTCATCTGTTATAATATAACAGCTTGCGCAAACTTTTGACACTGCCGCTTATTTTGTCTTTTCTTTGATGCGCTTCCAATAGGCGGCTGCGGCCTGCTCGGTTTTGTTGTCGCCAAAAGTATAGTAGGTTTTGCCGCGCAGCGCGTCGGGCAGGTACTGCTGCTCGACCCAGTGGTTGGGATAGTCGTGGGCGTAAAGGTAATGCTGCCCCTTTACGGCGGCGTCCTCGCCGTCAAAATGCCGGTTCTGCAGGTTGCGCGGCACCGGGCCGCTTTTGCCGGCCTGCACATCGGCCAGGGCCGCATAGTAGGCGTTGTGGGCGGAGTTGGACTTGGGCGCCGTCGCCACCAGCACGACCGCGTCGGCCAGCGGCAGCGCGGCTTCGGGCAGGCCGACCATGTTGGCGGCGTCCACCGCCGCCTTGACGATGGGGATGATCTGCGGCCAGGCCAGGCCGACGTCCTCGCAGGCCGTGACCATCAGGCGGCGGCAGGCCGAAGGAAGGTCCCCCGCTTCCAGCAGGCGGGCCAGGTAGTGCAGCGCGGCGTCGGGGTCTGACCCGCGCATCGACTTCTGGTAGGCCGAGATGATGTCGTAGTGGTCGTCGCCCTGTTTGTCATACCGCATGGCCGTGCGCCGCGCAACCTGCTGCGCCATGTCCAGCGTGACGGTGCGCACGCCGTTCTCCTGTGCGGCGGCAGTGACGGCAAATTCGAGATTGCCGAGCGCCTTGCGCATGTCGCCCCCGGCGCTTTCGGCCAGATACTGCAGCGCGCCGTCCGCCAATGCGACCGGTACGCCGTCCTCCTCGCCCAGGCGGCGGGCGGCATTTTGCAGCCCTTTGGCAATGTCGTCCGCGCTCAGAGGTTTGAACTCAAACACCGTGCAGCGGGACAAAAGCGCGTTGTAGATGTAAAAATAGGGGTTCTCGGTCGTGGAGGCGATCAGCGTCACGGTCCCCTGCTCGATGCACTCGAGCAGGCTTTGCTGCTGGCGCTTGTTGAAGTACTGGATCTCGTCCAGATACAAAAGGATTCCGCCGGAAGCGGACAGCGTGCCGATCTCGGACAAAACGGCCTTGATATCGGCCGTGGAGGCGGTGGTGCCGTTGAGCTTGTGCAGGCGCATGCCGCTGTTTTCGGCAATGATGCCCGCCACCGTCGTTTTGCCGACGCCGGACGGGCCGTAAAAGATCATGTTGGGGATGCGCCCGGTCTGGCGGGCGGCTTCCATCGTGCGGCGGAACACCATGCCCGGCGCCAGCAGGTGCTGCTGGCCGCAGACCTCCGCGAGGCTGCGCGGGCGCAGGCGCTGTGCCAAAGGTTCCATAAGGTCGCCTCCTTGTCGGTTTGTTGTGTATGCCGGTGGGGGGAAGACCGCCGCACGGGCGGTTCCTTTTCAAATCCCCTTGCATTATAGCCCAATGGCGTGATAGAATCAAGGAAAGCAAACCGCAAAAGAATGACTTTTGAAGGAGGAGGCCGATGACCGGAAAACAACTGGCCGCCGTGTGCATCGAGCGGCTCAAGCAGGCCTACCCGCTGGCCGAATGCACGCTTGATTACGCCCACGCCTGGCAGCTGCTGGTGGAGGTGCGCCTGGCCGCGCAATGTACCGACGAGCGGGTGAACGTGGTGGTCAAGGAATTGTTTGCAAAGTACCCCGGCGTGGAGGCGCTGGCCGCCGCCGACCCGGCCGACATCGAGGCCATCGTGCGGCCGTGCGGGCTGGGGCGCAGCAAGGCGCGGGATATCTCCGCCTGCATGCGCACGCTGCGCGACGAATACGGCGGCAAGGTGCCGGAAGATTTCGACGCGCTGCTGGCGCTGCCCGGCGTGGGGCGCAAGAGCGCCAACCTCATCATGGGGGATGTGTTCGGCAAGCCGGCCATCGTCACCGACACGCACTGCATCCGCCTGTGCGGGCGCATCGGTTTGGTCGAAGAAGGGCTCAAGGACCCCAAGCGGGTGGAGATGGCGCTGTGGAAGATCATCCCGCCGGAGGAAGGCAGCGATTTCTGCCACCGGCTGGTCCACCACGGGCGCGCCGTGTGCACGGCCCGCACCGAGCCCTATTGCGAAAACTGCTGCCTTGCCGACGTCTGCCGCTGGGCCCGCCGCCACGGCAAAGCCCCGGCAAAGGCGGGGGCCGTATGACGGCGAACCGGGCCGCGCCGCGGCTGGGCGGGGCGCTGCTGTCCGCCCATGCGGCGCAGCGCCTGCTGCAGGAGATCGCTGCCGGGCGGTGGGCGGCGGCCGACCGCCTGCCGCCGGAGGTAGAGTTGGCCGCGGCGCTGGGCGTCAGCCGCACCGTTGTGCGCGACGCGCTGAGCGAACTGGAGCGCGGCGGATACATCGAGCGGGTACGCGGCATCGGCACCGTGGTCAACCGCGGCGTGGCCGCCCTGGACCACCGGATGGACCGCAAGGTGGAGTTCACCCGCCGCATTGCCGAGAGCGGGCGCACGCCGCACACCGACCACCTGCTGGTGACGCGGCAGGCCGCCGATGCGGACGCGGCCGCGGCGCTGGGCATGACGCCCGGGCAGACCGTGCTGGTCGTGACCAAGCGGATGCTGGCCGACGACGTGCCGGTGCTGCTGTGCACCGACACCCTGTCGCTGGAGCTGTTTGGCGGGCGGCGGCTGGACGGGGTCGACTTTGCCCGCCCGATTTTTGATATTTTGCAGCAGGAGTGCGGCATCCAGACCACCAGCACCATCGCGCATCTGCGCGCCGTGCCCGGCGCGGCCGCCGAACGCCGGCTGCTGCGCCTGGGCCCGGACAAAGCGCTGCTGGAACTGCATGAGACCTGCTATTCCCGCCTGTGCCGCCCGGTGGTGCGCAGCCGCACGCTGTATACGGATTATTTCGACTTTGCCCTTGTGCGCAAGCTGGTTTATGTGTAATATAAAAAAGGAATAAAAGACAGGTTTCCTGTCCGAACAGAAAGGTAGCTGCCCATGAGACACTTGATCGACCCGCTGGACTTTACTTTGGAAGAGACCCTGCGGCTGATGGACCTGGCCGACCGCATCCACGACGACCCCGCCGCCTACCAGGACGTGGCCGCGCGCAAGAGGCTGGCCTCGCTGTTTTACGAGCCTTCCACCCGCACCCGCCTGTCGTTTGAATCGGCGATGCTCAACCTGGGCGGGCAGGTGATCGGCTTCCCCGACGGCGGCGTGTCCAGCGCCTCCAAGGGGGAGACGGTGGCGGATACCATCCGCATCGTCAGCTGCTATGCCAACATCGCCGCCATGCGCCACCCCAAGGAGGGCGCGCCGCTGCGCGCGGCGCGGTATTCGCGCATTCCGGTCATCAACGCGGGCGACGGCGGCCACAGCCACCCGACCCAGACGCTGCTGGACATGATGACGATCCGCCGCCGCAAAGGCAGGCTGGACGGGCTGACCATCGGTTTCTGCGGCGACCTCAAGTTCGGCCGCACGGTCCATTCGCTGATCAAAAGCCTTTCGCGCTGCGAAGGCATGCGGTTCATCCTCATCAGCCCGGACGAGCTGCGCGTGCCCGACTATATCATCAGCGAAGTGCTGGAGCCGCGCGGCATCCCCTACCTGGAGACGCGCAGCCTGGAGCAGGCGCTGCCGGAGCTTGACATCCTGTACATGACCCGCGTGCAGCGCGAGCGCTTTTTTAACGAAGAGGATTACATCCGCCTGAAAAACAGCTATGTGCTGACCAAGTCCAAGCTGGACCTGGCCCGGCCCGACATGGCGGTGCTGCACCCGCTGCCGCGCGTCAACGAGATCACGCTGGATGTGGACGACGACCCGCGCGCGGCCTATTTCGAGCAGGCGCAGAACGGGGTTTACATGCGCATGGCGCTGATCATGACGCTGCTGGGGCTCAAGGACCCCAAAACCGGGGAGGTGGCTTTCGAATGCTGAAGGTTGATGAAATTTTGAACGGCGTGGTCATCGACCACATCACGGCGGGCACCGGCCTGGCCCTGTACCACCTGATGGAGCTGGAGCAGCTCAAGGATGCGAGCGTCGCGCTTTTGCAGAACGTGCGCAGCCGGAAGAGCGGCAAGAAGGACATCATCAAGATCGAGGGCGATGTGAGCGGCCTCAACTTTGACGTGCTGGGCTATCTTGACCCGCAGATCACGATCGTGTGCATCGAGAACGGGCATGTGACCAAAAAGCTGCGCCCCGACCAGCCCAAGCGCCTGGTCAATGTGATCCGCTGCACGAACCCCCGCTGCATCACGGCGATGGAGGAGGGCTGCGACCATATTTTCGCCCTGACGCCGAGCGGCCGCTACCGCTGCATCTACTGCGAGCAGGAGTTTTCCGCCGGGGCGGGCGGCTGGAAGCAGATCCGGAAAAAATAAGCGGCCGCGCTTTAACAATACGCAACAAATACGCAGAAAAACAGGGCCCTTCCCGGGCGGTTCAAACGCAGGCGGGAACGGGTCCTGTTTTTTTGTTGTTGGATGTGACCGCACGGGAGCCCTGCGGTTCTCCCCTCTCACCCGCAGGTCGCGAGGTCCTGTTCGGTCAGGGTGACGCGGCCGTCGGGGGCGACGTCGGCGGTGTAGGCGGCGCCGGGGCGGGCCGTGCCGGCGGCGATGCGGTCGGCAAGCGCCTGTTCGACAGCACGGCTGACCTGGCGGCGCAGCTCGCGCGCGCCGTAGGGCGGCACTTCGCGCCCGGCCAGCGCGGCGGCGGCCGCCGGGGTGTGGCGCAGCGTATAGCCCTGCGCGGCGGCGCGGCGTTCCAGTTCGCACAGCATGCGGTCGGCAATGGCGGCCAGCTGCGCAGGGCCGAGCGGGTCGAACAGAACGACTTCGTCCAGGCGGCCCATCAGCTCGGGGCGGAAGTAATCCCGCGCCGCCTGCAGGGCCTGGCGGCCGCGGCGGTCGCTGTCGGCCCCGGCCGCGCCGAAACCGAGCGGGGCCGCCTGCCCGGCCAGGCAGCGCGCGCCAAGGTTGGAGGTCAGCAGGATGATCGTGTTGGAAAAATCCGCTTTGCGGCCCTGGGCGTCGGTCAGGCAGCCGTCCTCCAAAATCTGCAAAAGCAGGTTTTGCACTTCGCTGTGGGCTTTTTCGATCTCATCGAACAGCACGACGCTGTAGGGGCGGCGGCGCACGGCCTCGGTCAGCTGGCCGCCCTCGTCGTGGCCGACATAGCCGGGCGGCGAGCCGAGCAGCCGCGCCACCGTGTGCTGCTCCATATATTCCGACATATCAAACCGCAGCAGGGCTTTTTCGCTGCCGAACCAGCTGCGCGCCAGGCTGCGGGCCAGCTGGGTCTTGCCGACGCCGGTGGGCCCCAAAAACAGCATGGCGCCGATCGGCCGCCCGGCTTCCCGCAGGCCGGTGCGGCTGCGGCGGATGGCGGCGGCCACCGCCTTGACGGCGCGCGGCTGGCCGACGACCTCGGCGGAGAGGCGCTCTTCCAGCTGTTCCAGGCGTTCGCGTTCCGCTTCGCCGACACGCTCGGCCGGGATGCCGCTGGCGCGGCTGACGACGCGGGCGACGTCGGACGGCTGCAGCGGCACGTTTTTGCCCCCGGCCCCGGCGGCGATGCGGGCCGCGGCGGCGGCTTCGTCCAGCAGGTCGATGGCTTTGTCCGGCAGAAAACGCCCGGGCAGGTAGCGCACGCTGAGCTCCACCGCCGCGCGGATGCACTCCGGCGAGATGGCGACGCTGTGGTAGCGCTCGTAGCGCGGCATCAGCCCGCGCAGGATGCTCTCGGCCTGGGCGGGGGCGGGCTCTTCGACCATCACCTTGCCGAAACGCCGGTCAAGCGCGGAATCTTTGGCGATGGTCTTGCGGTACTCCTCCGGCGTTGTTGCGCCGATGAGCTGGATCTCGCCGCGGGCGAGCATCGGTTTGAGGATGCTCGCGGCGTCAATGGCGCCCTCGGCGGCGCCGGCCCCGGCGATGAGGTGGATCTCGTCAATAAAAAGGACCGTCATGCGGTCGCGGTAGAGTTCTTCCAGCAGGCTTTTGAACCGCTCCTCGAAATCGCCGCGGTATTTGGTGCCCGCCACCATGGCGGCCATGTCCAGCGCCAGCACGCGCTTGCCCTGCAGGCTCTGCGTGACCTGCCCGGCGGCAATGCGCTGGGCCAGCGCTTCGGCCAGCGCGCTTTTGCCCACGCCGGGTTCGCCCAGCAGGCAGGGGTTGTTTTTCTGGCGGCGGCAGAGGATTTCGATCACACGCTCCAGTTCGCGGTCGCGGCAGAGCACCGGGTCCAGGCGGCCTTCCTGCGCGAGGCGGGTCAGGTCGCGGCCGTATTTTTCGCTGGGCCTGCCGCTGCGGGTCGCGCTCATGCGCGGCGCGGCGGGCAGCACGAGCTGGCCGGACAGCTGGCGGCATTCCCGCGCAGCCTGCGGCACTTCGACGCCGAGCCCCGCCAGCCAGACGCTGGCCGTGCAGGCCCCGTCCTCGAGCATGGCGCACAAAAGGTGTTCGTTGCCCGCGCGGGCGGCGCGGGCCGCATGCGCGCCCAGCACTGCGAACTCCAGCGCCTTGCGGCTTTCGGGCGCAAGGTCCTGGCGGCCCAGGCGCAGCGGGCGGCCCAGCCCGGCGCGCTGGCCGGCGCAGTCCTGCAGCGCGCTTTCGGTGATATTTTTACGGCGCAGGAACTCGGCCGCCGGGCCCTGCGCCGTCTGCAGCATAGCCAGCAGGATGTGGCCGGTGTCCGCCGCGCGGCAGCCCTCCCGCCCGGCCAGGGCCAGCGCCCGGCCGATGGTCTGGGCCGTCTGCCAGGACAGGCCCTTTTGGAAATACAGCATACCTGGTTCTCCTCCTGTTCGCCGCGTCTGGCGGCGTATTTCCAGTATAGGCGGCCGCGGGGCAAATAATCATCGAAACCGGGCCGAAACGCTGACAAATCCGCATTTCCATGGTATAATGAACCTTAACTTGCCATTTGCCGGGAGGAAGATGCCTATGCGCAGGCTGCTGCGTTACTTAAAAGGGTATGAGAAAGAGACCGTGCTGGCTCCGCTGTTCAAGATGCTGGAAGCCTGTTTTGAGCTGCTGGTGCCGCTGGTGGTGGCCGCGCTCGTCGACACCGGCATCGGCCGGGGCGACGTGCCGTTCATCTGGGGGCAGTTCGGCATTCTGGTGCTGCTGGCCGCCGTCGGCCTGGCCGCCAGCGCCACGGCGCAGTATTTCGCCGCCAAAAGCGCGCTGGGCTACGGCACGGCGCTGCGGCGCGACCTGTTCCACCACATCAACACCCTGTCCTATTCGGAGCTGGACGGCGTCGGCACGCCGACGCTGGTCACACGCATGACAAGCGACGTCAACCAGCTGCAGAACGGCGTCAACATGACGCTGCGGCTGCTGCTGCGCTGCCCGTTCATCGTGCTTGGCGCGCTGCTGATGTCGCTGACCATCAGCGTGCCGATGACGCTGTGGTTCCTGGGCGTAACGGCGCTGATCACGCTGGTCATTGTGCTGGTGATGCGGGTGACGGTGCCGCGCTACCACGAGGCGCAGAACACGCTGGACAAGGTCACGCTGCTCACGCGGGAAAACTATGCCGGCGCGCGCGTGGTGCGGGCGTTCTCCCGCCAGCAGGATGAGATCGACGCGTTCACCGCCACCAACGACAAGCTCAAGAAGGTGCAGACCGCGGCCGGGCGCATCTCGGCGCTGCTCAACCCGGCGACCTATGTGATCGTCAACCTGGGCATTCTGGCAGTGCTTTTGCGCGGCGGGCAGTTTGTCGACGCGGGCACGCTGACCCAGGGGCAGATCATCGCCCTGATCAGCTACCTCAACCAGATTTTGACCAACCTGCTGCGCGCGGCCGACCTTGTCATCACGATCACCCGCGCGGTCGCGAGCGGCATCCGCGTCAACGAGCTGCTGAACACGGCCACCACGATGGCCGACCCCGCCGCGCCGGAGCTGGTGCCCGCCGCCGGGGCCCCTGCCATCGCCTTTGAGGATGTCAGCTTCACCTACCGCGGCGCGGGCGCGCCGAGCCTGCAGGGCGTCGGTTTTTCCGCCGCGCCGGGCGAGACGGTCGGCGTCATTGGCGGCACCGGCAGCGGCAAGACGACGCTCATCGACCTGATCGCGCGGTTTTACGACGCGGGGTCCGGCTGCGTCAAGCTGTTCGGCCATGATGTGAAAGAGTATTCCTTCGCGCAGCTGCGCCGCCTGGTCGGCATCGTACCGCAGCGCGCGATGCTGTTCACCGGCACCATCCGCGACAACATGCGCTGGGCCTGCCCCGACGCGACCGACGAACAGATCTGGGCGGCGCTGGAGATCGCCCAGGCGGCCGACTTTGTGCGCGGCAAGCCGGGCGGGCTGGACGAGCCGGTCGAGACGGCCGGGCGCAACTTTTCCGGCGGGCAGCGCCAGCGGCTGACCATCGCCCGCGCGCTGGTGGGCCGCCCGGCGGTGCTGATTTTGGACGACAGTTCCTCGGCGCTCGACTTTGCGACCGACGCCGCGCTGCGCCGCGCGCTGCGCGAAAAGACCGACGGCATGACCGTGGTCATCGTTTCGCAGCGGGCCGCGGCCGTGCAGCGGGCGGATGAGATCCTTGTTCTGGACGACGGCGCGCTTGTCGGCTGCGGCGAACACGCCGCGCTGCTGGACAGCTGCCCGGTGTACAAGGAGATCTGCCTAAGCCAGCTTTCCCGCGAGGAGGTGGAGAAAACGCTATGAGCCAACAGAACAAAAAACTCCGCCCTGCCACGATGCGGCGGGTGCTGCGGCTGATTGCGCCGTACCGCGCGCTGGTGCTGCTTTCTCTGCTGCTGGCCGCCGCGACCGTTGTGACCACGCTGTACGCGCCCATCGTCACCGGCCAGGGCGTCGACCTGATCATCGGCCCCGGGCAGGTGGACTTTGCCGGGCTGGGGCGGCTGGCTGTCAAGCTGGCGCTGCTGGTGGCGGCGACCGCCGTGTGCCAGTGGCTGATGAACGTGATCAACAACCGCATCACGTTCCAGGTCGTGCGCGATATCCGCGTGCATGCGTTCAGCCATATGGAGCAGCTGCCGCTGCGCTATATCGACGCGCACCGCCCCGGCGAGACGATCAGCCGCCTGACGACCGACGTCGAACAGTTTTCGGACGGTTTGCTGATGGGCTTTACCCAGCTGTTTACCGGCGTGCTGACCATCGCCGTCACGCTCGGCTTTATGCTGTCCATCGACTGGCGCATCACGCTGGTCGTTGTGGTGTTGACGCCGCTGTCCATCTTTGTGGCCAAGTTCATCGCCCAGCACACCTACTCGATGTTCCGCGTGCAGAGCGATACCCGCGCCGAGATGACCGGCCTGGTGGAGGAACTGGTCGGCAACGAACACCTTGTGCGCGCCTTTGCCTATGAGGACCGCGCCGAGGAGCGGTTCGAGCGCATCAACCGCGATTTGCAGAGCTGCGGGCTGCGCGCGACCTTCTACTCGTCTTTGAGCAACCCCTGCACGCGGGCGGTCAACTCGGTCGTGTACGCGGCGGTGGCCGTGCTCGGCGCGCTGATCGCCATCAGCGGGGGCGGCATCACGGCGGGCAGCCTTTCGGCGCTTTTGCAGTATGCCAACCAGTACACAAAGCCCTTCAACGACATTTCCAGCGTTATGACCGAGCTGCAGAACGCGCTGGCCTGCGCGCAGCGCGTGTTCGACTTGATCGACGAAGAGCCCGTGCGGCCGGACGCGCCGGACGCCGTTGTGCTGCCGCAGGGCGCGGGGCGCGTGGCGTTCGAGCATGTGCGGTTCCGCTATGACCCCGATGTGCCGCTGATCGAGGATATGAACCTGCGCGTCTGGCCGGGGCAGCGCATCGCGCTTGTCGGCCCGACCGGCTGCGGCAAGACGACGCTGGTCAACCTGCTGATGCGGTTCTATGAGATCGACGGCGGCGCGCTGCTTGTGGACGACCACGCCATCGACCGGGTCACCTGCGATTCGCTGCGCGCCAACCTGGGCATGGTGCTGCAGGAGACCTGGCTGAAATGCGGCACCGTGGCCGAGAACATCGCCTACGGCAAACCGGACGCAACCCGCGCCGAGATCGAGGCGGCCGCCAAAAAGGCGCGCGCCCACAGCTTTATCACCCGCCTGCCGCTGGGGTACGACACAATGATCGCCGAGGACGGCGGCAACCTGAGCGCCGGGCAGAAACAGCTTTTGTGCATTGCGCGCGTGATGCTGCGCCGCCCGCCGATCCTGATCCTGGACGAAGCGACGAGCTCGATCGACACGCGCACCGAAGTGCTGGTGCAGGATGCGTTCGAGGAGCTGATGCGCGGGCGCACGAGCTTTATCGTGGCGCACCGGCTGTCCACCATCAAGAACGCCGACCGCATTCTGGTGATGCGCGCGGGCAGCATCGTTGAGAGCGGCACGCACGACGAGCTGCTGGAAAAGGGCGGCTTCTATGCCGAACTGTACCAGAGTCAGTTCGCGCAGGTATGATCCGATCACAATAACAGAGGGGAAGGGAAACAGTATGTCCAAAACGTATATTCCGCAGAACTACAAGAGCCTGCTGGGCCTGTATGACACGCAGAAGGCCATCGGCCTGATCAAGACGATCTTTCAGGAAAAGCTGTGCGCGGCGCTGCACCTGAAGCGCGTGACCGCGCCGCTGTTTGTTGAACACGGCAGCGGCCTGAATGACGACCTCAACGGCGTTGAACGGCCGGTGCGCTTTGACGTGCCCTGCCTTTCCGGCGACGCCGAGGTCGTGCACAGCCTGGCCAAATGGAAGCGCTATGCGCTGTACAAGTACGGGTTCCGCCCCGGGCAGGGCCTGGTGTGCGACATGAACGCCATCCGCCGCGACGAGGAGCCCGACAACCTGCACAGCATCTATGTCGACCAGTGGGACTGGGAGCGGGTCATCACCGCGCGCCAGCGCACGCTGCCGTTCTTGAAGGACACCGTGCGCGACATTGTCGACGCCGTATGCGCGACGGCGGACGAGCTGCGCTGGAAATTCCCGGAGCTCAAGCGCGTGCGGCTGGGGCGCGAAGTAACTTTTATCACAACGCAGGAGCTCGAGGACCTCTACCCTGCCCTGACGCCCAAAGAGCGCGAAAACGCGTTTGCCAAAGAGCACGGCACGATCTGCCTCCTGCAGATCGGCGGCAAGCTGGCGTCCGGCCGGGCGCACGACGGCCGCGCGCCCGACTATGACGACTGGACGCTGAACTGCGACATCCTGTTCTGGCACAAGCCGCTGGGCTGCGCGCTGGAGCTTTCGAGCATGGGCATCCGTGTCGACCCCGACGCGCTGTGCCGCCAGCTGGACGAAGCCGGCTGCCCCGAGCGCGCCGGGCTGCCGTTCCACAAAATGCTGCTGGCGGGCGAGCTGCCGCTGACGATGGGCGGCGGCATCGGCCAGAGCCGGCTGTGCATGCTGCTGCTGGGCAAGGCGCATGTCGGCGAGGTACAGGTGAGCTTGTGGGACAGCGAGACCCGCGCCGCCTGTGAAGGGGCCGGGGTGGTGCTGCTGTGAGCGCGGCGCAAACGGACGGCGCGGCGCGGCTGGAACAGTTTGAGGCGATGCTGGCCGCCGTGCAGGCCCAGTATGCCGACACCACCGCCCAGATGGAGCGCCTGAAAGCCGCCGGGCGGGTCAAGTCCGCCACCTACCGCCAGCTGTTTGCCAAAAAGCTGAATTTGCAGGACATGCTGACGTTTTATGAAGTATACGGCCTTCTGTGAGCGCTGCAAAGGCCGCGGGGCCAGATACACCCCGGGGAGGAACACAGGATGGAAAACAACAACTCGTATTTTGACGGCGGGCTTTTGCAGCTGATCGGCTGGCGGCTGCTGGGCATCCTCATCACGGTCTGCACGCTGGGCATCTGCTACCCGTGGGCGTTCTGCATGGTGTACCGCTGGGAGACCAAACACACCGTTGTGGACGGCCGCCGCCTGGTTTTTGACGGCACTGCTTTGCAGCTGTTCGGCAACTGGGTCAAGTGGCTGCTGCTGTTCATTGTGACGCTGGGCATCTATGGCTTCTGGCTGTCCATTGCGCTGCGCAAGTGGAAAACCAAGCACACGCACTTTGCAGCCGCCGCCTGAACGCCGGATTTCCAGGCTTGCCGGGCTTGGGCCCGGCCGCGAAAGGCAAAACAAAACCGCCGCCCCTGCGATCTCACACGCAGAGGCGGCGGTTTTTATCTGGAGCTGGCAACAGGAATCGAACCTGCAACCTGCTGATTACAAATTTCGAATTCCTGGATTTGTGTTGTTTTATGTCGCTCACTATTATGCGATAATACGATTGTATTTGTGTTGCGTTGTTTGGCGGCGTTTATCTGTTTTCTGCACAGTAGTTGACCAAAAGTTGACCATTCCAGCACCCGTCGGGCGGAGCCATGAAAGGCGCTGCGTGTCCATTCTGGACACATCCCGGCGGGTTTAGCCTGCCCCTTCATGCAGGATTCTGGAGAACGCTTCCCCCAGGGCGTCCGCTGCTTTGGCATCGGAGGACCGGATGAACCCGGCATAGATGTTGGTGGTCGTGCTGACCTGCGCGTGGCCCAGGCGTCCGGCCACTGTGGTAACGGGCACATGGGCAGCGATCAGCAGCGCAGCGTTGGAATGTCTCAAGCTGTGGAACCGTACCGGCGGCAGATCGTGTTGGCGCAGGAAGCGCGGGAACCAGCTTGTCAGGCCCGCCGGGTCGATGGGCCGGCCATCCCATTTGGTAAACAACAGGTCATTGTCCACCGTCTTGCCCATGATCTCCACTGTGCGCACCCATTTGGAGCCGATGCGCAGCCGTTCACGCAGCTGCCATTGCTGATAATCTTTCAAGAGCTGCACCGCGTTTTCATCCAGCTTGATGACGCGGCGGCTCTTTTTTGTTTTGGGCGTGGAGAACAGCAGCCCTTGCCCCGGAATGGAGGTCAGAGTCCGATTGACGGCCAGCACCCCGGCGGGCAGGTCGATGTCAGACCACCGCAACCCGCAAAGTTCGCCCCGTCGGCAACCCGTGAAGAGTGCAAGCTGCACAATCACGCTGTATTGCGTGGGGGCATCCGGCAGGGCCGTCAGCAGCTTGGCAATCCCCTGTTCATCCAGGTATTGTACATCCGCTGTTTCCACTTTGGGCGGATCCACGCGGGCGCAGGGGTTCTCTGCCATGAGCTGCCACCGCACTGCTGTATTGAACACGCTGGACAACAGCCGATGATAATGCCGGGCGCTGTTTCCGGACAGCTTTTCATCTTTGGATGTATTGATAAAGGCTTTCGAGAACGCCACATTGGCGGCCTCTGCCAGCTTTTTGGCTGTATGCAGACTGGTACTCTCCCCCGCCCAGATACGCGCTGCTGTGCGCTCTGCTACTCCTGCGGCGGCCACAAGGGCTTTGCGCTTGCCTTTGGGGAATTTCTTGATAAAGGACGCTGTGGCCTTGTACTTGCCATCCATGCGCACGCCAGGCTGCTGCAGCTGGGTGTAAAACTGCATCAGATGACCGGGACGCAGCTTGTTCAGCTTGATGTGCCCGATTGCCGCCGAGATGCGCGGCACCAGCCGTTTGTAATCGCTGACCGTCTGGGTCTTTAGCTGCGGTTCGGCGTATTCCTTGAACCACTTGGCAAGCAGTTCGTCCACCGTCATGGAATCGGCCACAAGACCGCCCTGCTGCACATGGCGCTCAAAATCAAGAGCGGCTTTCTGCACTGCCTTTTCGATCTGGCGGGCGGTCATACCATCCGCCGGGGTGTACGTCATAGATTTGGTGATTTTCTTCCCGGCGGGCGTTTCACCGGCAAAGGCGCGGATGCGGTAGGAAACTTTGCCATCCTTATTCGTTCGTTTCTGGATGTTTGCCATTTAGGGTCATTCTCCTTGCTCAAGTCTGTTAAAAATTTGCGAGCATTTCACTTATAGATGAACCCATGCTTAATTGCTTCAAAATACTGAATGCACTGCCCTCAAGGCAATCGTTTATCTTCTTATCATCCTCTTCAGCCCACTTTGTTACAAACCGGCCTACTTCTTCCCGCGCCTCATATTCCAGCGTCTTTTGATGAATTGCTTCATTTCCAAATTCTCTAAATAATTTTCCTACTTCCTCGTCTTCCATTTTCAATACGTTATCTACTGTAGATCGCGCCACAGTATTCTGTAGTTCCTTCGCCCTTATTTGATGCCTAGCCAAAGGTTCAGCAAACCGCTCCGCCGCGCCGCTTTCAATAAAACGCGAAAGAATAGTTTGCGTTGCCTTAGCGACCAGCACAAGATTCTTCCAACATGAAGCCTTAAAATCAGAATGTTCTTTATTGCACAATGGAGCGTTTGCATTTGTTTGCAGGACATGCAGGCTTTGGATGGCCCCTTCTGAAAGCCCTGTGTATCTACAAACCGATGCCAAAGTAGCATCAATTTGTTTCGGTGCATTTTCGCGCAAAAGCCAATCTATGGAAACATCGAATTCATCCGCGATTTTTGCAAGGCTTACTGCATCTGGCGCACTTTTCCCGCTGTACCAGTTTCCAACTGTCTGTCTTGTGACCCCAACAAGTTCAGCAATAGCTTCTTGCGTGATATCCTCTCTGCTGTCTAGCAACTCACGAAATCGCCGGGGAAAAGTGTCATCATAATTAAATGATTTTATTTTGCGCGGCATAGTCATCACCTCTATATGAAAATAAATTTTGCATTTTCTTTGTTTGCTTGATTTATTTCTTTCTCCGTGCTATATTGATTGTAGCACAAATAAATTGTGCAAGCAATATAGTAAGCAAAAAATATTTTGAGGTAGTCTCATGGCCGACAAAAGTACCGAAATCCGGCGGAAGTATTACGCAGAATGGCGCGCCAAAAACCGCGATAAAGTGCGTGAATACAATGCCCGTTATTGGGCCAAACGCGCCGAGAGAGAGGCAAAAGCAACGGAACAGAAAGAAGGTGAAACGGGTGAATAATACCGTAAACTTCCCCCACATGGGGACAATACGGGAAGCCGCTTCCGCATCTGGCCTTGCCGTGTATCGCATCCGCCAGTTGGTTGCCGCCGGGCAGGTCAAGCATATCCATGCAGGCCGCCGCATTTTGGTCAACCTGGACAGCCTTTCACGCTATATGGAACAGGGCGAAACACAAAAACCGGCCACGCCCGGCGGGATGTGGAGGGTACCAGAATGAACGCAAAACAAAAGGCCGCCCCTGTGCGCCAACACAGGAACGGCCCGGCGGTGGAAAAATGCAATCCGGCACAATTTCACCGCCCCCAGTTTACCACACAAAAGGGGGTAACGCAATGAAAGTTTCTGATTTTTTACAGCACGGTGCAGAAAATGCAATTTCTGCCGCTGCGCTTTGCAGTCTTGCCGGGACAACGCCACGCGGGCTGCGCCACGCTATCGCACTGGAGCGAGCCGCCGGGGGCGAAATTCTTTATACGCCCGGCGGGCATGGTGGGTATTTCCTGCCGAGCCTTGACGCCGAACAGGCGCAGCGTGAACGCCTGGCGTTCTACCGCGTTATGAAGGCGCGCGCCGTCTGCACGTTCAAAACCTTGCGGCCTGTGGCGCGATCTTTGGGCATCCCGGCGGGGCAGCTTGCGTTTGATCTAACAGAAAATGAGCAGCCGGAAAAAGAAAGTTGACCCGCCTTTTTGGCTAACGGGGAACGCTGGCGGAAAATCCGCAACAGGGCAGCCGCTGCCATTTGTACAGGTTTACGCCGATTTGATGCAGGCACCTGCGTTCACATCGCTTTCGCCGGGCACGCGCTTTTGCTATATGGCTATGTGCCTTGAAGCCAAAGGAAAACGCTGCTTTCAATTTCCCCAAGCAGTGGCCAAGCGGTACAGCATCCCGGAAAGAACGCTGATTCGGAGTGTGCAAGCACTTGTGCAAGCAGGCTTTTTGATCTGTCGCAGCGGTCGAACGACCCGCACCGCAAGCGAGTACGAATTTTCGTTCATCTGGAAGCAGAAAAGCCCGCCATAAACCGCACATATATGGCTATATATAAGATTCTGTGCCATTTTGGCATAAGACCCGGCGGTTTGAAAGGCATACGCTTCTGCCATTTTGGCATAAGCTGCACTGTAAAAAGCCTTGTTTTTGCGGCAATCTTATGCCATTTTGGCATAACCCTTATGCCATTTTGGCACCGCCAAAATCTTTTGCGCTGCGTCCGCTGCCGCGTTTCTTCCCTGCTGGAAAAGCCAACGCGCACCCGCGATAGTGGCGAACGGTAGCGAACGCTTACGACCGTGTAGGCGGCACAACGCAGAAAGCACGAACGCAGCGCCCACAAGCCCCCCGTCAAAAAAGAAGCGTCTGCTGTCATGGCGCTTTATCGTGCGGGTGCAAGACTTTTCGGAGCGGAAATACACATCATGCGCGCAAATGCGCGGAAAGGACAACCGAATGGAAAAGAACGAAAAGGCCCTGAAGCAGGCCCTTTTGGACAACCTCACCGCCCGGGGCTTGACTGCCCCCGTCTACGCCGACAAGGTAGCGGAATACATGGATTTATGGCGGCATCGCCAAATGGCGCGGGCGGATATAGAACAGCGCGGCGTGTCTGTCATGGATGAACGGCGCGGCATGAAGGTGGAAAACAAAAGCGTTGCCCTGGAGGTGCAGCTTTCGCGGCAGATGATGGCGATCTTCACGGCGCTTGGATTCAGACGCGCCGCTTTAGACGCTATCGAACCGTTTGACGATGATGATGAACTGTAAATAACGCAAGCCCGGCGCAGTCATTTGACCCGCCGGGCATTTCTTTGCTTTCGTGAAGCCCTTTTTGTTTTGGGCTGTGATATGCGGGGTGACCCGCCCTGTATGCGCCCCCTGCAAGTTCCCCGCCGAGTGCACTGTTTGAAAACGATCTGCCGCGCAAATCGTGTGCCTACTATTCTGCTTTTGATTATGTCCTTGCCGTGCTGTCACGCGCTGTGAGCCGCCAAAACGGCCTTGCAGGCTTGGTATAGGCAGAGCATATCGCCCCCATACGGAAAAGGCCTTATACCTGTCTCTATCGCGGCGTTACGCGGCCTGCTGCGTCCGTCTCCATGCGTTGCTTGACTGCGCCCACAATATACCTGTTTAGGCTCTCCCCGGCGGCGTCTGCGGCTGCCTGGACTTCCTCTTTGGTTGGGCTTACGTCTTTCTTGAATACAAGATTGAAGCGGTCATAGTTCTTTGCAATGTATTTGTTGACCGCTTTCTGCCCGGCTTTTGTTGATGACATAATATCACCTCATAAATATTATAGCATGGTTTATATATTTACGCAAATAGATTTTTGCGTATATATTTACGCAATACTTTGTGCAGTTTAGCAATAGATATATTTGCGCAAATATAGTATAATAAGCCTGTCGAAAGGGACAAGGCTCGGTGAAACCTCCGGGGAACACCGATAAGCACCAGAAACAGAGCTGCGCTAACAGGCTATACGGGCAAATGGAGGTATTAACATGGATAGAAACGCCGAAATTCGTCACCAAATCGAAACCGTCCTCGACCGTAATAAGGATGATGCGGAGTTCCTGCACTGGGCGGTGTTAAAACTGGTCGTGCTGGAACGCGCGATTCATGACAAGCGATAACCTTTTACCCGCCCAGCGGTTGCCGGGCGGGCTTTTTGCATTGCTCTGCGCCCGCCGGGTCATAGGAGCTGACAGAAGCGGAAACCAAGCAAATAGTTGACCAAAAGTTGACCATTCCAGCCAAAAGCGCCCGATCAAGCCGGAAAAAGAAAGCCGCCGCCCCTGCATTTTACAACGCAGGAACGGCGGTTTTTATCTGGAGCTGGCAACAGGAATCGAACCTGCAACCTGCTGATTACAAATCAGCTGCAC
>ERZ1643251.1196-NODE-1196-length-30620-cov-5.603272_pt1 | contig 30620 bp, 22 predicted proteins | sample MGYA00579261_ERZ1643251 | MGnify/ENA primary metagenome ERZ1643251 (study PRJEB29033, sample SAMEA4952267) | chicken gut metagenome | biome: Broiler Chicken; feature: Gastrointestinal Tract; material: Caecum | place: Ireland | collected 2018 | study: Broiler... | reverse complement strand
GTGTGGTTCTATTATACCAATTTTTCGGAGTTTACACAATCTATTTTACACTGTCCAAAAGAAAGCAATAGATATGACACCGGAAGAACTGAAGCAATGGCTCAGTTCCTTGACCGTACCCGAAGATGACGAGATACCTTGCTATTACTTCACCACATCCGACCCGTATCTAAAGCATGAGCCTTTAGACCCGAACAAGGTTGTGCGAGGTATTTCATTTGATGATGACGGAAACATTAATACCAAAACATTTCTGCCTTCTGGATTCCGGAGCTGACCGTTACCGAAGAAATCAGCGGCACGATCTACACCGTCACCGGCAGTTATGAGGGCGAGGACAGCTTCATCCGCAAGTTGGAACGCATCACATCGAGAAAGTTTGCAAATCAGTTAGGGGGACATCAATGACAGATATTCAGAAGTTTGATATAATAGAGCCAGCCAATCCTGTACTGACAGTTGCTCCGATTGAGGAGGAAACAGAAATGTTAGGAGCAACAGACAAAATTACCGCCCTTTATTGCAGACTGTCTGTTGAGGATTTGAAGGAAGGTAAAAACGGCGAAAAGGCTGACGAGTCGAATTCAATCCAGACGCAAAAAATGATCCTGCTGCAATACGCAAAGCAGAATCATTTTCCGAATCCCACATTTTTCGTGGATGACGGTTACAGCGGTGTTGACTTTGATAATCGTCCCGGTTTTCAGCAGATGCTTACAGAGGTCAAAGCAGGTCGTGTTGGTACGATCATTACAAAAGACCTGTCGAGACTTGGACGAAATTCTGCCATGACCAGCCTGTATATCAACATCGTATTTCCGAAAAGCGGTGTCCGATATATCGCCATCAATGACCACTTCGATTCCATCGACATGAACAGCACCGAGTGCGACATGGCAGGTATCAAAAACTGGTTCAACGAGTTTTTCGCCAAAGATACCAGCCGCAAAATCCGTGCTGTGCAGAAAGCAAAGGGTGAACGTGGCGTACCGCTGACCACCAACGTTCCTTATGGCTACATCAAGGACAAGGAGAATCCGCAGACTTGGTTGATTGACCCCGAAGCGGCATCCGTCGTAAAGCGTATCTTCGATATGTGCATGAACGGACGAGGCCCTTCGCAGATCGCCAATCAGCTAAAGGCAGATGGTGTTCTCACCCCTACCGCCTACAAGAACAGCCAGGGCATCAAGAGTCCCAACACAGCGCCCGAAAACCCTTGCGGATGGAATGCCAGTACCGTAGTTCATATTCTGGAGCGCAAGGAGTACACAGGCTGTACGGTCAACTTCAAGACCTACACCAATTCCATCTGGGATAAGAAGCAAAGGGACAACCCCATCGAAAAGCAGGCAATCTTCGAGGACACCCACGAAGCCATCATTGAAAAGGATGTCTTTGAAAAAGTGCAAGTCATTCGCCAGCAGCGCCAGCGCAAAACCAAGTCGGGATGCACAAGCACCTTTTCCGGTTTGATGTACTGTGCCGATTGCGGCGAGAAGCTGTACTACGGAGCTACCAACAATGGCAAGCGTGAGGGAGCGTTCTTCGATTGTTCGCTTCATTGGAAACACAAGGACAAGTGTGGAACACACTTCATCCGTGAGTCCGTGTTGGAACGAATGGTGCTGAAACACATTCAGTTGGTCATGGGGTATATTCTCAGATACCGTCAGCATTTCATCTTCGTAATGGAGCAACAGCTCCAGTTGGAGTCAGCAGAAAAATTGCAGACAAGCCGCAAACAGCTTGAACGCAACGAGCGCCGAATCGCAGAGCTGAAAAGGCTGTTTATCAAGATTTACGAGGATAATGCCAAGGGCAATCTGAGTGATGAGCGCTACGAGATGATGAGTCAGAACTACGAAGCGGAACAGAAACAGCTTGAAGCAGAGGTTGTCGCTCTGCGACAGGAAATTGAAGTACAGGAAAGACAGAACGAAAATATCGAACGGTTCATCCGAACAGCAGTCAAATACGTGGACATTGAGGAAATCGACCCGTGTATGCTGCGGGAGCTGATAAAGGCGATCTATGTGGAAGCACCCGACAAGTCCAGCGGCAAGCGCAGACAGAAGATCCACATCGAATATGACGGTATCGGCTTTATCCCTTTGGAAGAACTTGCGAAAAAGGAAACGGCGTGACCGAAGTCACGCCGTCCCTTGAAAACAGTCGTTTTCAAGCATTTTTCAAAATAACTGTTTTACGAAACCTCGCCTAACCGCCGCGCGGTTTTTTTTATTTTATGTTGCAATAATCTATAAAATATTTTATAATATATATGTAAGGTTTCGCTTCAAAAGTTGACATATATAATGAATCCAATCCGAGAGGAGGTACTCGCATGGACGATATCAAAATAATCGAGCTCTACTGGCAGCGCGATCAGTCAGCGATAAGCGCGACCGACGAGAAATACGGTAGATACTGCTTTTATGTCGCGGACAACATACTCGGCAGCCGCGAGGACTCGGAGGAGTGCGTCAACGACACCTGGCTCGCGGCTTGGAATAGTATGCCGCCGCACCGACCGAATCTGCTTCGTATTTTTCTTGCCAAAATCACCCGCTCGATCGCGTTCAACCGCTACAAAGCCGGTCACGCTCGCCGACGCGGGGGAGGGCAGATCGAGCTTGTGCTCGACGAGCTCGCCGAATGTCTCGAGGGCGAGAGCAGCGCAGAGGATTTCGCGCTCGCGCGGGAGCTTGGCGAATTCATCCGCCGTTTTGTGCGCGGTCTGCCGACCCGCGACGGCGACATCTTCGCGCGGAGGTATTTTTTCACCGAGCCGATAAAAACGATAGCCGCGCGTTATCATTTGAGCGAGAACAACACAATGGTGATACTGTCCCGCGTGCGCGCAAAGCTGCGCGAGGAGCTGAAAAGGGAGGGATTTTACAATGAACCGTAACCGACTATATGAAAGCCTTGAGAAGATCGACGACGATATCCTCGAGCGCAGCGAGCACAGATTCGATAAAAAGAAGCTGCGGCGGTTTGCCCGCGCGGCGGTCGCGATTGCCGGCGCGGCGGCTGTCGCGGCAGGGGTATTCACGATAGCGCCGCGCTTTACCGGACTTAGGCTGTACGCGATAGCCGAAGCCGAATATCCCGAGATGGCGCATTATCCGAACGAGTGGGCGCCGACCTTTGAATCCGATTACGACGCGTGGAAGGCGTCAAAACAAAAATTCAATTATTACGACGAGGCATATAACGGCAAATACGATTCGCTCGACGCTGTGCTCTCGGACAGCGTCGGAACACTGCTGTCGGGCGCGGGGGACGACAACGCCGCGGCTTCGCCGGTAAATCTGTATATCGCGCTCGCGATGCTCGCCGAGATCTGCGATGGCGATTCAAGACAGCAGATACTTGACTATGTCGGCATTGACGACATGGATTCACTGCGCGAGCTGACACGCGAGGTCTGGCAGGGACATTACAGTAACGACGGCGCGACTACAAGTATATTGTCAAGCTCGATCTGGCTCGACGACGAGATTTCAGTCGACAAAAACGTTATGAACACGCTCGCCGAATATTACTACGCGTCGTCCTATCAGGGCGACATGAGCTCGGAAAAATATTCGGGAGCGTATCTCGACTGGCTGAACCGGGAGACCGGCGGGCTGCTCAAAAATCAGATTGACGACAAGCAATTCGACGCCGAGTCGCTGCTGGCATTAGCGACGACAGTCTATTATCAGGCGAAGTGGGACATTGAATTCGACGCGGCGGACAACACTGACGGTATCTTCCACAGCGCGGTCGGCGACGTCGAGACTGAGTTTATGTTCAGCCGCGACAACGGCAGATATTTCTGGGGCGACAAATTCGGCGCGGTATACAAAGCGCTCGAAAATCGCGGCGGGAATATGTGGTTCATTCTGCCCGACGAGGGCGTGACAATAGACGAGCTGCTCGCCGACCCGCAGCTTGGTGAATTCATCGCCGCGGGAACAAAATGGGAAAATCAGAAGCAGCTAATGGTAAACCTGTCGCTGCCGAAATTCGATTTGACGTCGCGGCTCGATATCAAAGAAAAGCTGCGCGAGCTTGGAATTGAAGCGGTTTTCGACCCGAACAAAGCCGAATTTTCGGCAGTGAAGTCGGATTACGAAAATCCGTATATTAAGTCGGTCGACCACTCGGTGAGGCTCACAGTTGACGAGGAGGGAGTGAGCGCGGCGGCATATACCGAGATGATGATGTACGGCGCGGCAATGCCGCCCGACGAAGAAATCGACTTTACACTCGACCGACCGTTTATATTCGTTCTCGAAAGCTATCTCGGACTTCCGCTGTTTGTCGGCGTGGTGAATCAGCCGTAAAAGCGCAATATACAAGCCTCGCAATAATTTTGGCAATATCACATATATCCCGCAAATATTTCGTTATTATCGCAGCTTACGATAATATTTTCGTAGTCTTGCAGCGCGCGTAATATTTATTTGTGAAAAACACAATACCGTAATCTGATTCGCTGTATTATTATTGTTCATATAGTAGTTTTTGTTCATAATCAGTTGACTTTTGAATCGAAATGGAGTAAAATATCTGTATTAGGTTAAAGCATTAACAAACAACAATCAGCTTTTGCCTTTTACGCGCCGGTCTGATTACTCAAAACGAAATATCAGTTCACCGCGCATATTAAACCCCATTTGGGAGAAAGGTCATCTTTATGAAAAAGACATTCAGATCATTCGCGGTCGCACTGGTGATTTTTATGTTAGCGACACTCGCGGGCTGCGGCGCCGATTATTCGGATAAGTTCGTCATCGGCGGCATCGGACCGACCACCGGTACGGCGGCTTCCTACGGTCAATCGGTGCGCGACGGCGCACAAATCGCGATTGATGAGATAAACGCCGCGGGCGGCGTAAACGGCGTTGAGCTCGTGCTCCTGTTCGAGGACGACGAAGCGCTCGGAGACAAGGCAAAGAGCGCGTATGAAACGCTGATGGACAACGGTATGCAGGTGCTCATCGGCGCGGTAACGTCCGATGCTTCGATCGCGATAAACAGCCTGACCGCGGCTGACGGCATTTTGCAGATAACCCCGTCGGCGTCGGCAATCGAGGCCGCTGCCAACCCGAACACCTTCCGCGTCTGCTTCACCGACCCGCTCCAGGGCGTGAGCATGGCAAACTACGCGTACAACACGCTCGGCTACCGCAAGGCGGCGGTAATACACAACTACGACGACAACTACAGCACCGGTATGTATGAAGCCTTCATTGAGGAATTCCAGCGTCTCGGCGGTACGATCTCTGAGGATGTGTCGTTCGCTAAGGACGCGACCGACTTCAACGCGCAGATCACGAAGATAGCCGCGTCTGACGCCGAGTTCCTGTTCATGCCGATTTACGCCGAGAAGGCGGCGCAGATTGTCATAACCGCGAACGAAAAGGGCGTGGATATCCCGCTGCTCGGCGGCGACGGTCTTGACGGCATCCTCAACTACCTGACCGGCGACAACGCCAAGCTCATCGAGGGTCTGATCTTCCTGACTCCGTTTATCTCGACTGACACAGATCCGGCTATCCAGTCGTTTACACAGAAGTATACCGAAAAATACGGCAAGGTGCCCGACCAGTTCGCGGCTGACGGCTACGACGCGGTATATCTTGTAAAGCTCGCGCTCGAGCAGGCGGGAATAACCTCGCCCGACGCGGTTGACAACGCCGCTCTGGTAGCGGCTATGACGCAGATCGAGCTTGACGGTCTGACCGGTCACATGACCTTTGACGAAAACGGCGAGCCTATGAAAGACGCCAAGGTCGCAAAGATCATCGACGGTGTATACGTAGCACAGTAAATACAAAACCGACTGTCTCCGGCGGATTTATCCGCCGGAGAGGTCTGCTATTTTTGACAGTTTGATTTTATCACCTTACACCCACGAAAGGAAAAATCGATATGCAGATGCTGATATCTACAATAATAGACGGATTGAACCTCGGCAGCGTATACGCCCTTGTCGCGCTCGGCTACTCGATGGTATACGGAATCGCCAAAATGCTGAACTTCGCGCACGGCGACGTAATTATGGTCGGAATTTACTCGATATTTGTCTGCCTGAACGCGAATGTGCTGCCCGTGCCGGTGACAATGCTCATATGTGTCGCGGTCTGCGCGCTGCTCGGATTTGTCGTCGAGAAGCTGGCATACAAGCCGCTGCGCTCGTCGTCGTCGCTGTCGGTGCTGATTACCGCGATAGGCGTGTCCTATCTGTTGCAGAATGTCGCTCTGCTCATATTCAAATCCGACCGCAAATTCCTGCAAAGTTTCATTGAGCTTGGCAGTCTTAAGCTCGGTGAGATCGAGATACCGCTGATCTCGTTTGTCATTTGGGGAACTACGCTCATTATAATGTTCGCTCTCGACATCTTTATCAAAAAGACCTCGATGGGACGCGCTATGCTCGCGGTCTCGGAGGACAAGGGCGCGGCTCAGCTCATGGGCGTCAATGTCAACCGCACAATCTCGCTCACCTTTATCATAGGCTCGGCGCTCGCAGGCGTCGCCGCGATACTCTACGCGGCGAAATACCAGAACGTCGACCCCTACACCGGCTCGGTATTCGGAATCAAGGCCTTTGCCGCCGCGGTATTCGGCGGCATCGGAAGCATCCCCGGCGCGATGATCGGCGGCTTCACGCTCGGACTTATTGAGGCGCTGACTATCAGCTTTTTGCCCGACTCGCTCGCCGCGGCGTCCGACGGCGTCGCGTACGCGCTGCTCATAATCATGCTCATACTGAAGCCCTCCGGTTTGCTCGGTAAAAAGCGGGTAGAAAAGGTATGACAACGGGGGACAGAATATGAACTACAAAAATACATATGTTCGAAAGATTATAGGCGGTGTCCTCTGCTTTGTAGCGATATGGGCCGTCGTCTCGCTGCTTATTGTGACCGGTATACTGCCTCGCAGCGTGCAGTCTCTGACCGTCAAAATCTGCTATTACATAATCCTCGCATTATCTCTCGACCTGATTGTCGGTTATCTCGGCGACCTGTCTCTCGGTCACGCCGCGTTCTACGCGGTCGGCGCGTATTCAGGCTGCGCGTTCGCGGTCTACACGAATCTGCCGCTTTTGCCGAAATTCATTCTCGCACTGATTATAGGCGGACTGTGCGCCGCGCTCGTCGGTTACCTGATCAGCAGCGCGATTATCAAGCTGCGCGGCGACTATCTCGCGATAGTCACGCTCGCGTTCGGTGAGTTCATACGCTCGTTTGTCAAGATTATCCCCGGACTCGGCGGCACAAAGGGACTAATCGGCATACCGTCGTTTGATAGCCGGTTCGGCAGCTTCACCGCCGCGTATATCGTCATCGGATTGGTAATATTGTGCATTTTTAATTTCACCCATTCGCGCCACGGTCGGATGATCACCGCGATTCGCGACAACGCGATTGCCGCCGAGTCGGTCGGTATAAACATAAAACAGACAAAAATCCTCGTATTCGCGCTGTCGTCGTTCATGGCGGGCATGGCGGGCGTGCTGTTCGGATTCTATAAAACCACGCTGAGCCCGTCAGACTTTACCTACAATCTTTCGATTGAAGTTCTGGTCATGGTAGTGCTCGGTGGAATGGGCAGCATACGCGGCTCGATAATAGCTTCGGTAATCATCGTCGCGCTGCCCGAATTTCTGCGCGGAGCGGACAACTACCGTATGTTGATTTACGCCATCGCGTTGATTGCGATGATGATGCTAAACGCTTCGCCGCGATTTATCGCACTGAAGCGCAAGGCGTCCGAATCGTTCAGTCAGCTGCGCGCCCGTTTAAAACGCTGAACCGAGGAGGATTTTATAATGAGTATGTTAAAAGCCGAAAATCTCGGTATCACGTTCGGCGGACTTCACGCGGTTGAGGGGCTGAACCTCGAAATTCAAAAGAACGAGCTGTACGGACTGATAGGTCCGAACGGAGCGGGGAAGACTACCGTATTCAATATGCTGACCGGAGTTTATAAACCGACGACCGGCAAATTCTACCTTGACGGCGAGGACTTGACCGGTCGCAGCTCGATTGAGATAAATCGCAAGGGAATAGCCCGCACATTCCAGAATATACGCCTGTTTGGCGAGATGACAGTCGCCGACAACGTCAAGGTCGGGCTTACAAATCAAGTCAGATATTCGATGCTCGACTCAATGCTGCGTTTGCCTAAATATTTCGATGGAGAAAAGGCGGCGGCGCAGCGCTCGGACGAGCTGCTCGCGGTGTTCGACCTGTACGACGACCGCGACACGCTCGCGTCGAATCTGCCGTACGGCAAGCAGCGCAAGCTCGAGATCGCCCGCGCGCTCGCTACCAGTCCGAAGCTGCTGCTGCTCGACGAGCCGGCTGCCGGCATGAATCCGAACGAGACTGCCGAGCTTATGAAAACGATACGCTTTGTACGCGAAAAATTCGACATGACGATACTCCTTATCGAGCATGACATGAAGCTGGTCATGGGCATCTGTGAGCGAGTGACCGTGCTGAATTTCGGCACCGAGCTCGCGAGCGGTGAAACCTCCGCGGCACTCAATGACCCGCAGGTAATCAAAGCCTACCTCGGCGAGGACTGACAGTCTTAGACTTACAGTCGTAGACTGACAGTATAAGACTTTCAGTCTTATACTGACGATTTTCCGCGATGAAAGGATATTTGTCGAATGAATGAAATGCTTAAAATAACCGACCTTCATGTCAACTACGGAATGATTCAAGCGATAAAGGGAGTCAGCTTCCATGTAGACGAGGGCGAAATAATCGCGCTCATCGGCGCGAACGGCGCGGGCAAGACTACGATATTGCACACTATAACCGGACTTGTCGGGGCGGCATCGGGCAAAATTGAATACAAGGGCAATGATTTGACGAAGGTGCCGGCGCATAAAATCGTGTCAATGGGCATGAGCCATGTTCCCGAGGGGCGGCGGATATTTCAGGAGCTGAGCGTATACGACAACCTCCTGCTCGGAGCGTTTACGCGCAGGCAGAAGTCAGAAATATCCGAGTCGATCGAGCGGATATACAAGCACTTCCCGCGGCTCGAGGAGCGCAAGAATCAGATAGCCGGCACGCTTTCGGGCGGCGAGCAGCAGATGCTCGCGATCGGTCGCGCGCTGATGGCAAAACCGAATATAATCCTGATGGACGAGCCGTCGATGGGTCTGTCTCCGCTGTACGTCAGCGAAATCTTCGCGATAATACAGGAGATAAACAAGGACGGTACGACCGTATTGCTTGTCGAGCAAAACGCGAAGAAGGCGCTGTCGATATCCAACCGCGCTTATGTGCTTGAAACCGGAAACATTGTACTCGAGGGCGACGCGAAGGAACTGATGCAGAACGATCAGGTAAAGCGCGCGTATCTCGGCGAGTAATTATATAATAAACCCGCACCATTGCGAAAGGAATGATATTAATGAAGCTTTTGACTATCGGCAACAGCTTTGCCGACAACTCGACAAGATACATAAAGGAGATTTTCGCCGACCGCGGAGTCGATTTGTACGTGTCGCGCGCGAACATCGGCGGCTGCTCGCTCGAACGGCATTGGAACGGCGCGGCGAACAAAATCCCCGACTACCCGAACGGAAAGACTCTCGACGAGATGATCGAAGCCGACGAATGGGACTATGTGACAATCCAGCAGGCGAGCCATTTTTCGTGGATGGTCGGTACATATTATCCATATGCTGACAATCTGATCGCGTATATTAAAGAGAAAGCTCCGACTGCGGAAATTCTGATACAGGAGACCTGGGCTTACCGCGCTGACAACGAGCGGCTGTGCAATGAATACAAGATCTCGCAGTCGCAGATGTTCAATCTGCTCAAGGAAAACTACACCGACCTCGCGCTCAAATACGGACTGCGCATACTTCCGGTCGGCGAGGCGTTCCGCATAATGCAGCTCGAAACCGGAGACAAGACCGGAGAGCTGACGCGCAATCCCGACGGTCCGTCGCACGCGAACGCTCTCGGCGAGTATATCGGCGGTATGGTCTGGTATTCAGTCATAACCGGCGGCTCGGTCGACGGTATCGCGTACGCGCCCGACGGCGTCAACCGCGATTATGTTCCGACGGCAAAGAAAGCGGTCAAGGCCGCGGTCGCGATGTACAATAAATAAATCGCAATATTGCATTATTATATGAAAATATCCGGCTGATACGTCTCGTCAGCCGGATGTTTTTATGTGGAATTATGGTTATTTATTAAAAGCCTGCCTCCGGTTGTCACATTTCCGCCGCCTGACGGATGTATTCGTTGCCATATTGTGTGATATATTCCTTGCGCGCGTCGAGGTCGTCTCCGAGCAGAGTCTCGAATATCGTCGCCGTCTCAACGGCGTCGGCTTCTGTCACCTTGATGAGCCGGCGGGTCTCGGGGTTCATCGTCGTCTCCCACATCATCTCGGGCTCGTTCTCACCGAGTCCCTTCGAGCGCTGCAGCGTGTATTTCTGACTGCCGATTTTCTTCAGTATCTCGGTCTTTTCGGTCTCATTGTAGGCAAAGCGTATCTTGTCCTTGCAGGTGATTTCATATAGCGGCGACTCGGCGATGTAGATTTTGCCGGCTTTGATAAGCGTTGGTAAAAGGCGGTAGAACATCGTCAGAATCAATGTGCGTATCTGGTAGCCGTCCTCGTCGGCATCTGTGCAGATGATTATCTTCGACCAGCGCAGCGACTCGAGGTCGAACGGCACGATGTCGCCCTTGACCTTGGTCTTTATCTCGACGCCGCAGCCGATGACCTTGAGCAGATTTACTATTACTTCGCTCTTGAATATCTTGTCGTAGCCGCTTTTCAGGCAGTTCAAAGTCTTGCCGCGCACCGCGATTATCGCCTGGAATTCGGCGGCGCGTCCCAGCTTACACGAGGTCAGTGCCGAGTCGCCCTCGACTATATACAGCTCGCGGCGGTCGGGATCCTTTGTGCGGCAGTTGACGAATTTGTCGATCCGATTCGCGATGTCGATAGTTCCGGTCAGCTTCTTTTTAAGATTCAACCGCGTCGACTCGGCTGTCTCGCGAGAACGCTTGTTGACGAGTATCTGATTCGCCATGCGCTCGGCTTCGGTCGGATTTTCGGCGAAGTAGACTTCAAGGCTGTGTTTGAGAAAATCAGTCATGGCTTCGGCGATAAAGCTGTTGTTTATCGCCTTTTTTGTCTGATTTGCGTACGACGTCTGCGTCGACTGGCTGTTCGAGACGAGAATCAAGCAGTCCTCGATGTCCGAGAAGTTGATTTTGCTCTCATTCTTCGTGTATTTACCGGTCGATTTCAGATAACGGTCGACCGCCCAGACAAACGCGGCGCGCACCGCCTTATCGGGCGAGCCGCCATGTTCGAGGAAGCTCGAATTATGGTAATATTCTATTACATTGACCGTGTTCGATATGCAGAACGAGACGTCGGCGCGGAGCTTGTATTCGTCCTTGTCCGCGCGGTCGCGTCCGCTTGTCTCGAGGTGCCACAGCACCGGAGCGGTCAGCGACTCGCCGCCCGCGAGCTCGTTTACATAATCGATGATTCCGTTTTCGTAGTAGTACTCGCTGTGCTCGAACTCGCCGTCGGCGTTCTGCCAGTCGAATATAAAACGTATTTTCGGATTGACAATCGATTGCTTCTTCAACGTCTCTTCGAAAAATTCGCGCGGTATGTTGATGTCGGTGAACACCTCGAGGTCGGGAAGCCAGCGAATTGTCGTGCCGGTCCGGCGCGACTTCTTGTCGAGCGGCTCGACCGTCAGCTCGCCGTCGGCAAAGCCTTTTTTAAAGCTGATGCGGCTGACCGTGTCGCCATTGTAGGACGCGACGGTCATATATTCGGAGCTGTACTGCGTCGCGCACGCGCCGAGTCCATTAAGACCGAGCGAGTATTCATACGACGCGCCGGATTTGTTGTTATTGTATTTGCCGCCGGCGTACATTTCGCAGTAGACCAGCTCCCAGTTGTATTTGCCCTCGGCTTCGTTCCAGCCAAGCGGCACGCCGCGTCCATGGTCTTCGACCTCAATCGAGTGGTCGTTGAAGGCGCGAACGAATATCTCCGTGCCGAAGCCCTCGCGCGCCTCGTCGACCGCGTTCGACAATATCTCAAAAAACGAGTGCTCGCAGCCTTCAAGCCCGTCCGAACCGAATATTACCGCCGGACGCTTGCGTACCCGGTCGGGTCCTTTCAGCATGACTATGCTTTGATCACCGTAGTTATTATTGTTTTTCTTTGACTGCATTAAATCTCTCCTGCGGCAATTACACCGCTCATTTATAACAATTTTATCCCAACTAATATTATACCCTAAATTGCCTGCAAAGTAAATAGATTTTTCTAAAATTTATCTTGAATTAAAACTGATGTTCTGGTATAATATAAGCAATAGCCTGATATTTAATTTTCATGCTGGAAAGGATGGCTTCGCTGATGAAGTCATGGTCATGATTATGATCCCCGACATTCTGCTCGCGAAAAATTTACCTTCACTTTATTATAACCGGCTCCGCAGAACGACGTTCTGGGGGCTTGCCGACCGCATATTCAAGTATTCGCGCCGGTTTTTATTGATTGGCCGCATACTGAAATACACCGCAATGGCGATTGTGTTCATTGAAACGAGCGCGTTGTTATTGTCGACAGCTGTGATAATTATACTGCTGCTCCCGATAGCAGCCGCAGCTTTCTTATTATATCTGTTCGTAGAACGCCTTATGACCGCGCGCATCGAAAAACGGCTGAATCTTCGACTCGATTCGGAACGGATATACGTTTTCTTCCGCGCCGGTGAGTACGGACAGCTACTGGCGCAAAGTCTCGCGGTCGACTCGGCGGTCTATATAGTCAAGGGATTGCGCGAGCTGCGCTTCATCGGAGCCGCGGTCGACGGCAATGTTATCTATTTGAGCCGCGCGTTTTTCCTGCGGCTCCGACAGAAGTATTTTGACAAGCTGCCCGAAAAGCTCTGCTATATTTTTTAGGCTATCATGTACAATTACACAAACGGAGGAGGATATACTTGCTTCATCTGATACTCGGCCGCGCCGGCAGCGGCAAGACGACGCGCATCTGCAAGCTGGCATACGACCAGCTCTGCCAAAATAAGCGCACTTTTATCATCGTCCCCGAGCAGCAGGCGGTCGATACAGAGCGGCTGATGACAAATCTGCTCGGAAAGAGGCCGTCGCTGTCGCTCGAAATACTCAATTTCAAGCGGCTATGCAACCGGATATTTCGCGAATACGGCGGTCTTTCATATAATTATATCACCAAAAGCGGCCGCGCGCTCGTGATGTGGCAGACGCTCAACGAGCTTGCGGGAATGCTTCAGCAATATGGTCAAATGAAGAACGACGCCGGATTTGTTTCGGCTATGCTCGCGGCAGTCAGCGAATTCAAGGCTTATCGAATCAGTCCGTCGGCGCTCGAGCTTGCTTCGAAAAGGTCGCAGAATGACCCGAAGCTGCAGCGTCTGGCCTCGAAGCTCTCGGACCTGTCGTTGATCATGGCCGACTATGTCGCACTGCTCGGCGAGCTGTGCGACGACCCCGCGGACGACCTCACACGCGCCGCACAGCTGCTCCGCGAACACAGCTTTTTTAATGGCTCGGAGGTTTATTTCGACTCATTCAACGGATTTACGCCGCAGGAATTCGAAATTATCGCCGTGATTTTACGTCAGGCGGACAATGTCACATTGTCGCTCTGCTGCGGCGGAAAAGAGGTGCCGTTCGAAAATACCGCCGACACCGCGTCTCGTCTGATACGGCTTTGCGATACGCTTGGCGTCGAATGCGATACATTGAAGCTCGAAGAAAATTATCGTTGCGGCAACCCTACACTCAGAATTGTCGAGCGCGGTATTTGGCAGGATGTAAAAACACCGGAGCTGTCGGAAGCCTTGTATGACAAAGACGCGCTGCGCTTCTATAAATGCTCCGATTGTTACGCCGAATGCGAAGCGGTGATGTGTGACATCTCGCGACGGGTCAGGGAAGGCGACAGCTACCGCGATTTCGGCATTATCATGCGCGGCGCGGAAGGTTACGACGGTATTATCGACACAGCCGCCGAAAAATATAACATACCGCTTTTTTTCTCAAAACGCACCGATATTACGTCCAAACCGTTAATCAAACTGATTTTGACTGCCTTTTCGATTAAAACGAACAATTTCGCGACTACCGACGTCATATCCTACATCAAGACCGGACTTTGCGGTCTCACTCCGGACGAGCTTTTGCCGCTCGAAGATTACGCCGAGCGCTGGGGCATCCGTGGCAGGTCAAGCTGGAGCCGCGAGTTTGTGCTGAATCCGCGCGGCTATACCACCGAGCCGATATCCAATGATGAGCGCGACCTGCTGTCACGTATCAATGCCGCGCGCGAGGCGGTGATTTCAAAATTGACCGCGTTTTTTGACCGGCTTGACAGTTTAACCAGCGCGGAGGAATACTCGAGGGCGTTATATGAGTTCCTCATCAGTCTCGACCTGCCGTCGCAGCTCGAAAAGGCTGTTGAAAAGCTGCGTTCAAGTGACAATGATGTCGACTCTGCCGAAGCGGATGAGCTTGAGCAGCTCTGGGGAATCCTCGTCGACTCGCTCGACGAGCTCTGCACCGTGGTGCCGCGGCTTGAAGTCGACTCGGAAATATACTCAAAGCTGCTCGGCATACTTTTTGCCGACTGCGACATCGGCCGCATACCCGCCGGAGTCGACGAGGTAGTCGCCGGCGACGCGTCGCTGCTGCGAATCGCGCGAAAGCATATCTACATAATCGGCGCGAACGAAGGCGTATTTCCGAAATCGCAATCAGGTGCAGGAGTCTTGACAGACAGCGACCGCGACCAGCTTGACGCGCTCGGGCTCGAGCTTGCCGGATCGAGCGAATATCAGGCGGCTGATGAACGATTCTACTTCTATCGCGCTCTCGCGTCCGCGTCCGAAACCCTGACTTTACTCTGGTCAGACGCCGACACCTCGGGACGCTCGCTCTATCCGTCAATCGGAGTTTTGCGGCTGCTTGCGCTGTTTGAGGCGGCAAAGGTCGTAGATTACAGCTCGCTTGGGCTTATCGATCGGCTCGAGGGCAGGTCGAACCTGCTCGAATTCATCGCCGAGTCGCAGGGGACGAGACTATATGAGCGGTTATATGCTTACTGCTCGTCAATTGACGAATACAGCGACAAGCTGCGCCGACTCGGAATACCGCTTTGTGAAACTGAATTGAGTCTGTCACGTGAGCTTTGCGCGCTGACCTCGAGCGGCGACCTCGCGTTGACCCAGTCGAGACTCGACAGCTATGTGCTCTGTCATTTCTCCTACTATTGTAAATATATATTGAAGCTCGAGAAGCGAGAGCCGGTAGAATTCGACGCCGGCAATATCGGCAGCTTCATGCACAAAATCCTCGAATTGTTCGTCTCGAAAGCTATAGACGACGGTAAACTCGCCGAGCTTGACGACGACGAGATCGACCGTCTGACCGGACAGCTCGTCGAATCGTATATGAGCGAGGTCTGCGGACTCGCTCCGGACAGCGACAGTCGGCTCGGACATCTTTTCTTCAAGCTGCGCCGGACATCCAAACTGCTCTGCCGCAATATCGCGGACGAATTCGCGCAGAGCGAATTCGAGCCGGCCTTCTTCGAGCTGCCGATACACTTCGGCGACGGTGAAGGCAAGGCTGTCGAGCCGCTCGAGGTGAAGCTGTCGGATGGAACGAGCGCGTATATCTGCGGCGTCGCCGACCGTGTCGACCTCTACCGGCACAACGGCAAGCTGTTTGTGCGGGTGATTGACTACAAGACCGGCTCAAAGGAATTTTCGCTCGATGATATCGCAATGGGATTGAATCTGCAAATGCTATTGTACCTGTTCTCGCTCTGGAAGAACGGTTCGCGCAAAGGCGGGGCGCTTGACGCGATTGCGCAAGACTCGGAAGTGCTGCCTGCCGGAGTCCTCTATTTCTCGGCTACTCCGCCGATACTTTCGTTTGATTCGGAGCCAGAGCCGGACGAGGTTTTGCGTATGGTCAGCGACAAGCTGTCACGGCGAGGACTGCTGCTTGACGACAAGGACGTGCTGTCGGCAATGGAGCGCGAGCTGTCTGGCAAATATTTGCCGATAAAGCAAAAAAAGGACGGCAGCTTCTCCCGCTCGGACGCGCTCAAATCGCTTGCCGACTTCGGCGAGCTGCTGTCGCAGATCGAAAATACAATCCGCAAAATCGGCGGCGAGCTGAAGCGCGGCAACGCGTCGGCTCACCCGATCCGAAATAAGAAGCAGGACGCCTGCAAATACTGTGACATGAAGCCGGTATGCCGGATATCGACATCAGGAGGTGACAGATAATGGCAAGAAATTGGACCAAACAACAGCTCGAAGCGATTGCTGACCGCGGGCACAATCTGCTCGTATCGGCGGGCGCGGGCTCGGGCAAGACCGCGGTTCTGACCGAGCGTATAATCCGCCGAATCTGCGACAACGAAAATCCGGCTGAAATTACACGAATGCTGGTAGTCACATTCACGAAAGCCGCCGCGGCTGAGCTAAAGGCGCGGATATCGTCGGCGCTCAATGATGAGCTGGCGCGCGACCCCTCAAACCGCAGGCTCGCGCGTCAGCTGTTGCAGCTTGACCGCGCGAAAATCTGCACGATACATAGCTTTTGCCTTGATTTGCTGCGCGAGCACTTCGCAATTCTCGGAATTCCCGCTGACTTTCGGGTCGCCGACGACGCTGAGAGCAAGCTGCTGCGTCAGAATTTGATGGACGAGCTTATCGAGGACTACTACGCCGGAAAATTCATCCCGACCGAATACGCGATTGACGATTTCGGCAGGCTCGCGGACAGCTTGGTCGGCATAAAAGCCGACGACAAGCTCGCGGATAAGCTGCTAAAGCTGTATACATTGTTCGAGTCATATCGCGACTCGATTGGCTTTCTCAAAAATTTCGCCGATGAGCTTAAAGCCGACGTTACTTGTGATTTTGGTGAAAGCCGCTGCGGTCAGGTTACGCTCCGGCTCGTATCCGAGCGGCTCGAATACTACCGCGGGCAGCTCGCCGACGCACTGCCCGACCTGATGAACGACGATGTGCTGTCCCGCGCCTACCTGCCGGCCATCGAGCAGGACATCGACTATATCCGTGAGGTTATCCGGCTTTGCTCAAATCAAGATTACGCCGGGCTATACCAGCAGATGAACTCCTACCACGCGGCAAGGCTTGGAGCGGTGCGCGGCGCGTCGGACGAAGTCAAGGCGATAAAGGACAAGCGCGACCGCTTCAAAAAGGAGCGCGACAAGCTCGCGAAGAAATTTTTCTCACTCACTCCCGAAAAAATAAAGCAGAACCAGCAAAAGACTGCGGATATGCTGCTTCAATTATACCGCCTGCTCGCATTGTTTGACAAGCGCGTCAAAAACGAGAAGCATAGACGGGCGATCGTCGATTTTTCCGATATCGAGCGGCTCGCGTATACATTGCTGGTCAACACTGACGGCAAGCCTACCGACGCCGCGCGCTCGACGTCCGAGCTGTACGACGAGATTTATATCGACGAGTATCAGGACGTCAACTCCGTGCAGGACGCGATTTTCGCAGCGGTTTCACGCGAAAACAATCGATTCATGGTCGGCGATGTCAAGCAGTCAATCTACGGATTCCGCGGAGCCGAGCCGGATATATTCCAGTCCTACCGGCAGAGCTACGCGCACCTCGACGACGCCGAAACTATCTCGCCGAGCGGGTATACGATATACCTGTCCGACAATTTCCGCTGCGACAAGGAGATAATCGAATTCACGAATCTCGTGTCCGAGCGGCTGTTCACAAACGCGACCGGAGCCCTGCCGTACTATCCCGAGGACGGACTGGTACATTCAAAATCGGGGGTAGAGCAGGGAATACCGGTCAGGCTGCTGATAGTCGGCAGCGACAACACTGCCGACAGCGGCTCTAACAGCGACGATAACGCGGTCGACGAGCTATCAGCTGATAATACTGACGGCACCGACGGTACTGACGGTGCTGACAGCACTGATGGTGCTGAAAGCGAGGATATCCCGACCGCGGAGGCAATCTGCGTCGCGAACGAAATCAAAAAACTGCTCGCATACGGCAAGAAGGACGACGGCAGTCCTATTAAACCTTCCGATATCGCGATTTTAATGCGCAGCGCCAAGACTGACTCCGAGCCGTTTTGCGCGGTGCTCGAGGAAGCGGGTATACCGGTGTACAACAATCTCGCCGGAGACTTTTTCGAAAACGCCGAGATACTGCTTGCGCTTTGTCTGCTCAACACAATCGACAATCCCGGGCGTGACATATATCTCGCGGGATTATTGAAAAGTCAGCTGTTCGAGTTTACGCTCGACGAGCTGATTCTGATACGCCGCCATGTTGACAAGGGCAGCCTGTACGACGCGCTCTCGGCGTATACAATCGACACCGATTTTGAAAAAGGGCGCAGATTCCTCGAGTTTTTGAGTCGCTGGCAGGACAAGGCGCGCCGGCTTCCGGTCGATCGGCTGCTCTGGCAGCTCTATCTCGAAACCGACCTGCCGGCGCTTGTGCGCATGGACAGTGACAGCACGCGCCGCCGCGCGAATCTGTATATGCTGTACGAATACGCGCGCAGGTTCGAGAGCTCGTCATTCAAAGGGCTGTATAATTTCATCCGGTATATAAACGACCTTATCGCGAAAGGCGCGCGGCTGGAGGACGCAAAGGTTTACAGCGACGCGAGCGACACGGTCAAGCTGATGACGATACACCAGTCCAAGGGACTGGAGTTTCCGGTCGTGTTCATCTGTGGCTGCGCGAAGATATTCAATGTCCGCGATTTAAACGAAAATATAGTCGTTGAACCGAAGCTCGGCGCGGCGGTGAAGCTGCTCGACTCAACCGGATTCGCGCGCTGCGACACGCCGGTACGGCAGGCGATTTCGGCGAAGCTGGCCGACTCGCTGTATGAGGAGGAGATGCGCGTATTGTACGTCGCGATGACGCGTGCGCGCGAGCGGCTCTATCTCACCGGAAAGGCTGCAAAGCCGCAAAAGCTGGTCGACGAGTGCCGCGCGGACGCGGCGCGGCTGTCGCGGCTGACTGTATTGCGCAACGGCGGATTTCTCAGATGGGTGCTCACCGCGATTTACGATTATGAAGCAAGCCACGCCGAGCGCCCGTATACAATCGAGCTTATCGACCAATCGACATTGACACGACCGGATGAATCAGGGAAAAGCGCGCCTGATACGGACGACAAATTTGATAATAATATGACTACTACGATCAGCACATCCGGTGTGAACGGCAGTGTGACTACTACGGACAGCACATCCGGTGCGAACGGCAGCATTACTTCTGTCGACAACACATCCGATGCCCTCGAGCTCGACCGAGTGATACACGAACACTTCGACTTCGTATACCCGCATAAGGCGCGGCTGAAGCTGCCCGCGAAGTTGTCGGTCTCCGAGCTCTACCCGACCATACTGGACGACGACGACCCGCCCGCGAAGCTGCCGAAAAGCGGCTTCAATCCGACCGATGCGACTGAAGACGATATAAAAAAGCCGACCGTGTTCACGTCGAAGCTGCCGCTGTTCATGTCGGACAAGGCAGCTGACGCCGGAAGCGCCGCCGAACGCGGAACCGCTACGCACCTGTTCATGCAGTTCTGCGACTTCGACCGACTCGACTGTACAGACAAGCTCAACACGCGAATCGACGACGAGTGCGCGCGCCTGACCGAACAGCGCTTCATCACTCCGCGAATCGCGTCGCTCATTAACAAATCGCAGCTGCGCGGCTTCTTCCAAAGCAAAATATTCAGCGAGATACGCGCGTCGCGCAAGGTATACCGCGAGTATCGCTTCAACTGCGAGCTGCCGGCAAACGAATTCACCGCCGACCCACTTCTCGCGTCCGAGCTCATCGGAGAAAAAATCCTCGTGCAGGGGGTTATCGACTGCTTCTTTGTGAATTCCGACGGAGATATAACACTGCTCGACTACAAGACCGACTACATTCCGCGCACAATGCCACGCGGCGACGCGGTCGAATTGCTGAGGTCTCGCCACAAATTACAGCTCGGCTACTACCGCGCCGCCTGCGAAGCGGTCAGCGCGAAAAGGGTATCGCGCCTCGTGATATACGCGTTCGGACTGGGATGCGAAATTGAGCTGTGATTGACGCATAAGCGTGCATATCTGATTGAGCGGTGAGCTTGTTCCTGACTCCGATTTCGCACTGTGCGTATTGTGTATATCACTGTGGCATTACACAGTCCTCAATAAATATGTCACACACTTCCTCCCGATTTGCGGAAAGCCAGCGGGTAGACGCCGAGTTGCTTCTTGAATGCCGACGAGAAAAAGCTCTGGTCCGAGAAACCAAGCCTTGACGCTATCTCGCCGACCGAAAGCGTCGTTTCGGTCAGGTAGTGGCAGGCCGCGGTCATGCGCAGCTTTTGGTGATACGCGCCGGGCGTGATGTCATACCTGTCCTTGAACAGGCGTATGACGTGCCGTTTCGACAGGTGCAGGCTCTCGGCGGCTTCGTCGAGCGACAGCTTCTCGGCGACCCGCAGATCAATGTAGCTTTTCAATTTGACCGCGAGGTCGGGCTCGACGCCGACTGAGTGAGTGCGCGCGGCTCTGCCGGACAGGTCGAGAAACAAATCGAGCAGCAGGTGCATGATCTGTCCCTCCTCCCAACCGCCCGACGTTAGCAGACTTTTCAGCTTCATAAAATGTAAATCATCACGTTCGTGCAAAATTATCAGTCCGCGCCCCGCGTAACAGCTCGCGAGCGAATCGACGAGCGGTCCGTCCGCGCCGAACCAGAGTTTCTCGTATGGTTCATTCGGGTCGGCGCCGTAGTCGACGCGCACCCCCTTGCGCATATACACGAGGTCGCCCGCAGAGACAGTATATTTCTTGTCGCCATACATAATATACCCTTTGCCGCGTATCACATAGTCGAACAGATGTCGTGTCAGATTGCGCTTGGTCACGATGTAATTCGCGTTCGGCAGGACGTGCCCAAACTGCGTTATATAGCCGCTTTGGTCATAATCGAGTAATTTGAAGTAGATATTTTCATCATATTTGCCGGTCAATGCCATATGAGTTTACCTCCAGTTCGATTTCGCGATTAGCTTGTCTTCTTTTGTTATGATACCACATCCGACATTCAATGTCAATATATCACATATAATTGTCGCAAAAATAAATTGCATTCGCAGAATTTATGTAGTATACTTATATCAAATCAAGCCGCTGCTTATTTCTATTTCAAGGAGGAAGTCAATAATGAAAAAAATTGTTATCATAGGAGCCGGAAGCTTCAACTTCACACGCGCGATTTCTCGCGATATTCTGACCTTTCCCGCGCTCGCCGACTCGAAGCTGGTATTTGTCGACATTCCGGAGGGCGAAGAATATATGCGCGCGTCCGAAAAGATTGTCGAAAAGACGATACAGCAGGGAGGATATCCGGCGACCGTCGAGGCTACGTTCGACCGCCGCGCCGCGCTTGACGGAGCTGACGCGGTTATAATCACAATACGCAACGACCTGACAATTGACGCGTGGGAGCCCGACCTTTCGATTCCGAAAAAATACGGCATCGACGTCGTGATCGGCGACTCGCGCGGTCCGTCGGGCATATTCCGCTTTTTGCGCAGCGCGCCCGCGCTTAAGGCTATCGCTGACGACATCCGTGAGCTCTGCCCGAACGCGGTCGTTTTAAACTATACAAACCCGATGTGCATGGTCACAAGTTATATGCGCCACAACGGAGTTGACGCGATGGGACTCTGTCACAGCGTACAGGGAACGTCGCAGATGCTCGCGAAGTGGATCGGCGCCGATATGAAGGATGTGACCTACCGCTGCGCCGGTATAAATCACCAAGCCTTTTTCCTCGAATTCAAGGTGGGCGGCGAGGACGCGTATCCGGCGATATTCGAAGCCGCGAAACGACCCGAAATCTACAAGAGCGAAGCTGTTCGAATTGAGATGATGCGCGGACTCGGATATTTTGTCACCGAGTCGAGCGGGCACAACTCCGAATACAACGCGTGGTTCAGAAAACGTCAGGATCTTATCGACCGCTACATACCCGACTCGTATGCAAGCTCGGTCAGAACGGTCGGCGAGCGAAACAGGACTCGCAATGAAAAAATGGCTGAAATCCTCGCGAAGGACACTATTGATCTGAAGCGCGGCAACGAATACGCGGCGTCGATACTGAACGCGGTCATCGGCGACGGCACGCCGTACGAGTTCAACGGCAATGTCGTCAACACCGGACTTATTACAAACCTGCCGAACGGAGTTATCGTCGAGGTTCCGGTCGTCGCGACGAAGAACGGTCTGCTTCCGACCTATATCGGCGACCTGCCGCGTCAGATTTCGGCGCTGAATACGGTAAACGCGCAGAATGACGAGCTGGCAGTCGAGGGCTGCATCGCCGAAGACCGCGAGATGATATACCATGCGGTCATAGGCGACCCGTTGAGCGCGGCGGTGTGCAGTCTTGACGAGCTGCGCCGCATGGTCGACGAAATGTTTGAACAAAATAAAAATACGATACCTTGGGCAGTGAAATAAAGGAGCTGAAACGCATGAAAAAAGCCGCATACATTGTGCCTGCGTTGTCATTGCTTGTGTCGTCGACGCTGTACGGCTGCGGCTTGGACCGCGATATGGCGATTGACTACTACAACTCGAGCAAGTCTGAGCTTGAATCCGCGGTCGCCGAGATACTCGAGAACCAGAGCGCAGACGGCATCGCGCTCGACGGCATTCTTTCGATAAGCTACTGGGATGGCGACAACACGATTATCGAGTTCGAAGTTTACGCAAGCGGGATTGCGCCGTCGACTACCTACGGCGGAATATACTATTCGGTCAGCGGCGAGCCGGCGGGGTTTCAGAACACCGATGTGACTTTAGTCGAAACCGCCGACGGCTGGGAATGGCAGGCTGACGGCGGCAATCGCGGAGAGACAACCCACATCGAGGGCAACTGGTACACATACGAAGCGGAGCTTTAGGCGAGTATGAAGCGGAGCTTTAGGTGAACACGAAGCGGAGCTTTATACAAATACGCAGCATAACTAAAGCAAATACGGCGGTGTCAGCCGCCGTATTTGTCTGTCACGACCATGTACCCGCGCTGTGAATATCGCACCCGATATATCAAAGTTGTCAGACCGAACAGCTAAACCACAAATAATATCTCATAAATTCCGTGGGTTTTCGCGATATCGCGTGTATTATTATATGGAATCTCGAAAACAATCAGATGAAATGCGACGATTCTATAGAATCGGGGCGTCTGATCGCAGACCGTATTTACAGAGATTACATATATTGACAGCCGCAATTAACTGATTGGAGGCAGAGATATGACCGAGCGGGAAATCATAGACCTGCTGACCGCGCACGACGAGGTCGGCATGAATGAGTTCATGCTTCATTACAGTCCATTGATGAAATACATAATCGCTCCAATTGTCAAAAATGAGCACGACCGCGAGGAATGTCTGTCGGAGACTGCGATGAAGGTCTGGGATAAAATCGGGCAGTATAACCCGGGACGCGGGAGCTTCACGACCTGGCTGACCGTACTGGTGCGCAACACGGCATTGAATTATTGCCGTGATAAGGGAAACTATGACGAGCAGCTGACCGACGACCTTGTGTCAAGCGAGCCGTCCGGCGAGGAAGCAGTGCTTAAAAAGGAGCTGCGCGACACGCTCGCCGACGCGCTCGGTCGGCTGAATACACGCGACCGGATATTGTTCTACCGGAAATACTACTATATGCAGTCGACCGCGCAGATCGCCGCCGAGGTCGGCATGACCGAGCGGGCGGTCGAGGGGCGATTGTACCGGATAAAGAAACGTTTGCGCGAATGACTGGGAGGTGGCAGAAATGAGTGAATATGGTCGAGATGATAAGCCGCGTCATGAACACACAGACGACGCGCGTCATGCGCACACAGAGGACTTGCTCCCCGCGCGCTTGTCCGAGACCGAATTCGACCTGCTTCTCGGTCGTGAGCTGACCGAGCCGCCCGACTATATAACCTCGCGCGTCAAGCCCTGGAAGCACGCGTTCGGGCTGCTGTCAGTCGGACTCGCGCTGTCGACGGTCGTTTTGAATAATGGCTTTTTCGAATATCTGCTGCCGGCGGTCGGACAGCTGCTGATCCTGCTTGGCAGTCGCAGACTCAAGCGGGTCAACCGCTGGTTCGGCGCGATATACGCAGCAGCGATATTCCGTGCCGCGGACAATCTGCTGTCGCTCGCGCTGAACGCGACGGTTACGCCCGAGGTGCTGCCGTCCGCGGTATTTCGCGTGTTGACGGCGTTGAATGTGCTGTCGCTGCTGTTCGGATTGTTCTGCCTGTGGCGCGGAATCCTTGTGGTGCAGCGGAGCGCGGGCAGGGAAGCGCGTGCCGGATGGGCGATAGTATTGCTGCTATGGTACTCGCTGATTGTCATACTGGTGCTTTGTCAGGTCACATCAATCAGCGCGCCGCTCGGATTCATAATGCTGGTCGGATATATTTTCAGCCTGTACAGCCTGTATAAGCTGTCGCGGCGGCTTGACGAGGTTGGTTATACGATAACCGTAGCACCGTCGCGGCTGTCCGACCGCGCGCTGACCTTGCTGTATATTCTGGCGATAGCTGCATCAATAGTCGTCGCCGGAATATTCGGCGGCGGGTATCCGGTGAAGCTGATCGAACGCAGCCGGACGGAATCACACAATATTGACATCGGCGCTGACGTCAGTTCGGACATAGACAACATCAAATCCAATCTGACCGCGCTCGGTTTCCCCGAATATGTATTATGCGACCTCAGTATTGACGAGCTTTTGTCATTGTCCGGAGCAAAGGTTGTCGCGTATAAAATCAACGATTTCAGCTCGGACGGCGAGTGCGTAAAGCGATACGAATACACGAGTGACGCGAGATACGCGTATTACGGTTCGTTTTCTGACAACGCTGATCTGTCAGACGACATCGAATATCTGCGGATTGCTGATATCGGCGTCAGGCGGTCGGACGACAGCTATGTCAACATACATCATTTCAAATGGGGCGCGCTCGACGACACCGGCGCCGACCTGATGCGGCTGTCTCCCGATTCGCGCAATTATGAATTCGTTAAGTCAGACAGCCTGTCCGGTCGAATGCTGTGCGAAATCGGCGGCGTGACATATGTCTGTAACTATTATTACCTCGGAAATTTCGACGGTCTGGCTGATTTACACGGCAATGAAAGCTACAGCACGGGTATCATGCAAATCGCGCGCGCTTCGCTCGGCAGCCAGAACCGCGATATCTGTGCGCTCTTTTCACTGCCGGACGGCGACAACCCACGCGGATATATCCTGTATGAGACCGCCGCGCCTCCGGACGGCTCGATGCTGTCCAGCTGGTATTATTATACACACCGTCAGAACCGGCTGCATTATCCCGCGCTCGACGGATATGGAGCCTATTGCAGATACGGTTTGCTGCCAAAGGGCGGCTACTGTACATTTGACGGCGCGCTGCAATTCTACCATTTTGAGAATCCACGAAATTATTAATGAAAACACAGCAGAATCCGCCGCTCTCTTCACAAAAAATCCCCGCCGCGTTTTACGCGGCGGGGATTTTCATCAGGCGGGATTCACATAAGGCACGTATTCACATTATGTCGTAATCACAGACGCCACTTCGTGCAGAGTATCGAGCACTTGGCGTCGTCCGGATATTTCTGGTAGTAGACCGTGACAATACTGCCGTCGTCAAGCTCGACCGAAGCCGGATAGCCGAGGTCGCCGTCCTTCGCACACTCGTCGAGGATATACTCGTCGCTCCAGGTCTCGCCAAAGTCGTAGCTTACCATCGCGCGCTCGCCGAACGGAGCTTCGCGCCGACCATACGCACAGATGAGCGCGCCTGACGAATGGAGCAGCAGGTGGGGCGGGGAACCGCTGACGTCGGTGCAGACAAGCTCGCTCCAGGACTTGCCGCCGTCGTCCGAGATGGTAGTGTAAATCGAGAAGCCGTGCGGAACGCCGCTGCCCTGTGCGCGGATTGCACCGAATAGCCGACCGTCGGGCAGCTCGATCACGTGCGGCTCGTGGAAGTTGTCGCACGAAAGCTCGCGCGGCAGGTCGAGGACGCAGAGCAGCTGCCAGCTGTGACCGCCGTCGCGGCTCTCCATAGCGCAGATCGACCCTTTCGGCACCTCGTCCGAATACATCTCCTTGCCGAGGTAGATGAGCCTACCGTCGCGCAATAGCCCAGGTCCGTGCGGTGACGACACCGGTACGCGAATCGTCTCGCTCCAGGTCACGCCATAATCCTCGGAAATCCGAATGAACGACCCGCCGCGCGCAAGCTCCTTTGGTATGTATGGATATCCGGCGAGCATACCCAAGACCGCGCCGGCTTCGATCGGGGAGGGAGCGTTTCTGATCGCTCCGAAATAGCGTCCCGACGCGTATACCTCCGCCGGGTGCGAGAACCATGTGAGCAGCAGCTTTCCGTTGCCGAGGTAAACTATTCCCGCGTCGCGGTCGTCAAGGTAGGTGTCGTTTATCACGATCGGCGGAGTCCAGCTCTTGCCATTGTCGCGGCTCACATACATAGCCGTTTTACCGAACGGGCAGATGTGACTCGTTCGAAAGCTCGACGCGACCGCGTAGAGCGTGCCGTTTTCATCGCGGCAGACACTCGGCCAGCCTTGATATGAGAAAATTGAATTCTGTGTGCGGTTAACTATACCATGTTCAAAATCTCTGCGTATTTCCATTTTTTGTTCCTTTCCGGTGCATGAACAACCGTTGTTACTGGTTTGATACCGTTTCGTATATCTGACGGAAGGTTTCGTTGACTCTGTCTTCGATTGACGCGTAATATGACGCGAAGTCTGTGCTCTTTCTTCCGACGACTACCGAATTGAGCGCACCTGACGCAGTGCCGTCAAAGTTGAAGCCGAAGTCGAAGACTTTGTTCTCGTGCATCATTGTCAGCATATTATATGAGTCCTCATCGCGAACCGCTTTATTCTGCAGAACGACATCAAAGAATGCGGGACGAACATATTCATAGCTGTAATATGCGAGCGCTTCAGCAACCATTGCCGTGCGCTCAGGATTTTCCGTGTCAACCGGTATACCTATAAGTCCCGCGCCACAGAATGAATAATAATCCTCCTGAGCTTCGTCGAGCTTCGGGTCGGGAAGAATGCCGAAATCAAATTCGATTTCTCGCAGATATGAATACAAACCGCCTATATCATATATGGTCAAAAACGACCGACCAGAAATCAGCATATCACGATAGGTTCCGGTCGCGTAATCATAGCTCGAGAAGCTGTTCAGATAGGTATCGTCAGAATAGAGGACATTATAATATTTTTCAACCACACTTGCCATACGTTCGCCGCCCATGTCAAGTACCGGACAGTTATTTTCATCAAGCTTGCTGATGTGCTGACCGCAGCCAAACTGGAACCAAACGGTCTGACCTTTATTCGCGAGCAGACCATATTGGTCGACCTCGGTCATCTGTGAGTCTCCGTTGAGATCCTGTGACACGCCTTTAATAAGCTCAAGCAGCTTGTCAACCGTCCATTTTCCTTCATAGACAAGGTCATACATATTTGTGTCTATATTATAATTTTCGAGGTAATCTTTATTGAATAGATAGCAGCCCATACCCTGCCAGGTCATGACAATATCACCAGACGCGTAGAACACCTTGCCGGCGATTCCGAGACTTTCCTGCATTGTGGAGTTCCACCAGGGTTTCGTGAAATCGACATATTCGAGCGTGTTCCAGTCGAGTAATGAACCGGAGGTGACCATTGCCGAAATGCCGGTAGTCGCGTGCGGCAGAACAAAATCGTAGTCTCCGCTGCCCGCCATTACTGATGCCGAAAGTGAGGAAGCCACCTCGCCCGTATCCACCTCAACCGCGTCAAACTCCACATTGAGCAGGTCTCCGACCGCGCGTTCACGCTTGTAGCCGGCGTCATTTAGCGTATCTCCGGTTTCCTCGTCAATATTCAGCTTGAAATGCTCACAGTAACCATCGCAGGTCAGATATGTGACCGTATACCCGTCGAAGTTAGCCTCGGGCAAATCGAGCGACAGCTCCTCCGCGGTCGTCTCCTCGGGCAGAGTCGTGTCAGTGCCGGTCGTCGACTCGATATCAGCTTCCGGCGTCTCGCCTTGGCAGGCACAGATATTGGCGAGCAGCAGCAGTGCGAGTACAAAGGACGAGATGTGTTTCATAATAACCAACCTTTCTTATATATGTTTTTATTTTTCAAATTCAGCTATCTGACTCCAAGCGGAGACCTCCAGCTCGTGCTTTGCCGTGTCGGTCAGCGGCATGAATGGTTCGCGGCATTCGCCATAATCGGTTCCCGAAAGCTTGATCATATACTTCGACGCGGGCAGTGTACCGAGCCGCACAACTGTATCGATCACTCGATTTGCGCGGCTTTGCAGCTCACGCGCTTCAGAAATGCGTCCTTCGGAGAAAAGTCTGTAGATCCCGACTATATGCTTTGGCATGAAGTTGTATGTAGTACCGATACCGCCGTCTGCTCCGGCAGCGAGTCCGGACAGCAGCATTTCGTCCGAGCCGTTGTAGAATACCTTGTCGGGGAACTCCTGTGTCAACAGGTTCAAGGTGAAAAAGTTGGACGATGTAAACTTCATTCCGCCGACGTTGTCAATTGACAATAGCTCGCTAAGCTGCGCGTGCGAAAGCGTAGTTCCGGTAATCGCCGGTATGTTGTAGATTATCACCGGCAGTGTAGACGCGTCGGCGAGACGCTCGTAATAATGCTTGATCTCGGGGAAGGAATACTTGTAGTAGAGCGGTGTTACCGATGATACCGCTGCCGCGCCGACCTTTTCGGCATGACGGGTCAATTCGATCGCGTCGGCTGTAGACATAGCTCCGGTATGCGCCACGACAATCAATCGCCCCGCGGCTTCGATCACAGCTTCGAGCAGACGCTTGCGTTCATCAATCGAGCAGAGCACCATTTCACCGCTCGAACCACCGACATAGAAACCGTTTACTCCGGCTGCCGCCAGACGTTTTACGTGTGTTTTTACCTTTTCGGAATCTATCCCTGATTCATTAAACGCGGTCATAAGCGCGGGGAGAATTCCCGATAAAATCTTTTTGTTCATAAAGCACGATCCTTTCTGCTATTACATATATTATATAATTATTTTCTCGATATGTAAATACAGCTCTGCGACAAGTTTTGCCGCAGGGCGTCCCATTATTAAACTATTTATCAAAAGAAAGCTTCCGGTATTCGCCGGCTGACACATTAAAATGCTTTTTGAATGTGACATGAAAACCTGACGGGGAAGTGTAGCCGATCAGGTTCGCGATTTCATCTATTGTTTTGTCGCTGCTTTGAAGCAGCTTCAGCGCTTTACTCATACGAGTGTCAATCAGCTTTTCGCGAAAGCTCATGCCGTATATACTCCGCAATATCCGGCTGAGCTGCCGTTTGCTGAGCCCTAGCTCCACTGCGAGGTCGTTTTCGGTGATTTGCTCGTTGTAATGGTCGGTGAAAAATATCTCTATTTTATAATAACGCGAATTCTTATCGTCAGTGACTGTTTTCTTTGGCTGCACATTTTGACTTGGCATACTGACCAGCCGTATCATACCGATATACAGCTGTATAAACAGCGCCTGTACCAACTCATTCGACGCGATTCCGGCATTCAACAGCTCCTGCCGCAGTGACTTCATTATGACACACAGCTCGGGTGAATACACTTTCACCGGCGCGGTTATATTTTGAAACAGTTCGCAACAGAGCCGGTACAGTCCCGAGTCCTCGCCGCGCTTCAGTTTTCGGAACGAAAATCTCACCGCGAGCTTTTCGGGCATAATGCCGTCAGCACAGGTGGCGTGAAAACGCCCCGGAGGGATAATACAGAGATATCCGGGGTTCATTTCGATTATATCACCGTCGAGCATTTCAACTCGGAAGTCATATTGCAGAGCCGCGAGCAGCTCATAATAAGGGTGCGAGTGTATCTCCGGCGTGAGCGTATATTCGCCGAAAAATCCGGTATCCATGACGGTATTGAATTCAAGCTCTGAAATGCGGGTGGGAAATGTGACAGGTATGCCGTTGTAGTTCATAACTATACCCCATATAATAAATCGCGGGACAGCCGCCGAAAATAACGGCAGCTATCCCGTGCTTATTCAACAGTCAAAGTGCGGTTATTTCAGATCAAAGACCGCGTTTTACGTAAGTAGTGTGCAGAATCTCGTGAGCTCTGTGGCTGCCGGGCTTCTCGAGGTACTCGTCGTAAAGCTTCTTGACCGCGGAGTTCTCATGCGACTTGCGCAGATCCATCTTCGAGTCTGCGGTATACAGCACCTTTGCGCGGAGCGCGCGCAGGTCGACGGTATTGCGAACCGACGCCGGCTGGAGCGGCTGACCGCCGCCGTTTACACAGCCGCCGGGGCAGGCCATGATTTCGATGAAATCGACCTTTTCCTCGCCGTTCTGAACCTTGGTGAGCAG
>ERZ1643251.1193-NODE-1193-length-30633-cov-9.579731_pt1 | contig 30633 bp, 30 predicted proteins | sample MGYA00579261_ERZ1643251 | MGnify/ENA primary metagenome ERZ1643251 (study PRJEB29033, sample SAMEA4952267) | chicken gut metagenome | biome: Broiler Chicken; feature: Gastrointestinal Tract; material: Caecum | place: Ireland | collected 2018 | study: Broiler... | reverse complement strand
ACCAAAACAGGATATGAAAGTCATCGAAAACAACAATACAATTACGATTGAATAAATAGTCAGGGTTCGAGAAATCGAACTCTTTTTTTGTAGACAATTCATGAAATTTCTTCTATTATAGAAAAGTCCTATAAAAAAATGTAGAAGTATGCTATAATACAACCGTTAAAATAAAATGTGTGGGAGAAAGATATGATTGGTTTTTATAATTATACTGTCATATTAACTTATTTAAGTTTGATAAGTGCTTTGTTTGGAACGCATTTGGCATTTAAAGGGAATTTTAGTGGAGCACTTATTTGCTTATTATTAAGTGGTGCTTTTGATTCTTTTGATGGAATGGTAGCACGTACTAAAAAAGACAGAACAGAGGAAGAGAAAAAGTTTGGGATACAAATTGATTCATTAGCTGATATGTTTAGCTTTGGTATTTTTCCAGCTATTATTGGATATACCATGATGGATTCTATTGTGTGTGGTGTAACTTGGTTATGGTTTTTTATTTTTGCGTTATATGCTTTATGTGCTATTAGTAGACTGGGATATTTTAATGTGGTTGAAGAAATGCGACAAAAAGAAACCACAGAAAAAAGAAAATACTATCAGGGTTTACCTGTTACAAGTGCAGCATTAATCTTTCCAGCTATCTATTTATTAAGACATGTTTTGACAGCTGAGTTGACGTATAGTATATATGCATGGGTTATGTTTGTTGTCGCATGGGCATTTATTATTAATTTTCAAGTAAGAAAACCTGGTTTAAAAGGCATTTTAGTTATGCTTGTTATGGGTATTTTGATTTGTACAGGATTGTTGATGTTATGAGAATATTTGACCGAAGTGGACAAGAACTCATTGTCAATCAAAGACAAAATCAATTATTAAAATTTTTATACAGTCATTTTTTAGGAAGATGTGCACTAAAAGTGTTAACCCTTCCTTTTATTACCCACATTGGTGGCTGTTATATGAATAGTCGATTTTCAAAACGTAAGATACAGCCGTTTATTCAACAAAATCAAATTGATATGAGTCAATATGAAAAACAGGAATATAGCTGTTATAATGATTTTTTTACTAGAAAAATAAAAAAAGAAGCAAGACCCATTTGTATGGAACATGATCTTTTGATTGCACCTGCAGATTCTAAATTAACCTATTATCCAATTCATCAAGATACATGTTTAACAATAAAGGATACCGTCTATTCTTTATCTGATTTATTGAAGAATCAATCGTTAGCTCAGGAATATGATGGTGGAACATGTCTGATTTTTAGGTTGACGGTAGACGACTATCATCGTTATTGTTATATTGATGATGGAACAAAAGAACAGGATATTTATATACCTGGTATTTTTCATACTGTTAATCCTGTTGCAAATGATTATTACCCCATTTATAAACAGAATTCACGTTCATATTCATTGTTACATACACAACACTTTGGGGATGTTATTTATATGGAAGTAGGCGCAATGATGGTAGGAAAAATTGTGAATCATTCCAAGACATCATTTCAGCGCGGAGAAGAAAAAGGATATTTTGAATTTGGTGGATCAACAATAGTTGTTTTGTTTAAAAAAGATATAGTTGTTATAGATGAAGATATTATTAAAAACTCTCAAAATAATGATGAAACACGTGTGCTTATGGGAGAGAAAATAGGAATAAAAAGATAAGGAGGAAAGAAAATGTCAAAGGTTATAGCTGTTACAAATCAAAAGGGTGGTGTTGGTAAAACAACAACAAGTGTTAATTTAAGTGCAGCTCTTGCATATATGGGTAAAAAAGTTTTATTAATTGATATTGATCCTCAGGCAAATGCGACACAGGGATTAGGTGTTGATCGTGCATCTTTAGAATACACAATTTATGATGCTATCGCACAGCAAATGCCTATTCAAGATATTAGTATTCCTTCTGGTGTAGATAACCTTGACATTGTTCCAGCAAATATTGATTTGGCTGGTGTTGAAATTGAACTTTCACAAGTCAAATCTGGAAGAGAACAAAGACTGAAAAAGGCATTAGGTGAATATAAAAATAAATATGATTATGTGATTATTGATTGTCCACCGGCACTTGGTTTATTGAATACAAATGCTTTAACTGCTTCGGATTCTGTATTGATTCCTGTACAGTGTGAATATTATGCCTTAGAAGGACTTACACAGTTGTTGAATACAATTTTATTAACACAAAAGGTTTTTAATGAAAACTTAACTATAGAAGGTGTTCTACTTACAATGTTGGATGCACGTACCAATTTAGGAGTGGAAGTTTCACAGGAAGTTAGAAAATACTTTAGAGAAAAAGTATATGATGTTGTGATTCCTAGAAATATTAAATTGTCTGAAGCACCATCTGAAGGATTAAATATTTTTGATTATGATGCTCATTCTGAGGGCGCAAAAGCATATGCCAAATTGGCTAAGGAAGTGGTGAAACGAAATGGCCGCAAGTAAAAAGAAAAAAAGTGGTTTAGGTAAAGGTTTAAATGAATTATTTCAAGGTGAAGATATTCAAACAATGATTGATGCAATTGAGAAAAAACCATCTCAATTTGCACAAGTTCAGATTCCCATTGATCAGATTCGTCCTAATCCTTATCAACCTAGAAAACATTTTGATGAAGAAAAATTGAATGAATTAGCACAATCTATCAAAGAACATGGGATTTTTCAGCCAATTATCTTAAAAGAAGCGATTCAAGGTTATGAAATTGTTGCTGGAGAAAGACGTTATCGTGCAGCTTCGATTGTTGGTTTAACAGAAGTTCCAGCTATTATCGTAGAATTTACAGATCAGCAAATGATGGAAATTGCATTGCTGGAAAATATTCAACGTGAAGATTTAAATGCAATTGAAGAAGCTCAAGCTTATCAGAATATGATGAAAAAGCTCAAATTAACGCAAGAAGAATTAGCAAAGCGTATTGGTAAGTCTAGAGCTCATGTAGCGAATACTGTTAGACTTTTAAAGATGCCTCAAAAATTACAGGACTATGTTTTAGAAGGCACACTCACAATGGGACATATCAAGCCTTTAATTACAATTGATGAAAAGAAAGCTTTAGAAGTTGCAAAAAAAGCTATTGAACAACAGTTATCTGTAAGAGAAGTTGAAGATATTGTCAAAGGAATCAAGCTTCAAGAAGCAAGAAAGTCTAAACCTAAAGAAGTGAAACCTCAAGAATATGTTTATGTAGAAGGATTATTACGTAAAAAATACCGCACAAAAATTAAAGTTGATGATCATACAATTACTTTGAAATATACAGATACTAAAGATTTAAATAGAATCTTAGAATTAATGGGAGTTATTGAAGAATCATAAGACTTAATATACTGAACATGAAATGACAATATAAAGACAAGTGGAGGTAAAAATGAAAAAAATATATTTTTTATAAAGATTTGTTTCTTTATTGTTGTTATATCAGTGTCCATATATTTAAAAGAAAACGATTTATTAACATATATAGCTCCAATAGGTGCGTTCGATCAAACTAGCACGATTATTCAATTTAATGAATTTTCAAATGTTCTGATAGGGAGTAGTTTGCTATTACTTGCTATATTCTTTGTTTATTATAGAATGAGTATACACTTATCTTATATTACATCATTAGATAAAATAGTCTTATTTTACTATATTATATATTTTATCATTATATTAATTACTAAATTCTCATTTTATGAATTTACTGCTGATATGGCTCAATTAACATTTATGTTATCTTCTATCACATTTTTACAATCTCACTTTTTAAAAATAATACCTATTGGAATAATCATTTATATTCCAATAATATATTTATTTTTTATTCAAAAAAAGATTGTCAGAGATGAAAGAATCATGATGATAAGATGACTGACTTCAATGACATTATGTCAGAATGATTATTAATCAGTTGATAATGATATGATGACTTAAAATATACAGATACTCAAGATGAAAATAGAATCTGAGAATTCATTTGAATGATTGAAGAACATAAAAACCTGTTCATATGAGCAGGTTTTTATTTCTTTTTCAATAGATCTTTGTGAGTTCTTTTATAATATTTTTGACGAGAATAATCATCAGGATATTGATGATAAGCATCTTCAATGTGTCGAGGATCAATAACTTTAACATGATTTTGATGGAAGTAATCAATAATATGAATGAAATCATCTTTATTTTTTACTTTAAGTTTATATGTTCCTTGAGGGCTGACACAATCTAATAGAATATGAAAGACATATTCACTATATATACCAAAAATAACAAACTGTGCAGTTAAATCCATTCTGATTTCTTGAATATCCTTGAAATCAAATTCAATATCATCATGATGAACATTCTGATAAGATATGTGAGTACCATGAATATAAAGTGGTGTACTATTTTTTAAGATATTTTCATCACTTTTGAATCCATCCAATACCATATAAACAGTTTGTCTGGATATAAATGCTTTATCTTGATTATCAACTTTGATTTTTTCAGTTGTAGGAGCAGGATTGGTAGATTGTAAAGGACTTGTCTGATCAAATTCATAAAGCAATGTATCTTGATGAACAACTTGGTTAATTTGGTCTAAGAACTCCCTTTGCGTTGCCTGATTTCTTTGGACAACAGCTTTAATACCACCATCATATAAATACATCATTGTTTTTCCATAACTGGCAATCATAGGATCGTGTGTCACTAAAACAATTGTTGTATCACGTTGATTGAGATGCGATAAAATTGTTAAAAGCTTATGGGAATTTTTAGAATCTAAATTACCTGTAGGCTCATCACAAAATAGAATTTCTGGTTCATTGACTAAAGCACGTGCAATAGCGGTTCTCTGGCATTCACCAGCTGAACATTCATGTGGAAATTTATCAAGAATACCTTCGATTTCTAAATCTTTCGCAAGAATTTTGATTCTGTTTTCAATATCTTGACTTTTTTGATTACCTAGAATAATAGGAGCAGCAATATTATCATAAATAGATAGATAAGGAATTAAGTTATGATTTTGAAAAACAAAACCTAATTTTTGATATCTAAATTCACATAAGTCATTTTTATGCATTTGAGAAATATACTGATTAAAGATTTGTATATCACCACGACTAGGTTGATCTAATGTTGATAAACAATTTAATAATGTACTCTTCCCAGAACCAGAAGGTCCCATAATACAGATAAAGTCACCTTTTTGAAGTTGGAAATTGACATTATTTAAAGCATAGATATTTTTTCCTCGTTTTAAGAATATATCCTGATCATATATTTTTGATATATTATTCGCCTCTATTAAGATATTTGACATTGTTGATGACCTCCTTTATACAGTGTCTTTCTTTCAAGATAATATAAATCATAAGCAAAGTATATAAAACCAAATATAAACATTCTAAACTATACATCACTTGGCTTGTGAGAAATTGATGAGTGATAATATAATCCCCTAAAGAATAGATGTAAACAAATGGTATAAAGATAACTAATATAAGAAATAAAAGATTTTTAAATATAGAAATTTGAAAAAGTTTACTTGGACTATAACCTAAAGCATATTGTGTTGCGTAAATATGCATTATGGATTTGATATATAGTGAATACTTGATAATAAAACATAGTAACAACATGATTAGCATCATAATAAAACACGGGATAATGAAGGGGGTTATATAACTCATGTCACCACTCATTAATACAAGGATAAACATTGTAGGTAAGACAATGGAATGAATATTGGCAATAGAAACAAGCTGATTGGTTAAATCAATAAAACTTGATATGCTGTTGAATAAGAGTGGGTGATGAAGAAGTGTCGAGTGAAATAAATCGAATAAAAGTGGAATGAAAGTATTAATAATGGAAGCAATAGATATTAGAAATAATGCAAAATAAATGAATTTATTTTCAAATAACGAATCAGTCGCTAATGCATATAATGAGTAGAAAAAGATATAGAGAGTGAATAGGGATGAAATGATCTGACCGGTTGGAACCTTACGTTTTTGATCATGACGACTCATAGAAATCATATAAGGTGTCACTTTTTGCATATTCTTATGATTTATTGTTTCTATAATATGAGTATCAATCTCCGTAAACTGTTGAGCACTTATTGCTAAAATAAAGATCACAGTAAAGATTAAAAAGAAAGTATACAAGAAAAATGTATTTAAGAAATGATATTGGAAAATATAATTCATATGAATATGGATCAGATAAATATTGATACCTTTCATAATCAAGATACCTAAAATGAATCCTAGAAAAAAAGCAATCAAAGACATGATACCATATTGAATTATCAGATAAAGAAATAAATCTTTGGGTTTTCTTCCAAAAAGTAATAACATTGAAAATTCATGTTTTTTATTTTGAATAAAATATTTCGCAACAAAAACACTCAATACAACTGCTATCATTAAGGTTAAAAATGGAATAAAGGCAATTGCCCTGAATGTCATCCAGTCAATTTTTAAATCTAAACGTGAAAGATGATCATACATGGCAATAAAACAAAATTCAAAAGAAGCTATCAATGTTAAGATACTTAATAAAAGTAAATAGTCTTTCTTTTGATGAATAACAATTTTTTTAATGAATGTAAGCATATGTTTTCCCTTCTTTCATCCTTATTAAACACTATAGAGTAACTACAAGGTCAAGAATTTTTATAAAAAAGTTCTCTTTCTACTAATATAATACACCTATACATAAATAATTAAAATAATTTATGCAATAATGAAATAAAAAATAAATTGATTTTTTCTCTATTAAATATGGTTTTAAAAACTACATTTATATTGACATTCCCATATATATTTGTTAATTTATAATTAAGAGATTATGGATACGAGGAGATTGGATATGAAGATTATTACGGGTACGGGAGCTTTACTATCACCAAAGGAAGGAGAAAAAATAGGGGTTGATGTTCTTCCTTTAAATGTTATAGCTGATAAAAAGAGTTATAAAGAATATGTTGATGTGACAAGTCAGGAATTTTTAGATATTGTCAAAGAAGGACATGTACCTAGTTCATCACAGCCTTCTATTGGTGAAACAATGGAATTATTTGAAAAATATCCAGGGGAAGACATTTTGGTTATTAATATGGCTGATGGATTATCAGGAACATATCAAAGTACAGTGAGTGCAAAAGAAAGTGTAGAGCATAGTGAAAATATTCATGTTATTAATTCTATGACTTTATGTGGACCACAAAGGTACTTAGTAGAAAAAGCTGTTGCTTTAAGAGAACAGGGATTGGATATTCATCATATTATGAAAGAATTACATAAAAGCATTGCATGTGAAAAATCATTTTTAATTCCTCAAGACTTTGGCTTTTTAAAACGTGGAGGACGCTTAACACCACTTGCAGCAACACTTGGGGGTATGTTGAAGATTACACCTATTATGACAACTACAAAAGATGCCAAAAGATTAGAAAAATATGCTATGAAAAAGACTTTTAAAAGTGCTGTTAAAGAAATTATGAAAGCTTTCCAAGAATTAGGTGTGAATGAAGACTTTAAAATTTATGTGACACATGCAGGGGTTTTGAAACAGGCTCAAGATGTTGTCAAACAGTTACAGACTGTTTTTGAAAATACAGTCATTGAAATGTATGATCTTTCTCCTGTTTTTATAGCTCAAGGCGGACCAGGTTGTATTGCTGTTCAAGCGATTAGAAAATAAAGGAATAAGGCTGTTAATGATGTCATTAACGGTCTTTTATTATATAATGAAAAAGAGGTGATGATGGTGAACTGTCAAGATATATTAGAGTTTCAAGGTGTTTGGAGAGATTATCAACAAAGAGTATTGAATCAATTAGATATTTATAAAAAAGATCATAAAATTCATATTGTCGCTGCGCCTGGTTCAGGAAAAACGACTTTAGGTATTGAAATTATCAGACGCGTTAATAAACCAGCATTAATTCTTGTACCAACAATTACTATTCGACAACAATGGGTGACAAGAATCAAAGAAGCTTTTTTAAAAGCAGGATTGAAAAGTGAGGAATATATATCACAGGATTTAAAACATCTTCGATTGATTAATGTTTCAACGTATCAATCTATTCATAGTGCCATGCGAAAGGTTAAAGATCAAGAAGATGAAGAAAATGTAGATTATCAGGATTTTTCTTTAATTGAAGCTATAAAAGAAGCAGGAATAGAAACATTATGTTTAGATGAATGTCATCATTTAAGAACTGAATGGTGGAAAGCGTTGGAGGATTTTAAAAAGCAAATCACTACTGTTTTTACAATTTCCTTAACTGCAACACCACCATATGATTCTTCCATAGCCATGTGGACAAGATATTTAGATATGTGTGGAGACATTGACATAGAAATTACAGTACCTGAATTAGTCAAAGAAGGGAGTCTGTGTCCACATCAGGATTATGTTTATTTTAATTATCCAACAGCTAAAGAAGAAGCCAAGATGAAAGAATTTCAAGATGATGTACAAAATGTTTTTTCATTTTTCATGCATCATCAAAAATTCCAACAGGCTCTTTTATCACATCCATATGTGAGATCTATTCAAGATTTAGATAAAGCATTAGAAAATCCAGCGTATTTATCTTCTCTATTGATTTACTTGGAAAGTCAACAACTCTCTTATCCAAGAGAATATTTAAAAATATTGGGAACAAAGAAGTTGGAGAAGATGTCTATAAAATGGATGGAAATTTTATTGCAGGGATTTTTCTTTGATGACAGGGATTCTTATATTATCAATGAGGAAGATTTTGAAGAGCTTTACAAATATGTCAAATCACATGGATTGATTGAGAAAAAGAAAGTCATTATGCAAGTTGATATTGCTTTTGAAAAGATGCTGATTTCTTCGGTTGGAAAATGTGAAAGTATTCGAGATATTGTATGCCATGAATACAAACATATGAATAGAGAGTTAAAATTATTAATTTTAACGGATTATATCAAAGGTGAATATGAAAAAGCTATTGGTGATGATACAATGAGTGTGCATGCTTTAGGGGTTCTTCCTTTCTTTGAAATGTTAAGAAGAGAAAGTATTCAACATCATCAACCATTTCATCTGGCAGTCTTATGTGGATCTATGATTATCATTCCTGCTTTTTTAAAAAATCAATTAAGACAACTTGTCTCACAACAAATAGAAATGACATTTCAGCCATTTAAGGCCATTGATGATTATGTTAAAGTGAATGTGAAAGGAAATCATCATGAAATCATAGAAGCAGTGAGTGATTTATTTGAACAGGAAGATATTCAAGTTTTAATTGGGACAAAGTCATTGCTTGGTGAAGGTTGGGATTCACCTTGCGTAAATACTTTAATTCTCGCAAGTTTTGTTGGTTCATTTATGTTAAGTAATCAAATGCGTGGAAGAGCCATTCGTACCTATCATAAAAATCCTGATAAAGTGAGTCATATCTGGCATCTTGTCTGTGTTCCTCCTCAAAAAGGAATTATCAATCATAGACAGGAGATTAATCAGACTGAAAGTGATTTTGAAAACTTGAGAAGAAGGATGGAACATTTCTTAGGCCTTCATTATGATAAAGACTTTATTGAAAATGGTATTGAAAGATTGACTGCAATTCAGTATCCATTAGATCGTTCACATATTAAAAAAACCAATCAAAAAATGTTAGAATTATCCTCTCAAAGAGAACAGTTAAAAGAAAGATGGGATCGTTCTTTAGCTATATATGATAAGATTGAAGTTGTTGAAGAAGTAGACATGGAAGATCAAAATATGACAAGTGTCTTATTGTATGATGCGATTAGACATGTGTTATTAACTATACTGAGTTTTGTACTTACAGGTATTTTGATATGTGTACTAGCAATGCTTTTACACATTCAAAGCAAGTCTATGATTTATGTTTTATTTTCTTGTATTTTCATTGGTGTTGTGAGCGTGTTATGGAGATTAAAAAAAGTATTTACATGGATGAATCCTTTGAATCGTTTACAGTCTTTTGGTGATGGCATTTATCAGGCTATGTTAAATATGCATTTGTTTGAAATGTTGAATTGTCGTGTACAAACAGAATCACAAGCGGTTTTATACTCTATTTATTTAAGTGGAGGAACTGCTCATGATAAGGCTTTATTTGCAAAATGTGTGAATGAATTTTTTGATGAAATTGATAATCAACGTTATATCCTTTACAACAAACATCAAAGAAATAAGATGGATAGATACTTTGTCGTTCCTGATATTTTTTCTAAACGTAAAGAAGATGCGATGATTTTTGCGCAGTGTATGCAACCTTATATAGGAAAATATCAATTGATTTATACAAGAAATGAAGCAGGAAGAAAGATTTTGCTTCAAGGAAGAAAAGATGCTTTAGCTAATAGACAAAATAGACTCTTAACAAGAAAGAAAGTTAAAGGGGCTTTGGAATAGATTTATTTTGATGTCAATGCCTATATAAAATTTATTTCAGTGTTTGAAAATAAGAAGAAATCATCTGGTTTTGATTTAAGATTATTGGACTATTGTTATTGTCAATAGTCCTTTATGCTATAATAAGAAAAGGAGAGGATTATGATGCAGGAATTTTCAAAGATATTTTTAACAGGTGGATTCATTATATCATTAATAAGTATCATAGCGTGGTGGCAATTATTCAAAAAGGCTCGTTTAAAAGGATGGTATGCCTTGATTCCTATTTATAATATTTATTCTTTTTGTAAGATGGTTACAAGCTCTGGATGGACAATGTTGATAGCCTTGATTCCTTTTATTAATATCATATTTATCATTTATCTCCTTATGCGATTATCTTATGCTTTTGGGCATGGATTATTATTTGCCTTAGGATTATTTTTCTTTTATCCAATCTTTATTTTGATTTTAGCTTTTGGGCAATCAAGATATATAGGTTAAAGACTTTCAAGTTATGAAAATGAATATGAAAAAATGGGAATATTGATTATAATATGGAAAAGGAGGAATGAAAGATATGAGTTTCCCAAGTGGATTTTATTGGGGTGGAGCAACTGCTGCTAATCAATTAGAAGGTGGATGGCAAGAAGGTGGAAAAGGTATTTCTTGCCCAGATATCTGTACAGGTGGTACAGCAACAACAAGTAAAAGAATTACACCAGTTTTAGAAGAAGGAACTTTTTATCCTAGTCATGATGCAATTGATCATTATCATAGATATAAAGAAGATATTGCATTATTTGCTGAAATGGGATTTAAAATGTATCGTTTTTCAATTGCATGGACAAGAATCTTTCCAAATGGTGATGAAGAACAACCAAATGAAGAAGGATTAAAATTTTATGAAAGCTTAATTGATGAATGCTTAAAATATGGTATTGAACCAATGGTCACTATTTCTCACTATGAAGTTCCATTTAATCTGACAAAGAAATGGAATTCATGGGTAGATCGTAGAATGATTGATTGTTATTTAAGATTCTGTAAAGCTATTTTTACACGTTATAAAGGTAAAGTGAAATATTGGTTGACATTCAATGAAATCAATAGCGCAACAACACCAATGGGTGGATTCTTATCACAGGGAATTTTAAATGAAATCAAAGCTATGGACTTTATGGATCAGGTTGATAATCCAAACAATCGTTTCCAAGGATTACATCACCAATTTTTAGCAAGTGCTTTAGCTGTGAAAATGGCACATGAAATTGATCCAAATAATCAAGTTGGATGTATGCAAATTATGGCAACAAGTTATGCTTTAACTTGTCATCCTGAAGATGAAATCGTGAACCAACAAAAAGGGCATTTAATGAACTGGTTCTGTAGTGATGTGCAATGTCGTGGAAAATATCCTAACTATATCAAGAGATATTTCAAAGACAACAACATTACTGTACATATGGAACCTGGTGATGATGAAATCTTAGTTGCTGGACCTGTTGATTTCTATACATGTTCATATTATATGTCAAATTGCCAAACTGCTGACGAATCAAAAGGAACTGGTAAAGGTAATATTTTAGGTGGGGTTCCAAACCCATACTTAAAAGCAAGTGACTGGGGATGGCAAATTGATCCAATTGGACTTCGTTATTCATTAAATGAAATCTGGGATCGTTATCAAAAACCAATCTTTGTCGTAGAAAATGGTTTAGGTGCTTATGATAAGATTGACGAAGATGGAAAAGTTTGTGATGATTATCGTATAGATTATTTAAGAAGTCATATCCAACAAATGCATGAAGCTGTTTTAGATGGTGTTGATTTAAGAGGATATACACCTTGGGGATGCATTGATTTAGTTTCTGCCTCTACTGGTGAAATGGCAAAACGTTATGGATTTATCTTTGTCGAAAGATACGATGATGGAACTGGAGATTTTGCACGTAGAAGAAAAGAATCATTCTACTGGTATAAAAAAGTCATTGAAACAAATGGTGAAGATTTAGATTAAAAAATAACCGCACTTTGAGTGCGGTTATCATTTTATAAAGCTATTTATTGAAGTTGATGATTTGATAGCTTTTCAGGTATAAGTTTTTGATAAGTTTCTTCAATCCATTTTTTTGTCAAACCATTTTGATAATGATAATGTGTTGTTTCATATTGAGATGTATATTGATCATAAGGAATAAGTTTAAAGTTTTGTAAATATTCATCATAGTAATTGATAACAGGGATATAGTCAATGTTCTGAATAGAAATTTGATTATTTTCTTCTACAATGTCAAGTGAAACCATCATTGAAACATTATATGCATTTTTAAATTCCTGGTGAGTACGATCGACAATAGGGTCTGCACTTACAAAATTTCCTAGAGAATACATACATAAAGTGCGATTATTATTGATCCATTCCATAGGCTGTGAACAATGAGAATGATTACCAATAATAATATCAACACCTAAATCACTAAGCAATTGAGATACTTCTTCTTGTTGAGTTGAAATATCATATGTAAATTCATTTCCCCAATGCATCATTGCAATCAAGACATCACAGTTTTCTCTAGTTTGAGTCACTTCTTTCGTTAATAAATCTTTATATGCCTGTGTCATTTTTCGGTCACTAGGACGATTAAATAAAGCAACTTTGGCTTGATTTTCATCACTGACAATTTGATTTGTTGCATATGTATAAGATACAAAACCAAACTTTATTCCATGAATAGTCATATATTTTCCTTGATCTCTATCATCTTGATTATAGTAAGTGCCCACAGCTAAAATATCTTTTTCTTTTAAGAAATCAAGGGTATTATCAATGCCTTGATTTCCTCGATCATTAGCGTGGTTATTAGCAGTTGAAACGACTTCTAAATCAAGCGATGCTACCTGTTTACCAATTTCACGAGAAGCATTAAAAGAATAGCCTGTCCCAGAAACATTCAGTTCTTTACCACCAATAGGTGTTTCCAGATTAGCAATGGATAAATCATCATTTTGTAGATAAGGTCTTACCAAGTTATAATAGCCTTTATCTTGGCTATCATCTTCGATCCAGTCATAATAAGGCTTCTCATATAATAAATCACCAATAAAATGACAGCTTACTGTGTTTTTTGTTTCTTCTTTTTGAGGTTGTGTTTGTGGTTGCGGTTGACATCCAACAAGCAAAAGGACCAAACAAACAAATAATTTTATTTTTTTCATGAAATCACCATAATGATTGTATAATATTGTCGAAAGCTGTTCAATACCTATGATATAATAAAATATAGAGAAAAGAGGGTTTATATGATTGAAAAAGCAAGATTAGAAGATTGTGATGAGATTTATGATTTAATGTGTATATTAGAAAATCAAAAATTGGATTATGATCATTTTAAACAAACTTATCACCAGGGAATCAATAGTAATGATGTGATATATCTGGTTTATCGACAAGACAAAATATTAGGGTTTTTAAGCTTTCAGATTCATCGTTATTTACATCATAATCAAGATACAGGAGAAATTGTTGAACTGGTTGTTTTACCAGAAAGTCGAGGTCAGAGAATTGGCGGACAGTTATTACAGGCTATCGAAGCTAAGGCCAATGAATTGCGTTTAGAACAGATTGAATTATCAACATCCACTTATAGAAAACAAGCGCATCACTTTTATGAACAAAATGATTATGAGATGTTGCATTATAACTATACAAAGAATTTATAGAACTATAAGATAGTTCTTTTTTTGTATATAACAGTTGACAACAGTTTCGTACTGTTATATACTGTTTATGAACAGGAGGGAGAAAATGAAAATTATTATTAATCATTCTTTAATGACACCTATATATGAACAAGTTGTTGATCAAATCAAAACAATGATAAGAAAAGGAAAACTTAAAGAAAATGATCAGTTACCATCTGTTCGTACTCTCTCAAAAGAGTTGAAAATAAGTGCCCTGACTGTCAAGAAAGCGTACGATAACTTGGAAGAAGAAGGGTTTGTAGTGACAGTTCATGGAAAAGGAACATATGTGAGTGCGAATAATCGTGAATTGTTATTAGAAGAACAAAAAAAGGAAATCGAAGCCGATTTGGAAATGGCCATTCAAAAAGGTAGAAGATGTGGAATCAGTGATGAAGAATTAAAGAGTTTATTTGAGATGATTCTGGAGGGTTAATTATGTTAAAGGTAAAACATTTAAAAAAGAATTATGCTTCATTTTCATTAGACTGTTCTTTAGAAGTCAAACCAGGTTATGTCACTGGCTTGATAGGACAAAATGGAGCTGGAAAGAGTACAACATTTAAAGCTATCTTGGGATTAATTCAATGTGATGGAGGATCAATTGAAATATTTGGTCAATCTGCTTTGAATGAAGAGGATAAACAGTTATTAGGTGTTGTTTTATCGGATTCAGGTTTTAGTGGATATTTAACAATATCAGATATTATTCCTATATTAGAGAATTTATATAAACGATTTGATAAATCATTCTTCTTACGTATGGTGAATCAGTTTGAATTGCCTAAAAATAAGAAAATCAAAGAATTTTCTACAGGGATGAAAGCAAAATTGAAAATTATCGTTGCGATGAGTCATCAGGCTCAACTGTTGATTTTGGATGAACCAACAGCGGGGCTAGATGTGATTGCGAGAGATGAATTGCTTGATATGATGAGAGATTATATGGCAGAAGATGATCAAAGAGCTATTTTAATTAGTTCTCATATTTCCAGTGATTTAGAAACACTTTGTGATGATGTCTATATGATTCATAATGGTCAAGTGATCATGCATGAAGATACGGATGTCTTATTAAGTGAGTATGCTTTATTAAAGGTAGATGATCAACAATTTGAACAGTTGGATAAGGCGTATATCTTAAAATACAAAAAGGAAAGTTATGGTTATAGCTGTTTGACTCATCAAAAACAATATTATAGAGAAAATTATCCTAATATTGTATTAGAAAATAGTCATATTGATGATGTGATGACAATGATGATTAGAGGTGAAAAATCATGAAAGGTTTATTGATTAAAGATTTTAAATTGATGTTGATGCAAAAGAATTTCTTTATCATTATTATTGTTGTGGCATGTTTGATATCAATCAGTTCGCAAGATCCAACTTTTATGATTGGTTTTATAACATTGATTTTATCATTATTTACCGTCAGTACGATTTCTTATGATGAATTTGATAATGGTTATCCATTCTTATTAACACTTCCTTTTTCTAGAAAAACTTATGTTTTAGAAAAGTATGTTTATGGATTGATTTTAGGAACAGGAGCCTGGATAGTATCAGTGATAATATGTGGTTTGATGCTTATTGTTCAGGGGAAGCCTGTGACTTCAGATATGTTGATTGGAGCTTTCGTGATTTTACCGATGTTTCTTGTCATAGAATCATTGATGATACCTGTTCATCTGCGTTTTGGTGGAGAAAAAGGAAGATATGCTCTCATTGCTTGTGTAGGTGTCCTTGTTGTGATTGGATTTGTGGTGATGAAAATAGTGGAAATCTTTCATATTGATGTTCTTCCATTGATTTTAGCTATTGATGCTTTAGGTCCAGTAATGTTTATGGTGATTCTTTTGATGATTGGATTTTTAATTATGTTGGTCTCTTTAAAAGTCAGTCTATCTATTATGAATAAAAAAGAATTTTAGGAGAATCATCAATGGATTTTACAATACTCATGGTTGTGTTGCTTTTAGGGATTGGGATACCGACGAGAAATAAGGCTATTCGAGCTTATCGTCAAAGAAAGAATCGAAAGAATAGAAAAAATGATCAATGAAAAAAGATTATCAGTTTTTGGGGCTGATAATCTTTTATGTTTATAAATTGTCAATATAATCAATCACTTGATGAAGTGAATCAAGAATACAAGTTGTTTTGTTAGCATAATCTTCATCAGGGTATTTCATATCTGGAATACAAATCACAGATATATGAGCGTTATGGGCTGCTTGTATACCTGCTTCACTATCTTCTAAGACAAGTGCTTCACTTGGCTGAACATTTAACTTTTGACAAGCGTTCAAGAAAACATCGGGAGCAGGTTTTCCATGTTCGACCTCATCACCACAGATCACATCATCAAAATAATTGAGAATGCCATTATCAGTTAATAAAGCATTGACTCTTTCACGACGACTTGAAGTAGCAATCATTGTTTTATAATGATGTTCCTTTAAATAAGTCAACAATTTCACAAGACCATCTTTTAATGGAACACCTTCTCTTGCAAATTGTTCATCCATTAACTGATGTACTTTTTTCGCAACTTCTTCAATAGGAAAATCTTCGCCATATTGATCAAACATTGCACGTCTTGTTGCTTCCATAGTACGCCCTAATAAAGTTGTATAAAACGCTTTTGTCATTTCTAAGTTCATCGTTTTTAAAACATCTTTATAACATTGATAAGTGACATTTTCTGTATCAATCATTAATCCATCCATATCAAAAATAACCGCTTTTAACATTTTTTATTCCTCCACTTTATATTGAGTATAAAAAAATGATCTATCTGTGTCAATGAAAAAACAAAGATTATGACAAGATTATTTTGCTTATTTTAAATGTTTATATTATAATGGTAACGGTTTGGAGGTTAGAGTATGAATAATATGATGGAAAGATTGGAAACAATCGCAAGAAGATATGAAGAATTAAATGAAATATTAATGGATCCAAGCATTGCAAATGATGTTCAAAAGATGACAGAAGCCTCTAAGGAACAGGCAAGTCTGGAAAATGCTTATCAGTTATATCAAGAATATAAAAAGGTTTTAGATGGAATTGAAGAAGCCAAAGAATTACTTAAAGAAAGTGATCCAGAAATTAAGGAAATGGCTGAACTGGAATTAAGTGAATTAGAAGAAAAGAAACCTCAATTAGAAGAAAAACTTCATTTAGAATTAATTCCTAAAGATCCAAATGATAATAAAAATGTTATTGTTGAAATTCGTGGAGCTGCTGGTGGAGATGAAGGAAATATCTTTGCAGGTGACTTATATAGAATGTATGTGAAATATGCAGAGTCACAGGGATGGAAGATTGAAGTTTTGGAAGCACAGGATAGTGAAGCTGGTGGATATTCATTGATTTCCTTTATGATTAAAGGGGAAGGTGTTTATTCTAAATTGAAATTTGAATCTGGGTCACACCGTGTACAACGTGTGCCAAAGACAGAAACACAGGGACGTGTGCATACTTCTACCGCAACAGTGCTTGTGATGCCTGAAGCAGAAGAAGTTGATTTTGAATTAAATCTATCTGATTTAAGAATTGACACATATCGTGCATCAGGTGCAGGAGGACAGCATATCAATAAAACAGATTCAGCAGTTCGTATTACGCATATTCCTACTGGTGTTGTGACAACTTCTCAGGATGGACGTAGTCAGCATGACAACAGAGATAAAGCAATGCGTGCAATGCGTACAAAATTATATGAAATGAAATTACGTGAACAGGAAGAAGCAATTGGCAGTGAACGTCGTAGTAAGATTGGAACTGGAGATCGTAGCGAAAAGATCAGAACATATAACTATCCACAAAATCGTGTCACTGATCACCGTATTGGATTAACAATTCAGCAGTTAGACCGTATTATGGAAGGGAAACTGGATGATATTATTGAAGCTTTGATGAATGAAGATCAAAGATTGAAACTTCTAGGAGAAGAACAATGATTTTAAGAGAACTGATTCGTCAAAGTGAAGCCATGCTTGATGAAAAAGATAAAGACTGTAATGTTGCGAAAGTTCTGTTTTATCATTTGGCTCATAAAGAGCCTCATCAATTGTATCTGATGATGGATGAAGAAGTTGATGAAGAATTATTAAAACAGTTTCAGGATGGTATGCAAAGATATATGAATGGGGAACCTATTCAATATATTAATGGAAAAGAAAACTTTTTCTCTAGAGATTTTATAGTCAATGAAAATGTGTTGATACCACGTTATGAAACAGAAGAATTGGTAGAAAATATTCTTTATAAAATTGATGATTATTTTGATGATTATTCATCTATTGATTTATGTGATGTAGGAACGGGTTCAGGAGCGATTGCGATTACTTTGGCATTAGAAGAACCAAAATTAAATGTCGTCGCAACAGATATCAGTGAAGAAGCATTAGAGGTCGCTAAAGCGAATGCGAGTGAATTAGATGCTCAAGTGACTTTTTATCAAGGGGATATGTTAGAGCCATTGATAGACCGTCAACAGAAGTTTGATATCTTTGTATCCAATCCACCTTATATTCCACAAGATCAGGAAATTGAAAGTGTTGTGAAAGATAATGAACCCCATGTGGCTTTATTTGGTGGAAATGATGGTTTGTATTTTTATCGAAAGATCTTTAAAGATGTTCGTCATGTTTTAAAAGACCGTGCTTTACTTGCTTTTGAAATGGGATTTGATCAAAGAGAACTCATGTCACAGGCAGTAGAACAGTATTTTCCAGGTATTCCTTATGAAATTATCAAGGATATCAATGGAAAAGATCGCATGTTGTTTATTTATTATCATTTGAGTTAACATTATGGAAAAGATTTTAGAAACATCAAGATTATACTTAAGACGTTTAGAAGTTACAGATGCTATGCGTATGAGTGAGTATCGTCAAAAAAAGGAAGTCGCTTATTATCAATCATGGAAAAAGTATTCAGTAAAAGATGCAACAAAACGTATTCAGCAATGTTTAAAGTTAACAGATTTGAATCTACCAAAAACAAATTATCATTTAGCAGTTATCTTAAAAGAGAATGATCAGATGATTGGTGATTTATTTGTAGATGTGGCTAATGAAAAGGTTTTTGTTTTGGGATATACAATAGATAGTATTTATTGGTCTCAAGGTTATGGAAGTGAAATTGTGGAAGCTTTTTGTGTGTTTATGAAAGAACTGTATCATTTTCAAAGAGTGATTTGTTATGTTTATAAGGATAATCAGCGTTCAAAACATTTGTTAAAAAAACTTGATTTTCAAAAGTTTGAAGAATCTTTCTTCTATCATGATGAAGGGTATGTCAAATATTTATAGCTCTATGTCAACAGCGATATGGATGCCTAGTTAAATGAGTAGCATATATTGTTTCAAATGATTGAATGAGGACTAAATATCCTCATTTTTTTTATTTTTCATATTTTTTCCATAAATTTATATTATAATAAAGAAAAATAGGAGGTGTTTATATGAAAGTCTTATTGGTTGAAGATGAAAAACTAATACGTCAGTTCATTGTAGAATATTTTCAAAAACAGGGAGAAGAAGTTATTGAAGCGAGTGATGGATATGAAGGTTTATCACTATTAGATGATAGCTTTGATCTTGTTTTATTAGATATTATGATGCCTGGTATTGATGGTTATGAAGTTTGTAAACAGATTCGTCAAAAGAATGATATTCCTATTTTATTTATTAGTGCTTTAAGTGATGATGATAATAAATTAAAAGGATATGATCTTGGTGCTGATGATTTTATATCTAAGCCATTTACACCTTCATTATTATATGCAAAATGTAATGCTTTATTAAAACGCTTTAAAAAAGATGAGCAGGGGATGATTATTGAAGAAGGAATCATCCGTATTAATGATGATACGCATGAAGTTTATATTGATGGAGAAAAAGTATCTTTATCACATAAAGAATATCAGATGTTGATGTATTTTATTGATAATAAACGTAAAATTTTATCTAGAGATCAGCTTTTAGATCGTATCTGGGGTTATGATTATTATGGTGATCAGCGTATTGTTGATACTTATGTCAAAAAATTAAGAAAAAAATTAAAAGCAGCTTCAGTCTATATTCAAACGGTAGTCAAAATTGGCTATATGTTTGATTCTAAGGGGTAATCTATGAGGAAATTAAACTTTAGTTTAGTTATCAAAATAGCCTGTATTATTTTATTAGCTTTTTTAGCAGTATTAGGTAATGAAATTCGTTTAGGGATTGAGCGCTATATTAAAAACACATTAGAAACTGATGCTGAAATAACGATTCGTAACTTAGATAAGTTTGCCAAAAATTATATTGAAAGAATTGCAGTGAATCCAGTTGATTTATCTTCCCAACAATTTTTAAGATTATATCATCATGCGCTTTCTGGGGATTTAACGAAAGTCAAATGTCTGGTTGATGCTGATGGAAAGATTTTAGATATGTCTAGAGATGGGGTTGAAGGACCATCATTATCTTTGATTGTTGAAAAAGATGATACGAATTATTCTGTTGGTATTGATTTTTCTTCATTGAGCCAAAAAGATTTGGAAAAATTGGAGAAGGTCATTATACAACATCAAAATTCACAATTAGATATATCTATTGATGTTCATATAGGCCAATATAATGAATTTAATGGTGAAATGAGAGATTTGGATTTTAAAGAAATAAAAGTCAACAATCAGACAGTTATTGAGCATCAGGTTGAAGGTGAAATAACACATATAGAAGGTGTTGCCAGTTCTTATATGAGTGCCAAAATGGAGCTGTTGTTTCCATATTCAGCAGATGGTTTATCATATTCTTCTAATTTAACGCAAAAAGCAATGTTAACTGATTATCATGATGCTTTTAATGGATTAAAACAGCAAATTCAAAAGAATTTTGAACAATTTAAGGATTCAGGAAAAGAATTTAATTCATCAATTTATGATTATACACAATACTATTTGATTAATCCTTATGAATATAATGGTAAATATTATTCTACCATTATGATGCGATTAGAAGATTGGATCACACCTAATCAAACGCAAGAAGAAGTCACTGTAGATGCAGCAACAGTAGGTTATATTTTTATAACGCAGGAATATGAAAATCTACGTATGAAAAGTTTACAACAATTTATGTATGATAATTCATCAACGTATATTTTAGCTATTGTTTTGATTATTATTATGTGCTTTATTGTGGCTTATATGATTGTCCGTCCAATCAAACAATTAGAATTAGCTGCCTGGCGCATTTCTCGTAAGCAGTTTGAATATCCTATTGATACTTCACGCCATGATGAACTTGGTGATTTGGCTAGAAGTGTTGATAAGATGAGTAAGGAATTAGAAAAAACAATCAATGATTTGCATCAGGAAATTGAACGTGTTCAACAGCTAGAGGTTGTCAGAAAAGAGTTCGTTTCTAATTTTACACATGAAATTAAAACACCACTAGGCATTATTAATGGTTTTAGTGAAATGGTTGAACTGGAACAGGATGAAAAGAAACGTAATGAATACATACAAATCATTCAAAATGAAACAAGACGCATTAATGAACTTGTTTTAGCTATGTTAGACTTATCAAAACTAGAATCTCAAAATATGACATTGGATCTTGAAGAAGTAGATTTATTAGATATCGTTGACGAAGCTTTAGAATCAATGGCTTGTCTGTTTGAAGCACAGAAAGTTCATTTGAAAACTGATTTAGATTCTAGTATTATCCAAGCCGATCCTTTTAAGATAGGAATGGTTATTACAAATTATATAAGTAATGCTTTGCGTTATACAGAAGCAGGCGAAGAAGTCATTATTCATTTGGACGAACATTGCTTCTCAGTAGAAAATACAGGGGCTCATATCCCAGAAGAAGACATACAAAAAATCTGGCTCTCTTTTCATAAAGTTGATAAAGCCAGAAATGAAGGTGGAACTGGTTTGGGGTTAGCTATCTGTAAAGCTATATTGGAATTGCATCATTTTGAATATGGTGTTGAAAATACACCACAGGGTGTTCTCTTCTATTTTAAATATTAGTTCCCTTTAGGGGGAACTTTTCTTATTTACAAACATCTATCCAGTCTTGAGGATGGCAACATTCTTCTAGTTCATGACAAGATAAACGAATCGCACTATGATCATTGCCAGCTGCAGGGTAGACGTATGCTAACTTTTGTAAAGAGATATCAAGATAAATTTGTACATTGTCTTTGACTGCAAAAGGACATACACCACCAGGACTATGTCCAATATAGGATTCAACAAGTTCATTAGGAATCATTTTTGCTTTTTTATGGAAGTATTGTTTATATTTTTTATTGTCAATTTTGGCATCACCAGCCATAACAATTAACAAAGGTTGTTCATCTATCAAAAAGGATAAAGTTTTAGCAATCTGTTGAGGTTGACATCCTAATGCTTTTGAAGCTAATTCAACAGTTGCGCTAGAATCCTTTAAATCAATAATACGATCTGCTAAATGAAGCTGATGAAAATATGTTTGAACACGTTTATATGACATAGTTATGACCTCCTTTGATTTCTCTCAGCTTTAGTATAATCTTTTGAATAGGATAAGTAAAATCTATAGAATGATGACTGTTTAAAAAAATAATGATTGTCTTTTAAATATGACAAATAATGCAAAAAGGAACCTCTATAATAATGGCAAGAGGTGGGAAAAATGGAACTGATTCTTAGTCCTAGTCGTATGAAAAAGATTAGGTACCAATTTATTTTTTATATAACTTTAATTTCTTTTTTAATTTCTATTGTACATATTTATTCAACATCATTATTATTTGCATTGCCTTTTTTTTATGTGTGCTTTATGTGTGGGTATCAGTCTATTATAGGTTATGCTATAGGGCTTGGTATAGGGGTTATATTCTTAGATGTTCCTTATGATGTTTTTGTGATAAGTGCTATATCTTTTGTTATTTTAGAATTCTGTTTACTGTTTCAATCCATGAAATCAAGATATGTGCCCTATCTTTTAACATTGATTGGAGGCATCTATTATGCTTATATTCAAATAGATTTACTTTCAACTTTATTACTCACTATTTTAACATATATCAATACAATGATTTTTACATCTTTAACACCGATATTTATGCATGGCGAAGCTGAGCTTTTGACTCATGAAAGAATGAAAGCTTTAACAGTTGTAATTCTTATATGTACAATGGGGCTATTGCCATATTCTCAAATGTCAACAATGATATTAATTCGTATTTTTATTTTAATTATGATTTATCATGAATGTTTAGATGATTTATTGCCAGGATTATTTTATAGTGCTATGTTGATGCTGTTGATGGATCTAGGATATAAAGATGATATTTTATCTTTTTTACTACCCCTTTTCTTTTTCTATATGATTCCTTGTCATAAAAAATCAACTATCGTCTCTCTATATTTTGTATCTCATCTTATTTTGCCATTCTTTTTAGATTTTCAATATACATATCATGGATTTATTGTCGTTGCCAGTGGCTTGATTTTTTTCATCTTACCGATGCGTTTACATAAACCTGTCTTATCTTCAAGTTATCAGGAAATGACTTTTAAACAACAATTATCAAAACAGGTTGATTCTTTCTGTCATTTATTTGAACAGATGACGGCTTTGTTTACGAAAGCACCTGCACCTAATCGTTCTTTAGAATATGTGGGTTATATTTATGAAGATATGTGTCAGAATTGTTCAAGTCAAACCACTTGCTTTCATAAAAAATATGGACCACACCGTTTAGTCAAATTAATGAATAAAGGATTAAAAGAAAGTTATAGTGAAGCTGATGAAGATTTTATTCATCAATATTGTTTAAATCCAGAAAAATATCTAGCTTTAGTACAACAGTATCGTAAAGATTATCGGAAAATCAGACGAGTTCAGGAAGAATATAAAGTGATGAAAAATGATCTCTATCATCAATTTTCATTATTAAATCATGTTTTTCATCAATTTTCTCATCAACTGGAAATTGGACATATTGAAGAAAAGCATATTTATGAACATATGGAAGGTTATCATTTTCAATTGGCACATCTTAAAAAATACTATGAATCACAATCAGTCTATTATTTAGAAATAGGGCTATATGATATGACTAGAGAAGAAATTGAAAATGAATTTATACCGATTCTTGAAGCTTATCTTAATGAAACATTGGATATAGAAGTTATCAAAACACCCATGCATCAGTTAGGTTATACATATCTTGTTTTAAAACATCATACCCGTTATTTTATTCAATACGGAGTCTCACAATGTGCTAAAGAAAGTATTGCCTGTGGGGATAGTTATACGATTTTTTCTATGAATGAAAATGACTATTTTGCCTTGAGTGATGGTATGGGACAGGGACAAAAAGCAAGTGATGATTCAAGCTTGACATTAGATGTCATGAAACAGTTAATTACAAATGGCATTTCTTTAAATGATACCATTCAATCAGTGAATGCTTTATTAAAAATTAAAAATCGTAATGATATGTTTACTACGGTTGATATGATAGAAATCAATCTGGTCAATGGAGTGACAACATTTATGAAATATGGGGCTTGTCCAACCTATATTTTACGTGATCATGAAATCATAGAAGTAGAATCTAAAACGTTACCGATGGGTATTGTTTCACCACTTGAAACAATGATTCAAAAACAAACTTTAAAAGAAAATGATATGATTTTTATGGTAAGTGATGGTTTTTCAGGACATTTTAGAGAATTTTTAAAGGATAATGAATATTTGATTGGTGATGATCATCCTAAAGATATTGCTCATTTATTTATGACATTGGCAAATGATGAACAAAGGAATGATGATATGACCATCATGGTTTTAAAAATATGTAAGCAATAATCCCAAAATATTGGGATTTTTGTTTTGGAATTATCATTTCTTTGATATAATGTCCTCATGGAGTGATAGCATGAATTTAGAGTTATTAGATCGTTCAAAATATTACGTGATTGGTGTGTCTGGTGGATGCGATTCAATGTATCTTTTAGATACTTTAAGAAAGGAAGGGTATCATTTGCTGGTTGCTCATGTGAATTATAATTATCGTCATGATAGTTATATGGATTATGAGTTAGTCAGTGATTATTGTGCAACGTATGGAATTCCTTTCTATTATAAAGAATTTCATCCTCAAGATTATCATCAGGGTAATTTTCAAAATCAGGCAAGAACGTTAAGATATAATTTTTATAAAGAAATCTATGATCTTTATCATGTTGATGGTGTGATTTTAGGTCATCATTTAGATGATCATTTGGAAACTATTTATATGCAGTTATCCCATCATAATACGGTTCACTATTTAGGAATTAAACAGGAAACACATGTTCAAAATATGCGTATTATTAGACCTTTAATGTGTCTATATAAAGAAGAAATCATCAAAAGATGTCAAGATGGGCATATTCCTTATCATGATGATTATACAAATTTTGAAACAGATTTTGAAAGAGATAAAGTTCGTAATACTGTTTTGAATCATTATACATTACAACAAAAAGAAGAACTTTTAAAAAAGGCTGAAGCACATAATCAAAGAATCAAAGAATTAGAGTTTAAAGTTCAAACCTATTACCAACAATATAAAACAGATGGCATTATTTACTATTATTATATTCCTAAAGAGTTAAGAGAAATCTTCCTTTATTTAATTTTACGTGATGTGATGCCAACACAGTTAATTTCTTATTCTCTTATTCAGGAAATCAAGCATCAGATTGATAGTGTAAAACCAAATATTCAAATGAATTTACCAGTTAATTATCTGTTCATAAAAGAATACGATAATATCTACATCATTGATAAAGATAAAACCAAAGGCTATCATTTTGAATTTAGAGAATATATGCCTTTTGGTTGTGAGTATTTCCATTTATTAGATAGTGGTCATATCAATGAAGGGGTCTTTCTTGCCCCTGAAGATTATCCAATTACTATCCGTACAATGAAAGAAGGCGATAGCATTATGACATCTTCTGGAACAAAAAAACTCTCACGTCTATTTATAAATGCAAAAATTCCTGCTTTGAAAAGAAAAACATGGCCTGTTGTCGTGAATAAAGATGGAACTATTGTTTTAGTTCCACATATTGCAAAAAACATTGATTATTTGACTACAAAACCAAATGTATTTGTGATAAAATAAAAAGGCTTATTATAAGGAGTGAGAAGTATGCATAAAGATGTTAAAGAGATTTTATATACTCAAGAAGAAATTGTTGAGAAGTGTAAAGAATTAGCAAAACAAATTACAAATGATTATAATGATAAAGAAGTGATTCTGGTTGGTTTATTAAAAGGATCTGTTCCTTTTTTAGCGGAATTATCTAAATATATAGAATTAGATGTGACATTTGATTATATGGATGTCAGCAGTTATGAAGGTGTTGAATCACGAACAATTACAATCAAGAAAGATTTGGATCAGGATGTCAAAGGTAAAGATATCTTACTTGTAGAAGATATTTTAGATACCGGTAAAACATTAACAACAGTCAAAGCAATGCTTGAAGAACGTGGTGCAAATTCTGTTGAAATTGTCACAATGTTAGATAAAAAAGAAGGACGTACTTATCCAATTGAAGCCAAGTATGTAGGATTTGAAATTCCTAATGCATTTGTGATTGGATTTGGATTGGATTTTAATGAGAAATATCGTCAATTACCTTATGTAGGTATTTTAAAAGAAGAATGTTATCAGTAGTGAAAAGGAGATTATATGAACAATAAGAATAAGAGTTTAATAAAAGCCATATTGCCTTGGGTTCTTGTCATTATTTTATTGAGTTCATTAGTTCCATTATTAAATATGGGGCGTACAAATGAAGTGAACTATACTGAGTTTACGGAAATTGTCAATAAAGAAAATGTAACTGAAGTATCTGTGATGCCTGGTATTTATGTGACAAGTGTAGAAGGACAATATACAAAGACTAAAGAAGGTCAAGAAGTCAATTATACATTTAAAACAAATGTTCCACAGACTGATCAGGAATTAGATTCTTTAATTCAGTTAATGGAAGATAAAGGTATTACAGTTGAAGTTTTAGATGCAAAAAGTGAAAATATGTTGGTAGATACTTTATTAGGTTTACTTCCATATATTTTATTGATTGGTGTGATGTTTTTTGTAATGAGAAGTATTGGTGGTGGCGGGGGTGCCAATGCCAAAGCTTTCGATTTTGGAAACTCACGTGCGAAATTAGAGAAAGACAGCAAAACAAGATTTACAGATGTTGCTGGAGCAGATGAAGAAAAAGAAGAATTAAAAGAATTAGTAGATTTCTTGAAAAATCCAAAGAAATTTGCCAACATGGGGGCTAAAATTCCTAGAGGTGTATTACTTGTAGGGCCTCCAGGTACAGGTAAAACATTACTTGCAAGAGCAGTGGCTGGTGAAGCCAATGTACCTTTCTATTCTATTTCAGGTTCTGAATTCGTAGAAATGTTCGTTGGTGTTGGTGCTGGACGTGTGCGTGATATGTTTAAAAAAGCAAAACAAAATGCACCATGTATCATCTTCATTGATGAAATTGATGCTGTGGGGCGTCAAAGAGGAACTGGTGTCGGTGGTGGACATGATGAACGTGAACAGACATTGAACCAGTTGTTAGTTGAAATGGATGGATTTAGTGGTAATGAAGGTATTATCATTTTAGCAGCAACAAACCGTGCTGATGTCTTAGACCCTGCATTACTTCGTCCAGGACGTTTTGATAGACAAATTCAAGTTGCAAACCCAGATAAAAAAGCGAGAGCTGAAATCTTACGTGTTCACGCACGTAATAAGAAATTTACAGATGATGTGAATTTTGATAACATTGCACAACGTACTCCTGGTTTCTCAGGTGCAGAGTTAGCTAACGTATTAAATGAAGCGGCTTTATTAGCGGTTCGTTTAGGACATAAACGTATTACTTTAGATGATGTTGATGAAGCGATTGACCGTGTTATTGGTGGACCAGCGAAAAAATCACGTAAGTATACAGAAAAAGAAAGAAAATTGGTTGCTTATCATGAAGCAGGACACGCAATTATTGGTTTAACTTTAGAGGATGCCAATAAAGTTCAAAAAGTCACAATTATTCCTAGAGGCCAAGCTGGTGGATATAACTTAATGACACCAAAAGAAGAAACATATTTCCAAACAAAATCACAGTTAATGGCAAGCATTACTGGATTTATGGGTGGACGTGTAGCTGAAGAAATCTTCTTTGGTGATGTCTCTTCTGGTGCGCATAATGATATTGAACAGGCGACTCGTATTGCCAGATTAATGGTTACTGAATTAGGTATGTCTGATTTAGGACCAATTAAATATGATTCTGGTCATGATGCAGTATTCTTAGGTAGAGATTATTCTTCTACAAGCAATACACATTCTGGTCAAATTGCTTATGAAATTGATCAGCAAGTTCGTAAGATTATTGATACTTGTTATGAACAATGTCGTCAGATTATCAATGAACAAAAAGATAAGTTAATTATTATTGCGAATGCTTTATTAGAGCATGAAACATTAAATAATGAACAAATTGAATCATTATATAACACTGGTCATATGTTAGAAATGGATAATGGTGTGGATGACAATGATCATCATGATCAAAACCCACCAGTAGAAGAAAAGAAAAACACAGTGAATTTAGATGATGATTTATTAGATGAAATGAAATAAGCACGTATGTGCTTATTTTTGTAAGAGGAGATTACAATGAAAAGAAGTACAATGAGTAAATTATTGGTTCTTATTATTATTGCGTCTATGGTTATTCCATTAATTGGGTACTTTGCGCTAGGAGGTTAAAAGATGAAAGATTATTTAGTGAGAGGTTTAGTACAATCAAAAAACTGTCGTGTATTTGCATGTACAACACAGCATTTATTAGAAACAGCAAGACAAAAGCATGACTTATGGCCAACAGCTTCAGCAGCTTTAGGACGTTTGATGTCAGCCACTTTGATGCTTGGAGCGATGAATAAAAATCATGAGAAAATGACTGTCACAATGAACGGTGGTGGCTCTATTGGCACATTAATGGCATGTACACATAGCGATGGGAAAATTAAATCTTTTGTTGGAAATCCACATGTTCATTATACTTATGAAGATACAGGTAAACTCGGTGTTGGTTTAGCTGTAGGAAATCAGGGAACTTTACAAGTGATTAAGGATATGGGATTAAAAGAACCATTTGTTGGGACTGTACCTATCCAAACTGGTGAAATTGGTGAAGATTTTTCTTATTATTTTATGGTATCAGAACAGGTGCCATCTGTCGTCTCATTAGGTGTTCTTGTTGATACAACAAATGAAATCTTATCTAGTGGTGGATTTATTATCCAACTTTTACCTGAAGCCAGTGATGAAGATATTTCTTATATTGAAGATAAAATGAAAAATTTCCCGGCAGTTTCTGCTTTATTAAATGAAGGTCATACACCTGAAGAAATATTAAAAATGATTTTTGAAGATGTTGAAATATTAGATACGCAAGATTTATCTTTTGAATGTGACTGTTCAAAAGATAAAATGAGAAATGCATTAATGACAGTAGGAAAAGATGAAATTCAAGCGATGATTGATGAAAATCATGGTTGTGAAATGACATGTCAGTTCTGTAATTCAAAGTATACTTTTAGTGAAGATGAATTAAAATCATTATTAGAGGATATCCAGTAGGATATTCTTTTTTTATGTTGTGAAATCATAGAATGTCTTACGACTATTTGATGATACAAAAAATTTTGGAGATAATAGTTTGTTAGAAGCTGAAATGAAATGACTGTGTGATATATTCCTGATATAATTGTATTGTAAAATATAATTTATCATGAAAATGCGTTATGAGAAAGTGAGATGAAAATATGGAAAATGGTATTATCATTTATCAATCAAAGTATGGATCAACAAAAAAATATGTCAATTGGTTAATTGAAGAAACTCAATTTGATTATATAGAAACACCACATGCAAAGATAAAAGATATAGAAAAATATAATACAATTGTATTATGTGGTGGTATCTATGCTTCTGGTATAGCAGGTTTATCATTTCTTAGGAAAAACTATCATTTATTAAAAAATAAAAAAATAGCTATACTATGTGTTGGTGCATCACCATTTGACAAGAAAGCATTTAATGAAGTAAAAGCACATAATCTTAAAGAAGATTTAAAAAATGTACCAACATTTTATGCGAGAGGTGCTTGGGATGAAGAAAAAATGTCATTGAAAGATAGAACTTTATGCAAAATGTTACAAAAAGCTATAGCAAAGAAAGATCCTAGCACTTATGAACCTTGGATGAAAGCACTCATGAGTGCAGTAGGAGAAAAATGTGATTGGACTGATAAGGAATATCTAAGACCATTATTGGAATATATTCAATAAAAATTATAATTTGAGAGGAAGTGCAAAAAATGACAATTTCAAATATAAAAGACAG
>ERZ1643251.1191-NODE-1191-length-30682-cov-8.212002_pt1 | contig 30682 bp, 30 predicted proteins | sample MGYA00579261_ERZ1643251 | MGnify/ENA primary metagenome ERZ1643251 (study PRJEB29033, sample SAMEA4952267) | chicken gut metagenome | biome: Broiler Chicken; feature: Gastrointestinal Tract; material: Caecum | place: Ireland | collected 2018 | study: Broiler... | reverse complement strand
AACATTTTTATTGAACCGCTTTTTTATGATGTCTACTCTATGGGGTGCAGTCCATTTCTCATACTGTTTTTTTGGAGCTATGAAGGAAATCGATTTACACGATCAACTGGTGCTAATAATACTTTTCCAGTTCCTCTAAAAACATTGACAAGTCCTTCGCCTGATGCAGCAGAACCAATCAAACTTTTACCAGAACGCTCTACAGTAAAAGTAAGACTTCCGCTCCACGCGATTGCCATATTTCCATCTATTTTTACGACGTCGTTTTGAAGTTCTATTTCGATCAATTCCTCTTGTGGACATGGAGATTCCAAACATAAAACTCCATTTCCTTGAATCCCTAAATTAAAAAGTCCCTCGTTTCCTGCAAGTGCAGATGATACATTGCTACGTGCAACTGCTCTTTGTTGCAATTTAGATTCACATGCTAAAAACAAACCATCATCTAGAACGATAGATCCATTCCAAGCTTCTAAATCTAACAACAAAATATGACGATAAGTCGGTTCTAATATCATGAGTCCATCACCAGTATATTCAGGTTTAATCGCAGACTCGCCTGTCACTTTCCCTCTTACTGCTTTTGAAAATAAGTCACCAACACCTTTGATTCCTGTTGTTGCATTTACATTTCCAATCATCCACTGCATCGCACCTGCTTGTACTGTAATTGGAGATACCGCTAAATTGCAAATCACTTGACGTTTTCTTACATTCATTAAATTACTAAAATAAGAAACTTGTGCAGTTGATGGAGTTACACTTAGATCCCTTACATACTCAATTACTTTAAATGGACCTAACTCATTGATCGTCCTTACGTCGTTGTTATCTGTAAAATTAGAAATTCGATACATTCTTATACACCCTTAATCTTTAATCTTTCTTTCTTCTTAAACCAAAATCAAAATTTGGATCGTCTTTCAATACGTGAATTGACATCGTTTTAAATAGGTCATCCAAATCCAACGTATCATCACTAACAGTTTCTTTTTTCTCCGGTTCTTTTGGCGATTCCTCATCTAAAACAACAATCTCTATTTCTTCTTCTGGTATCTCTCTCGCTTTTGTAACGGTCTTCTTGCTCTTTTTTTGTTTCAAAAGAAGTCCAATCGCAATGAGTGCGATAACAAGTATAGAACCTACAGCAATCATAAACCACTTCATTGCGCTCCCCCTATCTTTCTTTATTATTTTATCATAACTTTCATTTTACCTCAATCACTTTTTTAAAGATTCAACGAAATTGTAACTTTCCTTTTCTACTACTTTATTTACACGTGTTTACACTTATCAAACTTTTCGTTTACATTTTTATTCTTCATTCATGATATAATAAAAGCATGATGGAAAGGTGTGATCACGTTGGTGAAAGTTAAAAAATGGAAACTTTTGATGGCTATTTGTGCTTTGATCTTCTGTATCACACAAGTACAACAGACGTATGCGAAATATTTAGATACCAAAGAGGGAGATACTGACTTCAGCGTTGCTCAATGGAAAATACTCGTCAATAATCAAGACATTACAGAAGCAGCAACTATGTCCTCTCTCATCCATCCTATATACCTTGAAAATGAAAATGTCAAAGATGGTGTGATTGCTCCAGGTCAAAAAGGATATTTTGATCTTACGATCGATTCAAGTAAGACGGAAGTATCATTCTCATATGCTATTCAAATTGCTACATCAGAGCAAAGTTCCGTTACAGATCTTGCAATTACCGGATACCAGGTAAACGATAGTCCTATCGTTCCGGTCGATCAAGCGGTAAACATCATTCAAAACAACGTTTACTATAATGATCCAATTAAAGAAAACAAAGTTCGTGTCTATTTTCAATGGAAAGATGGAACTGGCGAAACAATGGATAACACTGCTGATACGAACGCGTCCATCAGTGGAGAGAGCGCAAAGTTGAAAGTAAATATTACATTCACTCAAATTGCAAATTAAAACCACAGATTTAGTTCTGTGGTTTTTTTTGACTTGCCGTAATTTTAACGACAATTTGAATCTGTTTTTCTTCCGGATGTTCTTGTTGATAGCTATAAGACTTTTTTCCCCAATACGTGTCTAAAGCATCATCTCCAGATTCGTATGGCCAATCAAGTTGGACGGCAAAAGTTGCTTTCGCTCCGATTCCAATCTCCGCTTGATCGACGTTAAAATTCATTTTAAATGGATATTTTGTCTGAAGCATTTCGATCAATTCATCACTTGTATAATCAGCATCTGTATATACTTCATCCATGATTTTAATCGACTTCAATTCATATGTAATGTAAGCTACCATCTCTCCCGAGTTGCTTATCTCAATAGAATCTTGAAATGAATCCATCCCAGGATAAATAGAATCAACTTCAAATGATACATCCTCCTCTAAGTCATTTCCATCTTGTTCAAATGTAATCTTCCACGATTTTACACCAGTAGTAATACTATTAGAAACTTTATTACTATAGATAAACCATGCAAATGAATTTGCCATAAAAGCAAGAATCAAAAAGAATAATGTACTTCGCCGTATTCTACGTTTCGTCTTTTTCATGAGCTCTTTCTTCTTCATCGGATAACTCACATTCCTTCTCTTTTATATAATCTAATATTTCTAAAAAGATTAAAATAGCAATCGGTACTAAGACGAGAAAATAAAGTCCGTAAGAATTATTTAAAATGCGACTCAAAAAGCTCAAAACAGCCGGCCTATAAACGACCGTTCCATAAGATTGATCCTCGCGAATCTCCGGATCAGGTGTGTTGTTTGCTGTTCCTTGTGTCGTAAAGTAATAGACACCATTTTCCTGCCTTATTTTTTTTACTCTATGGGTAATTACCTTGTCCTTATAGTCTCCAACTTTCCCTAAATATGTGAGGTCATCTCCAACTTGAATATCTTTTGGATCCTCCTCTTGTACAATAATGACATCGTACACTTCGTATTCAGGCATCATGCTTCCGGTTACAATCGTAAACATACGATAACTACCAATGCTAACTTGATTGTTAAACAGTCTTTGCACTCCAATTACAAGTACAATTAGAATCACAAAGATCCAAACGATAACCTTCGTAAACCCAAATAGAAACTTTAAAAATGGATTATTCAGTATCTTTCTCATCGTTTTCATTTTTTCTCACCTTCAAATGATCTATTTTTTCCATATACTCACTCATCGCTTTTTTATAGATACGTTCGATCTCACTTGTATCTACCACTTTCTTATATTTTACTTTGACATATTCTTTTCCAACCAATTTCATAATTTCATCTAATGACAATTGATCACTAATATTCATAAGTTGATTTACAGATTGGCTAACGACTTGTTCTTGTATCTTTTCTTTTTCTTCCTCTGTTACATCTTTCTTATGTAATGTATCCATAATTAAACAATTTAATAAGAAAGACTGATCCATCATATCTTTTAATTTTCCTTGATCTTGATAATCTTTATTAGAATGATCTTTTTTTACACTTGGTTCCATATTAGCTTGCAAATAATTCCATAAAGATAGTGCATATTGAAAATTGACATTCTTTAGAATCAAATTTGTCTTTTTGATTGGTGATGTCACCCAAGCAACATGCAACTTCGCAATACTACGATATACTTCTGATGAACAAAGATCGCGAATTTGTTCTTCTATTTTCATAATACGCTCTGCAAGTGTCCCATTTTTATTGTTATTTTTATCGCTTTCAATTTTTCCAGTTAAATGTACTGAGATTTCAACTGATTCATTAGCGATCTTTCCCTTTCCTTGATATTTCAACTCTTTTAATGATGAAAATGATTGTTCAACTAATTCCTCTTGCTTTTTTCTCTCAATGTATAATTTCATATGATTGATAAGCGTATAGATAAAACGATTTTCGTAGGTATTAAACGTCTCCTCCTTATTGATGTTTAAAATTTTAGACGGTTTAACTTCCCCCGTTTTCGGATCGATATCTTGAATCAAGTTTGTATTTCTCGATAAATGTTTAATACTATCTACAGTAATACGTCGCGCAAGTTCTATTTTCACAATTTCTTCTTCATTGATAATAAAACGATTCGGACTACGCAAAATATTATCTAGATAACGGATCGTCTCTTCCATTTTTACAAGCCATGTATCATCGTATTCCGATTGATCCACCTTATCTTTTACTTGTAATTCAGAATGCAAAGATTGTTTAAACTTTTCTTTGGTCTGCCCCGTTGTTCGATTATAAAGCTGTACAATTTCATCCATGTTTCTCACCTACACTACGTTAATTTTTTCAATCTTAATAAGTATTCTTCACATTCTTTCATCTTTCCCTGACCGAATGTTTGATCTAAAAATTCAATAAAACCATCGATCTCATCGCGAATGTAAGATACGTTGAGTTGTTCAAACTTACGGAGAATTTTACGAGCAATAAAGTAATCTACCCCACTTACTTCATCTCCACCACAAGCAATATAAACAGGAACAAACTTTTTCATATGCGCAACGATACGGTTACCAAATGCAATACGGAAATGTTTGATAACATAATTGTCCATCTCTTCAATTTTATTTAAAATATCAGCACTCATCTCATTCTGACTCATTGCCTCTGCAAAAATTCGATCTAAATAAGAGTAGTTGATATCTTGTGCTGGAGTATCGATCGGTTCAAATACTTCTCCTTTATCGTTGATGTCGATTGGCATCGCACGGTCATACACTTTATCTGTTACCATGAACGTAGAATCGTCGTTATTGATTGTTCCAATATACCAAGTATTTGGACTGATCTTTAACTTTCCATCAATCAACTTCTTTGGATCGTTCGGCCAACTACTAGAGACAAGCTCGACAATCCATTCATCTTTGTTTGGCATTTCCAGAATAGATAACATCTCTGCAAAATAATATTCGACTCTGGCAATATTCATCTCGTCCAAGATGACTGTATATACATCATCTGTATACCCTGCTTCATAGATCGTCTTTAACACTTCTGTTTCGTTAAACTTTTTGGTAAACTCGTTAAAATATCCAAATAGCTCTGTACGATCACGCCATGATGGCTGTACAGATGCGATACAAGAATCATGTTTCAAAAATTTTCCCCAGGCATAGGCAAGCGATGTTTTACCTGTACCAGAGATACCTTGTAAAATAATTAATTTTGTCGATGCTAAAGCAGCGATAAAAATACGAATCATCTCTGACTTATAGTAAAGATGTAATTGACTTGCTGCAAAATTACGGAATAACTCTACCAATTCTTCAAGCGTAAACGTATTATTATAATTTTGTGGTGTATAACTTTGATATGCGATATCCACTTCGTTTAACTTTGCAAAACGCACGCCATCCACATTTACATTCTCTTCTTCTTTCGTCTCGACTTCTTCTGTTTCACTCTCGTTTGGTTTCAATCCTAAATGAGATACTTTCATTGCTAGAATATCTTCTTTTTCCTTTACCAAACTAGATACTTCGTCGTTTAATTTCGCAACTTCTTCTAATAGTTCTTCTTGCTCTACTAACGTCTTTCTAAAACGAATATACTTACGAACCAAGAAGACAATCAAAAAGATGATAGCTACTACAATTAAAACGAGAAATACGATGACAAGTGCCACAAATACCCATTCTGGACCATTGAAATCTTCTTTATAAAAATTTAGAATTCGCAGATATGCTTTGAAGTCAAACATCTGCTTAATCCCATCGATTGCCGCCATGCAAATCTGTAATAAACTACCAAAAAACTGACTTAAAAATTCATATAAAAAACGAAATACTGTATCCATTTACTCACCTCTATTTTGGAATATATAATACTTGGAAGTAGTCTTGTAACGTATCGTATAATTTCTGATCATCTGTAATAATATAAGTAAATACACGCAACAATACATAAGACTCTTCATTCCATACAAAGTGATCGTCTAGACAAATCGCAATGTGAAATCCCTCTCTCGTGAGGCGATAAACTTCTTCTTTGTTGTCGAGATACTCTGTATAAGAAATTTTAAATGCTAGTTTTTCTTTTGTAATATCATTGTCGATGATATTGAGCAGTCTTTTTTGTTTTTTCGGCTTATCTTTTAATGATAAAACATAATCGACCAAATAATACTTTTGATAGATTCCTTTAATAATATCTTGCAATATCTTCACACCGACAAGAGAATATAATACGAATAATTTCTGTTCTTCGATATCTTTATTGTGAAATACTTTTTGTATCGCATACTCACTATAGAGTTTCGAAAACTTTAAATTATGCTCTAATTCACAGTTGAAAATACGATCTTTATTCACCTTGACGTAATTAATACTAAAATTCTTATCTTTAAACTTATCGATAAATTCTTGCTTTGCAATCAAATCATCCTTCAATTGATTGTAAAAATTCACCTCGAATTGATCATCGTGAAAGCCAAGTTCAGATTCGCGAAACTTTGCGATCTTCGTAATGATCGCACGAACGGAATCACACTCACAAACACCATCAAAATATAAGATGTATTGAAACATCGAAAACATATATTTTGCTTTCTTTCGATATTTCGCATCATCTTTTACATTCTCTAATGATTTTTTCAAATAATAGACAAGATTCTTTTCGAATCTTGGATCTACCATCGGATACATATGATAATAACGTGTATTGATATATGCATTAATTAAATCATCGTAAATATCCTGATCAAAGTAATGTCCTAAAATTGCCTGTAAATATTTCTTAATTGCTTTCTGTGAAAAAGAAACATATTCTTTTACAATATTACAACTCACCTATACCAACTCCTAGTAACGATATTCGACCTTTACTACCCCTTCACTACTTCCATCGCTCGAATAATCCTTCGTAACATCCTTTTTATAAAAACGCACCATACTACTGCTTGATGCTTCCATATCAAACGTAAATTGATTGATATAATCGTAGCCATTCATCTTCCCTGTTTGAATATCATAGCCTTGTAGAAACGTCGTACTATTATTATCGACATACACGACATTCGGATCAAATGATAACGTAATTGTGGCAGACACACACTTTTTCTTATCTTCTGTGCTAAGCGCATTATACTGCGCTATCGCCAACTGATCACCGACCTGATAAGAACCAAATGCTTCTTTTACGGTATAAAATAACAAAGTATTTGTAACTTTTACTTCTAGATAAACATCGTTTTCATGATCGATAATCTCATGGCTCAGTCCATACGTTCCAACGACCAACTTAAATTGAGCCGATAATTTCTTGTGATAGGGACTCACAGATTCTGCGACAATTTCTGCAACGACACTGTCACCATCCTTAAATGTCTGGGTTGGAGTAATCGTTACAATAAACTGATCGTTATTACTGTCGTGATAAATCGTTCCTGAATCTTTTGTACTATTACATATGACTGCAGAGGAACAGTTAAAAGAAACTTTATAATCGATATCACTATCACTTTTCAAATGATTGTTTTTAAAACTATTTAAATTAATGACGATATTGTATGGGTCGACTCCATTCCAATAATCGAGAGAATAACTTGCACCATCCTGCGTTAACTTATCACTCTCAAAATAAAAGTTTTGTGTACGAAAGTAAAAATTTAATACTTGATGATAAACGAAACGTCCTAGTGTAAATCCGACTGTTAGAAACGTTAGAACCCCAACTATTGCTACAATTCCACGTTGAAACTTTGTAAGACGTTTAATTCTGATTTTTCGCATGATTTAGTGATTTCCCATATTTTCGTACAAGAGTAATAAAAACAATCATAATCGGTAACATAATTAGTAAAAAGTAGCCAAGCTTACTCGTCAAAATTCGATAGAGATATCCAAGAAAAGGAATACTTCTCACTTGATCTACTTCTCCAATCAAATATTCACTTGATAAAAATAAGCCATCATGAATCACGTAAGTATACTCTTTTTCATTCGTCTTTATAACGCCTTCTACTTGCACAATATCTACTTTACGTCTTCCATTTTCCGTATTGTAATAAACAATCTTATCACCTTTTTGGACAGCTGCGATTTCTTTTTTACCAATCAGTAAACTTCCCGCACTCATATCACCACACTTTTCAGATAATCCAACGATCGTCGTACTACCAATTTCACTATCCGAAAACTGATTAAAGGTAAACAAGAAAAAAGTCGTTACAAGTATAATTACTGTGTAACAGGTTATTCCGATATACTTCGCGATTCTCATCTACTATCACCATAATTATTGTACCATAAAACGTTCTAGTTGCAAAGGAGAACAAAAGAAAAGAAGAACTTTCGTTCTCCTATCCTATCCGAAAGGCCGGAGATACTCCGTAAGTAGACGTAGCGAAATAGCGATCGCTCCAATTACTCGAAGCAGCTATTAAATAAAAAATGTTGGACGCATTGGAATGTGGAGTTCGAAGCCACCATGCATAAATATTTCCACCAATTTCTTTTTTTACTGCATTACTACGACGTGATGGTGATACTCCCTTACTTGTATAATAATCTAATTGTCTTGTATATTGTGAAGCACTATCATATTCTGTTGCATTCATCGTATCTGCGTTTCCAAATACTTCTTTTGGAGATAATAAATATATCTTATCGACCGATGTGCTATTAGAAGTTTCCTTACTTCCATGTCCCGTTATCACTCTAGTATCTTTTAAATTATTTTTGACAACATCTGGTAACATGTTTAGAAATTCTCCATTCAAATATCCTCTCATTTCACTCGCAGGCCATCCACCAACATTAGTTGCAGCCGAATTCATTTTACGCCGTGTTACGATATGTTCAAATTCAATAACAAATCCACAAGCGCTCTCAGAAAAGCTTGCATCTTTACATTCTTCTGGAGTTGAATTATTTGCGACTCTTACTTGAAAGGTTCCGAGTCCTTTTAATTCTATTTCTTTCGTATCCCCAACTTTATAAAATGATGTATTCTCATTCTTCACATTAAATACAATCATCTCCCATGTATCATCTTTAAAAGATGGAGATTTCACACATTCATCTTCTGTTTTTTTACTTTCATCTATTCGAATCTCTTTGTCTGGATATTCTTTTACAAGACAAACACCATCGATAAATCCTTGAAAAGAACTTCGCCCTATATCATCTAACACTAAAAGGAACTTACTCGCCTTAGTCCCACTGTATTCTAGACCTGATGTTTCACTATAAATAGTAGATTGATTCTTACCTACTTCTTGTGTCTGCTTAATCTCTCCGGCTTTGATAATTCCATATGCGCTTTCTCTTGCTGACTCTTTTTTTGCATCTTCGATCACATTCATGATCAATGGTGTTGCAATCAGCGAAATTACCGCTAATATGACAATAACAGCCAACAACTCAAGTAATGTAAAACCATGATTTTTTCTCATTCTCTATTCCTTGCCCTCTATCATTTACTCTTCTAATTTTATTATCTCTTACTCAAGGTCGTTTGTCAATCTTTTCCTTTCCTCCTTATATTCCAAACAAAAAAAGAGAACTAAAAACTAGCTCTCTTTACTTTTTAATCCATCAATTCTTGTTCTAATGCTTCTAATGGTTCCTCATTGAGTAAATCATTTTCTAGTGTGAATTCAGCATTTCTATACTGCTTTGCTCCTGTACCAGCAGGAATTAACTTACCGATGATGACATTTTCTTTTAATCCTGTTAAATGATCTACTTTACCATGAATTGCAGCATCTGTTAAGATTCTTGTCGTCTCTTGGAAAGATGCAGCTGATAAGAAGGAATCAGTTTCCAAAGAAGCTTTCGTAATTCCAAGTAATACTGGTCTACCAGTTGCTGGAATTTTTCCTTCTAGGATAAGTTCTTTATTAACTTCTGTAAATTCGTTGATGTTAACCATCGTACCTGGTAAGAATAAAGAGCTTCCAGAATTGATAATCTTAATTTTTGAAATCATACGTTTTGCCATGATCTCTACGTGCTTATCAGAAATATCTACACCTTGACCACGGTAAACTTTTTGAATTTCCATCAAAATATATTGTTGTACTGTAATTGGATCTGTTACAACGAGTAATTCTTTTGGATTGATTGCTCCAAGTGTTAAACGTTGTCCAGCTTTCACTTCTTCACCTTTTTCAACAGCAAGTTTTGCTCCGTAATTACTTGTGTGTTGTTTTGTCTCTACGTCATTTTTAACACTGATAATAAATTTACCATTTTCTTCTTCGATGTTAGATACAACACCATTGATTTCAGAGATTGTTGCCTTTCCTTTCGGATTACGTGCTTCGAATACTTCTTCGACACGAGGAAGACCTTGTGTAATATCGTCTCCACCGGCAACTCCACCTGTGTTGAAGTTTCTCATTGTCAGCTGTGTACCTGGCTCTCCGATAGATTGTGCCGCCATGATTCCAACTGCTTCCCCTGTTTCTACAACAGAACCAGTTGCAAGGTTACGTCCATAACATTTTTGACATACACCTTGGTGTGTCTTACATGTAAGAACTGTACGAATTGGAACTTTTGTAATTCCTGCAGCCATGATCTTATCTGCAATTTGCTCAGTAATATACGTATTTCTGTCTACGATCATTTCTTTTGTCTCTGGGTGAATAACTTTCTTGCTCGTATAACGTCCTACGATACGGTCTTGTAATGATTCGATGACTGTACCATCGTTTTCATTGATGAATGCTTCTGCAAGTACACCATCTTCTGTACCACAGTCTTCTTCTTTTACGATGATATCTTGTACAACGTCAACTAAACGACGTGTTAAGTATCCAGCTTCAGCTGTTTTTAAAGCGGTATCTACGGCTCCTTTACGGGCACCATGTGTAGATAAGAAGAACTCAGAGATTTGCATTCCTTCACTGAAGGAAGATGTAACTGGGATTTCTACTTGTCCTCCACTTGGTTTTGCGAAAAGTCCACGCATACCAACAAGCTGAGTATAACTTCCAAGATCTCCACGCGCTTTTGAACTAATCATCGTCGCAATAGAGTTATCTGGATGTTCTTTCAACCATTTTTCAAGTCCATCTTGTACTTTTAATTTTGCTTTTGTCCAGATATCTACAACTTTTTCATAACGTTCATTATCTGTAATTAAACCACGTTTAAATTGTTTATTTACTTGGTCTACCATCGCTTGGCTTTCCTCTAGGATTTCTTTTTTATCTTCGCTTTCTACAACGTCTGAAATAGAAATAGAAATACCAGATAACGTAGAATACTTAAATCCTAAGTCTTTTAATTTATCAAGCATTACTGAAGTTTCTGTCGTTTGATAACGCTTGTAAATCTGTGCGATAACTTTTCCAAGTGCACCTTTATTTAAAGGTGTAACAAGTGGCATTTCACTAATTGCTTTTTTAATGTCGGTTCCCATCGGTAAGAAATATTTACTTGGCGTAACTTTCTCAAAGTTTTCTTGTGATCCATCGTTGATATATTGGAATGTATCAGGGAAAATCTCATTGAAAATTAATTTACCTGGGGTTGTTACTAAATATTTATCTAGGTAGTTATCAGGGAAGATTTTGTGTTTGAAACTACGTGCTGGAATAGCAACACGAGTATGAAGTGTAATCTCTCTTCTCTCGTAAGCCATCAAGGCTTCGTTCTCATCTTTGAAAACGCGTCCTTCTCCTTCTAATCCAGCTTTTTCCATCGTTAAATAATAATTTCCAAGTACCATATCCTGTCCAGGAGTTACGATCGGTTTTCCATCCTTAGGTGACAAGATATTGTTCGCACCAAGCATTAAGATTCTAGCTTCTGCTTGTGCTTCTTCTGTAATTGGAACGTGAACGGCCATTTGGTCTCCATCGAAGTCGGCGTTAAATGCCGCACATACAAGTGGATGCAAACGAATTGCTCGTCCATCGATTAATTTTGGCTCGAATGCTTGGATACCAAGTCTGTGAAGTGTTGGAGCACGGTTTAACATAACTGGGTGCTCTTTGATTACTTCTTCAACTACATCCCATACGCGTTCGTCTTGATTTTCAATCATGCGTTTTGCAGCTTTGATATTACTTGCAATTTCTTTTGATACCAATCCGTGGATGACATGTGGTTTAAATAACTCAAGAGCCATTTCTTTCGGAATACCACATTGATACATCTTAAGTGTTGGTCCAACGACGATAACAGAACGTCCTGAATAGTCAACACGTTTTCCAAGTAAGTTTTGACGGAAACGTCCTTGTTTTCCTTTTAACATACTAGAAAGTGATTTTAAAGGTCTATTTCCAGGTCCTGTAATATTACGTCCACGACGACCATTATCGAATAATGCATCAACTGCTTCCTGTAACATACGTTTTTCATTTTGAATGATGATGCTAGGCGCTCCGAGATCCATCAATTTTTTCAAACGATTGTTACGATTGATAACACGACGATATAAGTCGTTTAAATCACTTGTCGCAAAACGTCCACCATCTAATTGAATCATCGGACGGATTTCAGGTGGAATGACTGGAAGTGCATCCAAAATCATCCACTCTGGTTTGTTTCCTGATGAAACGAATGCATTTAATACATCCAAACGTTTGATTAAACGAATACGTCTTTGACTTTGACTATCTTTAATCTCGTCGATTTCTTTTTTAAGAGCTGCAGCTTCTTCTTCTACATTGACATCGGCAAGTAATTCCTTAATTGCTTCTGCTCCCATTCCAACACGGAATGTATTTCCATATTTTTCATAGTAAGCACGATATTCTTTATCAGAAATCGTCTGTTTTTTCTCTAAAGGTGCTGCTCCTGGATCAAGTACCACGTAAGAAACGAAGTATAATACTTCCTCTAGATCACGTGGTGACATGTCAAGAACAAGCCCCATACGAGATGGTACTCCTTTAAAGAACCAAATGTGGCTTACTGGTGTTGCAAGTTCGATGTGCCCCATACGTTCACGACGTACTTTACTCTTCGTAACTTCGACACCACAGCGGTCACAAACGATGTTTTTATAACGTAAACGTTTGTATTTTCCACAGGCACATTCATAATCTTTCGTCGGTCCAAAGATTCTCTCGCAGAATAGTCCATCTCGTTCTGGCTTTAACGTACGATAGTTAATCGTCTCAGCTTTTTTTACTTCACCATAAGACCATGATCTGATTTTTTCAGGTGAGGCAATCGCAATTCTTAAACCTTCAAAGTTATCTACGTTCATTAATCCTCATCCTCCTCTATCATATCATTTTCTAAGGCATCGATTTCATCGTCTGTTGGTTCGATATCTTCATCGTCCATTTCATCTAATTCATCTTCGAATTCATTTTCCTCATCATCCATAGCTTCCGTATCTTCACTCGGTTCCTCTACAACTTCCTCTGGAGTTGTGTTTTTCTCGATTTCATCAGTTGATAAATAAGGTTCGTCATCCTCTTCTTCAAGTTCTTTCAATTCTTTATAATTTCCATCTTGATCGAGAACGGTAATATCAAGTCCTAATGCCTGGAACTCTTTGATTAATACGCGGAATGATTCTGGAATTCCTGATTTTGGAATCGGTGTTCCCTTTACTAATGCTTCATATACTTTGACACGTCCTACAACGTCGTCAGATTTAATTGTCATCATTTCTTTTAAGACGTGAGCTGCACCATAAGCATACAGTGCCCAAACTTCCATCTCTCCAAAACGCTGACCACCAAATTGTGCTTTTCCTCCAAGAGGTTGTTGTGTAACGAGTGAGTATGGTCCAGTAGAACGAGCATGTAGCTTATCGTCAACCATGTGGTGGAGTTTGATCATGTACATAACTCCGACACTGATACGGTTGTCGAATAATTCTCCAGTACGTCCATCGTGTAGCCATTCTTTTCCATCTTCTGGGAGTCCTGCTTCACGAAGTGCATCGATGATTTCCTCACGATTTGCACCATCGAATACTGGTGTTGCCATATAACAATCTAAAGATTGTGCAGCATATCCTAAATGCATTTCTAGAATCTGACCAATGTTCATTCGCGATGGTACTCCAAGTGGATTTAACAAGATATCAACTGGTCTACCATCTGGTAAGTATGGCATGTCTTCCTCTGGTAAGATAAGGGAAATAACACCTTTGTTACCATGACGTCCTGCCATTTTATCTCCAACGCTAATCTTACGTTTTTGAACAATGTACACACGAACGATCTTAGATACACCTGCTGGAAGTTCATCGCTATCTTCTTTTGTAAAGATCTTGATGTCGTGAACGATTCCTTCTCCACCGTGTGGTACACGTAGAGATGTATCACGTACTTCACGTGTCTTCTCTCCAAAGATCGCATGCAATAATTTCTCTTCGCTCGTAAGTTCTGCCATTCCTTTTGGCGTTACTTTACCAACTAAGATATCGTCATCTTTGACTTCTGTTCCGATACGGATAATACCATTTTCATCCAAGTTTTTACGTGCTTCCTCACTTACGTTTGGAATATCTCTCGTAAACTCTTCTGGTCCTAACTTCGTATCGCGACATTCAATTTGATAATCTTGAATGTGAATAGATGTATAAACATCATCTTTTACTAAACGTTCATTTAAGATTACGGCATCCTCGTAGTTGTATCCATTGTAGTTCATGAATGCTACTGTAACGTTTTTACCAAGGGCAATTTCACCTTTGTCCGTACTTGGTCCATCGGCAATTACCATTCCCTTAGTTACCTTTTCTCCTGTTTTTACAATTGGTACTTGATGATAACAAGTTCCATTGTTAGAACGTTCAAATCCATTTAAGTAATATGTATCTGTTCCCCCCATTGTCTTTACGACAATTTTGCGAGCATCTACATAATCGACAACTCCGTCTGCTTTTGCCATGACGACAGCACCAGAGTCTCTTGCAGCAATTGCTTCTACTCCTGTACCTACACGAGGTGCTTCCGTTTTCAAAAGTGGAATTGCTTGACGTTGCATGTTAGATCCCATGAGGGCACGTTTTCCATCGTCGTGCTCCAAGAATGGAATTGCACTCGTCGTAATAGAAACAACTTGTTGTGGTGATACGTCCATGTAGTCTACTTCTTCTGCATTTACCATGATATTTTCACCACGATAACGAACTGGAACGCGTTTTTCAACGATCTTTCCGTCCTCTACTTTTACTGTTGCTGTTGCAATATTATAATCCAACTCTTCATCAGCAGTCATATATACGATGTCGTCTGTTAATTTTAAATGATCTACACGACGGTATGGTGTCATGATAAATCCATAATCATTTACTTTCGCATAACTTGAAAGTGATGTGATAAGTCCGATGTTTGGTCCTTCTGGTGACTCGATTGGACAAAGACGTCCATAGTGAGATGGGTTAACGTCACGCACTTCCATTCCGGCACGATCTCGAGATAATCCACCAGGTCCTAAACTAGATAGACGACGTTTGTTCGTAAGCTCTGCTACTGGGTTTGTTTGATCCATGAATTGTGATAACTGGCTACTACCAAAGAACTCTTTAATACTAGCAGTTAATGGGCGAATGTTAATCAAAGATTTTGGAGTTACCTCTTCGATATCTTGCGTTGACATTCTATCACGGATTACTCTTTCGATACGACTAATTCCAATACGGAATTGGTTCTGTAAAAGTTCTCCTACTTGACGTACACGACGATTTGACAAGTGATCGATCTCGTCAAATGATCCGATTCCTTCAAGTAAATTTAAATAATATGACACAGATGCATATACATCTGAAATCGTTAAACGTTTTACGTCGATCGTTTGATCATTACCGATGATACGAACGATCTTCTCTGGATTCTTCTTAGAGTAAACTTCTACGATTTGTACTTTATTATAAGTATCTAAATCTTCGTTGATTGCAACTTCTTTTACTCCGTATCCAGCACTCATGATACCACGTAATTCAGCAAGTACTTCTTTTGTGACAAGTGTACCTTTTTCGAATTTCGTCTCTCCATCTACGATGATATCTTGCGCTAATTTACATCCGAGCAAACGATCGCAAACATCTAACTTACGATTGAACTTATAACGTCCAACACGTGCTAAATCATAGCGGAAAGAATCGAAGAAACGACTGATTAATTGGTTCTTCGCACTATCTAATGTAGATGGCTCTCCTGGGCGTAACTTTGAGTGAATATCAATTAACGCTTCATCTTTGTTCTTGTTTGCATCTTTTTCTAAAGTTCTTTCAAGATATGGATCTTCTCCAAATAAAGCGATAATATCCTCATCGTTTGAAAGTCCTAATGCACGTAGTAACGTCGTGATTGGAACTTTTCTCGTACGGTCGATACGAACGTAGATGACATCTCTCGCATCTGTTTCGTACTCTAACCATGTTCCTCTCGTTGGAATAATTTGACTTGTAACGACAACACGTTCGTTTTTGTCGATTTCACGTCCATAGTATGCACTTGGACTACGTACTAATTGAGAGACAATAACACGTTCTGCTCCATTGATAATGAACGTACCACTCTCCGTCATAATCGGCATATCTCCCAAGTAGATTTCTTGTTCTTTGACTTCTCCAGTTTCTTGATTGAAAAGTCTTGCTTGTACCTTTAAAGGTGCAGCATAAGTTGCATATCTTTCCTTGCAACCTTTCATTGAGTATCTTGGCTCTTCGAAAGAATACTCTCCAAATTCAAGCGAAAGATTTCCAGTAAAGCTCTCTACTGGAAAAATATCGTCGAATACCTCTTGAATTCCTTTCGTAATAAACCAATCATAAGATTTTTTCTGAATTTCTAGCAAATTACCGAGTTCAATTGCGTTCTTAGTTTTTGCGTAATTTCTTCTTTCACGGTGATCACCATATTTTTGTACTGTGTAAGCCATTTATTCACCCCTATACCTATCGTAAAACACAAATTACATATACTCTCCATAAGTACATGTTGCCAATTTATAATTTTAGCAGAACACGTGCAAATTGTCAACGCTTCACTGCTCGAATTATAAAAAAACCACGCGATTTATTTTTTATCTCCACTTCGTATTCTTTTTCTAACGCTTTCGCGGTACTTTTCGCTCCTTGATCCTTATGAATCACGATCCATAACTCGCCACGTTCTTTCAGATGTTCCTTCGCTCCAAACAATAACTGATAAAGAATTTCTTTCCCTACACGAATCGGTGGATTACTTACGATCACATCATATTGTTTGTCGATTTTTTCGTATCCATCGCTTGTAAAAACATTTACCTCCACATCGTTTGCTTTTGCATTTTCTAAAGCAAGCGATAATGCTCTTTCGTTCACATCCGACATATCTACCGTAACAATAGGTCGTTCTTTTTTGATACAAATACCAATCGGACCATATCCGCACCCCAAATCTAAAATATCCCCACTCCACTTGTCTAGTGGAATCGTATCTAATAAGATGTGTGTTCCTAAATCCAATCCTTTTTTAGCAAACACACCAGAATCCGTATAAAATGTATATTCTAGATTTCGAATTCGAATGTTCGTCTCTCGTTTATCACTTTTCAAGGTTGCATCATTTTCAAAATAATGTCCCATATCATCCCTACTTATCATCTGATTCAAAGGTAAAAAATCGGTCTATCGCCACTTGACAATATCCCATTTTTAACACCCTTTCATAAACGGTGAAAGCCCATACTAAAAATCTTAGTACAGGCCTACCCATAAATATCATTATTGTAATTCTACAGTAGCTCCAGCTTCTTCGAATTTTGCTTTTAATTCGTTAGCTTCGTCAGTAGAAACGTTTTCTTTAACAGCTCCACCATTATCAGCGATTGCTTTAGCTTCTTTTAATCCTAAACCAGTGATGTCACGAACAATCTTGATAACAGCGATTTTGTTAGCACCAGCTGAAGTTAATACTACGTTAACTGTGCTTGGTCCTTCTGAAGCAGCCTCACCAGCAGCAGGAGCTGCAGCAACTGCTACCGCACTTGGATCTACACCAAATTCCTCTTTCATTGCATCTACTAATTCTTTAACTTCAAGAATTGTCATTTCTTTTAAGCTGTTAATAAAATCTTCTTTTGTAATTTTTGCCATTTTCTTTCCTCCTCTTTCTTAATTTAATTTATTTATTATTTTTCTTCTAATTGTTGACTGTATAAGTCTAAGCAAATTGATAAGTCGCGTACTGTTCCCATAAGACCACCTGCAAGCATTGTAAGCAATCCTTCTCTTGATGGGATAGAAGCAAGCTCTTTTAACATTGCCAGATCTGCGATTTCTCCATCGACGATTCCCACCTTCAATTGTAGTGCATCGTTCGTCTTTGCAAAGTCACTTAACACTTTAATTGGCGCCACTGCATCGCTACCAAATGCGATCGCTTTTGGACCAACTAATTCATCATCAAGATTGATATCCAATGTATCTAATGCTCTCTTTGTTAAAGTATTTTTATAAATCTTTAACTCTGAATCACATTCACGTAATTTTCTACGGATTGTTTTCATGTCTGCATCTGTTAATTTTGCATACTCAAAGAATACGACAGATGAAGCATTTTTTACATTTTCTGCGATTTCCTCAACGATTTTTTGTTTTTGCTCTAAAATCTTTTGATTTGCCATACTACACCTCTCTTTCTCAAGTGTAGTACCGTATAAAAACTCCCACGAGTTACCGCAGGAGTTCCAAAGACTTAATCTTAAGTTCCTCGGTAGGAAAATTTTAAGCTTTCGCTCCCACTGTCTACGGTACTAATATTTCTCACATGTATTCATTATAACAGATAATATCTTAGTTGTCAAAACTATTTAAATCAATTTTAATTCCAGGCCCCATTGTTGAAGATACACTAATGTTTTTAATGTATGTTCCTTTTACAGCAGCTGGTTTTAATTTAGTAATTAAAGATACAAAGCTTGTTAAGTTTTCTAGTAATTGTTCATCTGTGAATGAAACTTTACCGATGATAACTGCAACATTTCCGAATGAATCAGCACGGTATTCTACACGTCCTTTTTTAACATCCTCTACAGCTTTTTTCGTATCCATCGTTACAGTTCCAGTCTTAGGGTTTGGCATTAATCCTTTTGGTCCTAATACCTTACCAATTTTACCTAAAGCAGGCATCATATCTGGAGTAGCGATCATCGTATCAAATTCAAACCAGTTTTCGTTTACGATCTTATCTAAGTAATCTTGATCACCAACGTAGTCTGCTCCAGCTTCTTTTGCAGCCTTAGCAGCTTCTCCCTTAGCAATTACTAATACTCTTTTTGTCTTACCAGTTCCATTTGGAAGCACTGTCGCTCCTCTTAACTGTTGATCAGCTTTCTTCGTATCGAGATTTAATCTCATTACTAATTCTACTGAAGCATCAAAACTTGTCGTAGAAGTTTCTTTGACTAATTTTACTGCTTCTTCTTTTGTGTAAGCTTTTCCTTTTTCAAGTTTTTTACAAGCTTCTACATACTTTTTACTTTTTTTCATTTTTTACCTCCTTATGTGGTGATTGACGGAAGAATGCGGACATTTTCCTCCCACTAGGTTCACCTATTTTTCTTAGTCTTCTACCTTGATTCCCATGTTACGAGCTGTACCTTCCACAATTTTCATTGCTTCTTCTACAGTGTATGCATTTAAATCAGGTAATTTAATCTCAGCAATTTCTCTCAATTGCTCTTTTGTAATTGTAGCAACGATTTCTTTTGATCCTTTTCCAGAACCAGATTTGATCTTAGCAACTTTCTTAAGTAAGAATGCTGCTGGTGGAGTTTTGATTACAAAGTCGAATGATCTATCTTCGTAGATAGAAATTTCAACAGGTAATACATCTCCCATCTTATCTTTCGTTGCATCGTTATATTTTGTACAGAACTCCTGTAAGTTGATTCCAGCAGGTCCTAAAACCGTACCAACTGGTGGTGCTGGTGTTGCCTTTCCAGCAGGAATTTGTAATTTAATCTTTTTTGTTACTTGATTTGCCACGAAAAACACCTCCTATTATTTTTTTCGCGAGTGGTCCTAATGCATCCGCTTACATGTGCTCCCACTTGTCAATTTCTATATATAAAATCAAATATATAGCTAGTTCATAATACCATATTTCTCTTTATTTGTAAATATGTCTTTTTTATGCTCTTTCGATCTCTGTTAATTTCAATTCGACAATTGTTTCTTGACCGAATAAATCGAGTGCAACTTCGATCTCTTGATTTTCCATATTGATCTTCTTCACTTTACCAAACATTCCAGAGAATGGTCCACTGATGACTTTTACCATATCGTCGACATTTAATTCATTTCCAATTTCAAGTCGGCTCATTCCCATGCTTCCTAAAATCTTATCGACTTCTTGTGGGGTTAATGGAAAAGGTTTTGCTCCACGTCCAGAAGAACCGATAAATCCTGTAACTCCTGGCGTATTACGAACGATAAACCATGCTTCGTCGCTCATTACCATCTCAACTAAGATGTAACCAGGAAACATCTTCTTTACTTTCTCTTTCGTTTCTCCATCTTTTACTTCTACTTCTTTTTGTTCTGGGACAACAACACGATAGATATAATCTTCCATCCCCATCGTGCTTGCACGCATCTCTAACTTTTCTTTTACCTTATTCTCATGTCCTGAATAAGTATTAACTACATACCATTCTTTTTGCATACTATCCCACCAACGTTCTAATTCCAGCTAAAATAAAATCAGTTAAAGAAAAGAAGAGTCCAAAGAAGATTACATATCCAATTGTCGCTGTTGAATATGTTATCATCTCTTTCTTGTTTGGAAAGCGAACTTTTTTCATCTCACGTTTTACACTCATGAAAAATTTACCAATCTTTTTCATATTTTCACCTACGATTCATTTTATGTGTTTTCCAAAATAAAAACACTATCAACGTGTCTACATATAATGTAACACGAGCTAGTGCTTTTGTCAATTCATTCTTTTATCTTTTTCAAAAAAGGATAACTTAATACCCTATAATTTGATTTCCACTCCCAAGTGACGATGTCCAAGCCGCTTTATAATTTGCAAGTGCTTCTTGTGGTACACGAATCGTAACATCTGATTTCAAGTTTTTAAATGTTCCGTTCGAACCTTCGATAATTGTCGGAACTTCCGTAGAAGTAAATGTGATTGTCTGCAGAGCTGTCGCTCCCTCAAAAACCCAATTATCCAATATAACGACAGACGGTGGGAATGTAATAAAGTTTAATTGTGTTTCATCTTTGAATGCATACGTATTGATTTTTTGAATTCCATCTGGCATATAGATCGTCGCAAGTGGTAGTGGCGTTCCATCCGGTTTAGAAACAAAACTATATTCCCATAAAGGTGTTCCTGCGATGCTAGACGGTAAAATCAAATCTTGGCTAGTTCCATTATAAATAATTCCTGACGTAGTCTCATCTAACGCTAATGTCACATCGGTTTCTAACTGCCTTGTTCCATCGATTAACGCCTGTTGAATTTCAGGAACATACGCATACTCTGGATATGTTAAATCCGCACTTGTCGAACACTCACCATCTTGAATTGACACTTTAGAATCTTCATACTCTTTTGAAATACACCAATCTTCCGTTTGCACTAAAACCTTGATCTGTCCTTTCGAATTAACAACAATCGTTCCATCACCTTCGAGTTCTCCTTCATAGTCAACATCTGGATTAAGAACACCTTCTCGCACAACGTACATTTTTGAAAAGTTAATCGTATCATATGATTTATTCATATCAATCGCTTTTAACAAACTTTGATAACTGTTTCTTAGTGTACTCTTTCTACTCTCATTTACCGAATCCATCACGATTGGCACTGCAATTAAACTGATCACTGCTAGCACGATCATAACTCCTAATAATTCAAGTAATGTAAATCCTTTTTCCGATCTCATTATACATTCTCCTTAACTTTTAAGAACAAGTTCCATCTTCTACTATAATCTTTTTATCGTTCTTTCCCTTTTTAGCACAATACTTTCCATTTGTAATAGAAATTGTAATTTCTCCTTCTTCTGTCACTGTAATTGTACCTTCCCCTTCAATCTTTCCTTTTACAGACAATGTTGGTGTCACTTTGCCATCTTTCACTGTATAAGTCTGTGCGACACCATATTCCCTTTCTACGTTAACTGCTCTTAATAATCCATTCACACTCGAACCAAAAGACTCTTTTTGTGCCTTTTCAATACTACTATACACAATTGGTGTCACCATCACTGCAATGAGTGCCAGCAAAATAACAACTACTAATAATTCTATCAGCGTAAAACCATTTTTTCTTTTCATATTATCCCTACTTTACTATTTCTAATCTATCATAATTTCTATTATTTTTCAATCATTCGATTCTTTTTTTCAAAACAAAAAGCGATTTTAGATCGCTTTTACGTTTCATTGATACGTCTCGTTTCCATTCAAAGGAGATATTACCAAAATTGTATACTTACTAGTTCACAGTTAAACTATTCACCTACACAGTAGTCTGTAACCAATACATATTGGTAATCGATATGTATCATTCCTTAGTCTTCTCAAGCTCTTCCGTATTATCCGGACCACTTTTTTCCATTGCTTGATAATGTTCTGTATTGATTGCAATTCCTATCACAATACCATATGCTAAAATATAAATCCAAATCATCATAACAATTAAGCTAGACATACCTCCATAGAAAATGTCATAGTTGACAAAATGGCTTACATAATATGAATATATCGCAGTTGCTAATACCCAACTCAACGTTGTAAACCATGCTCCACGGTTTACATATTTACTTGGAACGTGATGAGATGGTGCCATCGTATATAATAGCTTAATCATAAAGAAAATAACAACGATGGAAATCGGCCACTTAGCGAGACGGAAAATCGAATATAAATTATACCCAATATCTTGAAAGATGCCAAAATCTAAAATCGATTTTACAATTACATTTCCAAAAGCCAGCACAATAATGATAAAGAAAAATAGCATCACTAAATTCACAGTTAAAAATAGCGCTTTTACTCTTCCATATAAATAGCTTTTTTGTTTCATACCATACAACGTATCGGATGCGACAGTAATCGAATACGCACCATTGCTTGCGATTAAAAAACCAATGATAATGAAAAACCAAACATTAGAATCAATCGTTCTACCATTGATAAATGGAAGCAATAATTCTGTCACTTCGGATGGTAATACTTTTTCCATCGCCTCCATAATCGTATGCAAATCAAACGAAAAAAGAGATGCGATGAATCCGATAATCGTAATGATTGGTACAACGGATAGCACCAAGAAGAATGCCAAATGTCCTGGCAATATCGTCATTGACGGTCTTCTAATAATTGCGATTAATTTTTTCATGATCTCTTTTATTCTGCTCATAATATCCCTCTTTATACTACATTTATGCCTAATTTGAAATTTCTTCTTTGTTGCTTCTCATATCGAGCGTTGCTTCATTCACTGCATCATCGATTGTTTTAATAGCATCGTGAATCATGCTATAACCAATGGCAGCCCCAAACCCGTGCGATAAGTCTTTTAGTTCCTTATTTAATTTACGAATGTAAGAAACAACTTGTTTCTCGTCGTAGCCAACCATGTAGATCAAAAATTCATTTCCATTTGTACGAATAATATCTGTATTCTCGATCTGTGTCGTAATCAACTTGTTTGCAGCTTCCTTGATAACTTTATCTCCCTCTTCGTGTCCATAATTATCGTTAATATAAGCAATATTATTTAAGTCGATAATGATGATTGTCTGTGGATATACCTCTGACTCATCCCAAATAGAAATATTGTCATTCAAATAATTTCGATTTTTTAGAGACGTTAACATATCGATATACTTGATCTTTTCGCCTTTTGGAATTGAAATTGTCTTACGTGTATCTCTCTTCCTCCACTTATTTAAACCATAGATGAACGCAAGTACGATTAAAATGGCTCCAACAAGAATACTTACAATTCCGGTTAAGATTGGTTTTGTACGAAGTGCTAATAAATTATCATATCCGATGTATAAACTATTCTGCTCTTGAATAAATGACAAATAGAGATTAAAGAAATCGTAGAACACCTCGTTTGCATTAATATCGCGTACGACGTATGTATACGGAGTCTCTAAGTAAAACTGATAGTTTACTTTATAATCAGATAGTTGATCATTCTTATAGTACTGATAAGCATCTGAATCGATCACTACGACACCGTTAGCAATTGGATGTTCTAACAAACTAGTTATATTTTCGTAGCTCTCACACTCAATTCCTTTTTCCTTTAAATATGACTCAATCTTGGTTCCTTCTACCACTTGTACTTTACGATTTTTCAAAGATGCCACCGAAGTAATTACTGTATGATCACTTGCTGGTGTTGCAACCGTCACTTGCTCTGAACCAATAGAAACGGTATTATTCACATCCATTTTATAATTCGTATCTTGGTTTGTTCCATAGAAGAAATCCAAATTATTGGCATTAAAATCTTCTAACAAATTACCTAAATTTTCATAAGCTTTGTATGTGATCTCAATTCCAGTCATATTAGAAAACGATTTTAAAATCTGCGCGTTCATTCCATTTAATCGACCGCTCGCCAATTGATCATATGGCGCTTGCTCGATAAAACCATATAAATATCGTTTCCCAACAAAAGTTGCTTTCTCTTTCTCACCTATCTCTGCCGCAGTGTAATAGGCATTCGTGAAATTTTCATTGTAGGAATCTTGAAAATGATCACGCATCCATTTTTTCGTATATTTTTTTAAAATCGTGTTTAATTTTCCAGTGTTTCCTAAACGTAATACATAATTTTGTTCTAAATCACCAAATGTGTATGCGATATTCATCTCATCGCTTTCGATAATTTCAGACATATACGCTACTTTAGGAACCACGATTGCGTCGATTGTCGTTTGTGTTCCTGTTGCGGTAATTGCCTTGATTAACTCATCGTGTGATTGAAATGTCTGATACTTAATGTTACTTGCAGATTCTAATACAGTTCCAATCTTCTCTAAATCACTCGTCACTACACCGATCGTTAAATCTTTAATATCGTGCATATCATAATACTTAACAGCCGCTTTTGTCACGAGAGCATAAGCATCTTGATAAAACAAAATATCGTTCTTACCCACTTTATCTACTACTTGAAAAGAATAATCACTCGTATTATTGTTAGAATTTTCATAAGGTGACCGATTGAATTCTAATCCGGTATCACTTTCTAAGTCATTCAAATAATCAAAGAAGACACCTGATCCATCAGAAGAGAAAATTGGAGTATGGTTCATCACTCCAAAATCAATTACCTTATTTTTATTATTCTCAATCCATTGTTTTTCTATTAACGTTAAAGTTGAATTTTTTTCCTCGCGGAAAAATACAAAATACACTCCATAGAGAACGAAAAGAAAAACGATGGTAAGTACGATCGCGACGATCCATTTTTTCTTTTTCATTTTTTACCACCTTACTGATTATTCGTCCAGAAAAAATCACTTTCTGTACGATGTTTATATCCTATGTATGGATAACTTGACTCACTATTTCCTTCATTTGTTAAATACACTTGCGTATCGTAAAAAGCAAGTTCATCTTCTGAAAAATTACTTTTTACAACCTCGGTAAGTGCTTTTGCTGTCGCGACGTCCGTTCCGTCATTTACATCGATCATTACGTTGATAATACGTCCTGTAATATAAGCATCTGCACTTTTTACAAAATCGTGACCTTCTAATTCAGTTTCTAATTTCTTTAACTTATCATTAGAAATTCTAACTTTATCAATTCCATCTAAGCGATTTCCATACTCGCTCTTGCTTCCGTCAGGAAATAAAAATCCCCAAACAAAGATACATAGAATAACAAATATCAATAAAAGAATCCCAAAAATTGCGAGACCTTTTTTATGATTCATGATAAATCCCTTCATATTCAATCTCCTTCTCAATCGTCATTCATTATACTATAATTTTGATGTTTTCGCAAATCACATCTGATTTAAAAGCTCTGTTAATAACTCTGTCACTAGCTTTGGATTAGCTTGCCCTTTGGATGCTTTCATGATCTGTCCCATCAAATACTTTTGAGCACGATCCTTTCCAGCTTTGAAGTCACTCACTGATTCTGGATTTTCAGAAAGTACTTTTTGAATCATTTCCGTAAGTGCTTTTGTATCACTAATCTGTTCCATTCCAAGCGTCTTCATCCATTCTAAGGCACTACCACCATTTTCCAAAAGGACAGATAAAATTTGTTTCCCTTGTTTTGAAGAAATTTTCTCACTTTCTAAAAGTCCGACAAGCTCTGCAAAGTTTTCAGCATCAATCTTTAATTCATCTAGACTTAATTTTTCTTTGTTCATGTAAGAAAGTACATCACCAGTTAATAAATTCGCTGCAATCACTGGATTACATTCATCTAAAATAGATTGTAAAAACATGCAGATTTCTTTATTGGAAAGAAGTGTCTTAATATTGTTCTCATTCATACCGAGTTCTACAAATTTTTCTTTAATTTCATCCGGCATCATCGGCATTGAATTCTTCACTTCTTCGATCCAAGCATCACTAATCGTTACAAACGGTAAATCTGGTTCTGGAAAATAACGATAATCGTTTCCAGTTTCCTTTTCTCTCATGAGAACAGTCGTATTCGTGTTTTCATCAAACCGTCTTGTTTGTTCTCTTTCGATTTTCTCTCCACGCTCTAGAATTTCTGTTTGACGTTTTATTTCATACTCCAAACTAACTCCTACGTATCGGATCGATCCAATATTTTTTATTTCGCATTTTGTACCGAATGGTTCTCCTTCTTCATGCATTGAAATATTAGCATCACAACGCATACTTCCTTCTTCGATCTTTACATCACTAATTCCAAGATATAGCAGAGTTTCTCGAAGTTTTTCCAAATAGAGCATCGCCTCTTCTGGAGATTCGATCACAGGCTTTGAAACGATCTCGATCAAAGGAACTCCAGCACGATTGAAATTTAATAGCGTTCCTCTTTCTCCATGGATGCTCTTGCAAGTATCCTCTTCAATATGCATACGTTCAATTTCAATTTTTTTCTTCTTTCCATTTACTTCGATCTCTAAATATCCATCATATCCAATCGGTGTATCTTGTTGTGTAATTTGATATCCCTTTGGTAAATCTGGATAAAAATAATTCTTACGATCGAAATGCATACGTTTATTGATGTGAAAATGCATGGCGTGACAAGCCTTTAATGCCATGTGAATTACTTCTTGATTCAATTTTGGAAGTGTTCCTGGATACCCCAAATCGATCAAAGTCATATTTGTATTCGCAGGAGATTTAAAATCATTTTTTCCTGTGGAATACACTTTCGCATTACTTTTCAACTCGACATGCACTTCGATTCCTATCGTCGGTTTTAGCATTCAGCACCTCCTTCTTTAGGCATTAAATCTAGATTTAATTTTCCTTCTATAAAACTTGCCAATTGATAAATCTTCTTCTCTTCGAAATAGTTTCCAATAATGTGCATTCCAATCGGCAATTTCTCATAGTTGAAACCAACTGGCAAACTCATTGCAGGAAGCCCTGCCATATTCACTGGAATTGTTAAAATATCATCATAGAAACATTTCAATGCATCATCTTGACGCATTCCAAACGTATAAGCGACATTCGTATTCGTAGGTCCTAACATTAAATCATATGTTTCAAATTGTTTTTTAAACTCTTCTACCATCGCATGACGAATCTGAAGTGCTTTACGATAATATATATTGGCATTCTCACCAGATAGTACATAAGAGCCAATCATAATACGACGTTTTACTTCATCTCCAAATCCTTCTGCACGGGTATTTTTATATAGTTCCTCAATATTGTGGTAATCGTCCGTTCTATGACCATATCGAATCCCATCGAAACGAGCTAAATTACTACTAGCTTCTCCTAGTGCAATAACTTGATAAAGAGGAATTGCATATTCTAGATAATTCATTTCGACAAGATCTACTTGGCATCCGTGTGCTTTTAACATATCCATGACATCAGATATCTTTTCTCTTACTTCAAAGTCGATTTGGTCACTCATATAGTAAGTTGGAACGGCAATCTTAAGTCCGCTTACATCTGCACCAATCAAGCTTGTATAATCATCCACAGGCTTTTTACTTGAAGTGTAATCATTGTCATCATACCCAGCTAGAATATTTAAAAGAAGTGCATTATCAGAGACATTTTTCGTCATAGGTCCAATTGCGTCTAAGCTAGATGCGAATGCGATGAGTCCATGTCTAGATACACGTCCATATGTCGGTTTCAATCCGACAATTCCACAAAAACTAGATGGTTGACGGATGCTTCCACCAGTATCACTTCCAAGGGCACATGGCACAAGTCTTGCAGAGACACTACAAGCACTACCACTGCTACTTCCTCCAGTCACCATACGATGATTCCACGGATTTAAAGTATTTCCAAAATAGCTTGTCTCCCCTGTTGATCCCATTGCGAACTCATCCATATTCGTCTTTCCAATGATAATCATATTTGCCTTTTTGATTCTCTCTACGACAGTAGCATCATAGATAGGATTAAAATCAGTAAGCATCTTAGAAGCACAGGTGGTCGTTAAATTTTTCGTTACGATGTTATCTTTAATAGCGATTGGGATTCCAAATAAAACGTTATCTGGTTCGATTTCTTCTAGTTCTTTTGCCCGCTTCATTGCACCTTCTTTATCGAGGGTAATAAAAGCGTTTAAATCGCTATTTTCGATTTTTTCAAAAGCCTCTTCCACTAAATCGATCGGCTTAATTTGACGCGTTTTTAATAATTCATGAAGTTCTGTAATTGGTAAATTAAAATAATTATTCATTGACTACCTTCGGTACAACGATGTACATTCCATTTGAATTTTTACTATTTGAAAACGCGTCTTCCTTTGTAATCATGTCTTTTACCTCATCGCTATTATAAAAATTTTCATTTGTCGTAGGACAAATCAACATCTCTTCATCTTCTTTCACTTCTGCTTGATTGATCTTATCGATCTCCGTCAAAATTTGACCTAATTCTTTTTGATATTTCATAATATCTTGTTCTCTTAAAGTAAGACGAGCTAGATGCGCTACATCTCTTACTTGTTTTATACTTAACTTTGTCATACGCTATCCTTTCATTATGTAGATTCTCGCACTAGAACTTGTTTTCTCTTTGCTGATAAAACCTACCATATCATTATTTTCTTTTAAATAAACTTTCATTTGAATTCCTCCTGGAAATGTATTAGAAAGTTCCGTGCTAATTAATTGACTGATCTTTAATAGTTCGCTCTTGTTCATATATGTGCTGTGAACATCGATTTCTAAGTTTTGCAATCTACCACTTACATAAAGACCTTCTGCCACCATATAAGTTGTAGGAAATACTTCTGCTAGTTTCTTTTTTAAGTTTTGAAAAGCCGTGTAAGAATTCATGTCTTTTTCTTGAACCCAATTAGATTCTAACAATTGATATTGATAGTCGACACTTTGAAAACTGATGTCCGCAGAGGAAGTAATCCCCACCTGTTTAAAACTTCCCGGTAATACTTCATCGGGGCCATTTTGAACATATAATCCAAGTAGAATCTTCACATCTTTCAAATTCTTTTCTTCACGCAAATACGTTAGCAATTCTTGTGCTCGCTTCTTTCCAAATTCAAGAACAGTAGCTTCATCAACTTTTTTATATTGATAAGCACCATATTGATTTTGATATTGTTGATATGGGTTTAAAACGACTGCAATACTAACACCTTTTAACTTTCCTTCCGAAGATAAATAATTTTGTTCATAAATATAAGAAATATACTCTGGTGAAATCGAAATTCCATCGATCGTTACATTGTCTGCTTGGTTCAATTTTTCCTTCGATAATAGATTTGTCAAATCTTTTTCAGTCAGATATTGCCCTGCCTGATAATACGTATTATCTGTAGGAAAATAAGATGTAGAAATGTCCATGAGAGAACTCTCCACTTCTTCCCGATCATAGTGGTTTAAAATATGACTGACAACATAATCGTTTGAAACTCCACTTTTATACGGTTCATATACAGAATAACTATCTTCATCGAACTTCAAATCTGTCTTTACTTTCTCCTCTTTTTTACCGCATCCACACAATAATAAAAGAGTACATAGCACTAATACATACTTTTTCATACACATCACCTGGATAAAATAATTATACCACGATTACATAATAGAAAAAAGAAAAAACATGGTTTTACCATGTTTTTCTACAATTATCTGTTGATAGAATATTCTACTGCTGTTGCTCCTACAAGCTCTTGATCCCAACTACTCGTAATCGTTCTCGATGTTCCATTTGGAATCACTTCACCTACATATCCAAAATTCTCAGCAATCACATTTCCATCTTTATCTTTGATGTATATGTTGAATGAAAGTAAATATTCATCTTTTCCAGTGTTATTACTTACTTCTGTTACAAGTGTTGCCATTCCATTTTGGCTTGATAGTGATGTGTTTGTAAGCTTCAAACCTTCCACCACTTGATCCTTTACGATATCTTCACTCGTATTTACTTTTACTTCATCTTCTTTTTTCTCTACTTTTTCTTCTTTCTTATCGCATCCACATCCTGTTGCGAACATTGCTAAACAAGCAACTAATATGATTCCTATTTTTTTCTTCATACATTCCTCCTATAATCATTTTAACATAACTTTCACTTCTTATTTAATATTGTTAATCGATAATGGATTATTAACATGGAATGTGCTACTTGATT
>ERZ1643251.1190-NODE-1190-length-30752-cov-24.223866_pt1 | contig 30752 bp, 59 predicted proteins | sample MGYA00579261_ERZ1643251 | MGnify/ENA primary metagenome ERZ1643251 (study PRJEB29033, sample SAMEA4952267) | chicken gut metagenome | biome: Broiler Chicken; feature: Gastrointestinal Tract; material: Caecum | place: Ireland | collected 2018 | study: Broiler... | reverse complement strand
AGCTGAGTGTAATTTATTTATTTTATCTTGTTTTTCTTTTATTTTATTTTTTATTCTATCTTTTGAAATATAATTTTCTTTTATATATTCTGTTGTTTCTTCTTTAATTATTTTTGTGCCTTCTATTTTATCTAATAGTTTATTTTGTAATCTTGTTATTTCTTTATCTTTAGATTTAATTTCATCATTTTTATCTTTGCATAACCAAGCAAAATATTCTTCTTTACTTTTTGACTCTCTAAGTTGTTTTTGTGATTTTTCTAGTAGATTTAAAATAAATTTATGATTATTATAAAAAAATTTAGTATATTCATTTACTTGATTATATTCTTTCTGTTCTTTTTCAACTTCTTCTCTAAATATATCTAACATTTCCTTTTCTTCTTTTGATAACATAGTTTAATTCTCCTTTAAGTCATATTGTTCTATATTTTCTAATGCTTCTTCAAAATTATATCCTAAACAAGGGTCAAAATATTCTTCATTTTCATCTCCACTACAAAATGCCCATCCACCTTCATAGCCACTCATTTCGCAGCCTTTTGTTATAGGTTCATACCAAACTTCTACATTTGTATGCCCTAAATTTTCTAAAGCTTTTTTTATCTTTTTTGCTTTAGGTGTATTATTTATTTTCTTATCTGTATATTTTCCCAATTAAATCACTCCTTTAACCAAACTAATTTTTTGCTTTAAAGTTATAAATTGGTTTTATTATTTTTTGTATTTCAACTGTATCTTTTATATTTTCTATTATTTCTTGCATTGGCTTATATACAAATGGTGCTTCATCAATTGTTTCTTCTACTATACTTGTACTATAAATTCCTTGCATGCTTTCTTTAAATTCTTCTAAATTAAATTTTTCTTTTGCTTTCATTCTTGACATTATTCTTCCTGCTCCATGTGGTGCTGAATTATTCCAATCTTCGTTTCCTTTTCCTACTGCTATTATTGAGCCATCTCTCATATTAATTGGTATTAATACTTTTTCTCCTTTTTTAGCTGATATTGCTCCTTTTCTTACTATATTATCTTCAAAAGATATATAATTATGAATTGTTTCAAACCCATATTGTGTAAAATATATCGCCATTGGAAGACCTGTATATTCTTTTAATATTGTATCTGCTATCATTATTCTATTTAAGCTAGCATATTCTTGACATATTTTCATATCATGCAAATACATTTCTCTATATTTACCTTCTAAATAGCACAATTCATTTGGCAAAGTAGGTTTGTTTTGTTTGTATTCCGCTTCTAATTCTTTTAGAGCTTTCTGTATTTCTGGCTTTCTTCCTTGTTCTTTATATGACCTTATTATTTCTTCTTTTCTTTTGAACATTTCTTCTTTGCCACTACATAATTCTATTGCTAAATTTTGATAATAGTCTGCTACTTGTTTGCCTAAATTTCTACTTCCAGTATGAATTACTAAATATTTGTTTCCTTCATCATCTACATCTATTTCTATAAAATGATTTCCTCCTCCTAAAGTTCCTATTGCTCTATTAAATTTCTTAATTTCTTTTAATTCTCTTAAGCAATATAAATCATTTATCTTTTCAAAATTTAGTAATTTCTGTTCTCTTATGTTTCTTCCTGCTGGTATAAATTTATTTATAATATTATCTAATTTTTCTAAATCTAAATCTATATTTCCTAATTCTACACATAGCATTCCACATCCAATATCTACTCCAACTATGTTAGGAATTACTTTATCTCCTAAATCTGCTGTAAATCCTATTACACACCCTTTTCCTGCATGAACATCTGGCATTATTCTTATTTTACAATTTTTAAATGGTTCTTGTTCTAATAATAAATTAATTTGTTCTATTGCTTTTTCTTCAATATTTTTAGTATATATTTTTAAATTTTTCACAATATCACTCCTTTATTCCTAATATCATTAAAAGAACTCATTAACTTTTTGAAATATCTATTATAATTTTTAGTTGTTCCTTTTTTTATTCTTTCTTTATAACGTTCTTTTGCTTTTTCTAATTCTTTTTTGTTTGGGATAAAAAAATTCATATCATCACTCACCTTAATTTAATTCTTTACATAAACATGTTGTAAAATATAAATAAATATGATAATATAAAAGTATATTATATTACCTATAAACACACATATATACAATATAAGTAGTCTTAAAAGAAGTAAGGCTACTTATTTTTTTAGCTAATCAAGTTTAGCACTAAATTAACGATAAGTCCGTAGAAGACCATATTAATAGCCAAAGCAGCAATAGTATCTATAGTTTTCCAATTCTTATTAATTCTTTTATGATAATAAACCATATAAGCAACCTTTAAGATACTAGAAATAATCCAAATGATTAATTTTAGCATATATCACACACTTCCATCTAGTTTTTTAATAGCATCTAAGTAAACCTCATAAATATCATCAAAAGAGAAATACTGAGCATTTAAATAAGTATTACAATAAATATTTACAAGTTCTAAAGCAATTTGTTCCTTACACATAACCAATACCTCCTATTCAGCTGGCATCTCATATCTATTAGTAGCTTTAAACATTTCAAGCAAGACTTCAACAGCCCTCATATTAGACTTATAGCTACCAAGAATATATTTTTCCTTATCATTTTCTACAAACACGACAGAATTTTCCACAAATACTTTTGACATATTATCAATATTAACGATATTATTCCTCCATTGATTTAGAACAAGCATATAATCACCCCTCTTTATAAAAAAGGCAACTCTAATAAAAAGAATTGCCAAAGTCAAGTATTACTCCAAAGTTTCTTCTGGTGGCTCTGGTTCAGGAGTAACACTATACTCTATTAGAGCAGAATAAGTAGTACCAGTATCGTCAGTATGAGGACCAGCATATTGAATAGAAGATATAGTAACATTTTCTGTTTCTTCTATCCATTTATTTATAGCTTTTTCTAAGCTATCATGTCCTGCTTCTTTAAAGATTTTAATTGCCATAAAAAACACCTCCATACTTATATTATATCATATATTTTTCTTATATTATAATAATAATTTTTAGCCATTTTTCGCTTCGAAAACCATACTAAAAAAGTATTACTTTTGGTATGTTTTTCAATTTTAATTATACAGTATTACCAATACTTTGTCAACACTTTTCGTTTCTTTTACCACTACTGTACATAAAGATAATTTTTATTTCTTTAAATGAAATATTATCTTCATGTCCTTCGCCTTTTTCCCTCGCTTCCCTTCACGCTTCCTTTCTCGTCTTATCTTGCCGCCTCAGCAGCTTTTTACAGTATTATGTAAACTTACAATTTCGCAAAATATGGTTTACATAAAAAATCCCGTGAGGAGGGGTAAAAAATTTCGGGAGGGGACCCTTAGCCCTGATGTAGGGTACTCCGCCATACTGATTTTTTATTTTAGAGAAATGCAGACGATTGTAAAGATTTAAAAGATAATATACAAAATATGTAAATTGTATATTATTTTCTAATGTTTATTTTACATAATTTTTTTGATAAAAACGTGATAGAAGTTAACGAGAAAGAAAAAAGAATACTACCTACACAACAACATTTACGCTATTTACAACGCTTAAATAAGCTATATAATATAATATATATATGTACAGAAGTGTGAATATTCAAAAATAAAAAAGAAAAAAATAAAAAACAAAAACATTTTTTCAAAAATAAAAAATAAAAAAATAAATATTAAAAAATAAAAAAATATTAATATAACATATTGACTTATTATTATTATTATGATATAATAAGAGTGTCTTAGAGATAAGATGTATATATATTATATTATATTGTATAGTTTAGAAAATTGAAAAAAACTTATAAAAAAATACACGTATTAATATAAGCTTTTAAAATTCACACGACAAATTTTAATAAGTTTAATAAATTTTGTTGACAAACTACAAAAAGTATGTTATAATATAAGTACAAGATGAGATAATAAAATGTAAATAAAATAAAGAACTTACTTGAAAATATGTGTATAATTAGATTGTTTACTTCTTAACAGAGAAATAAGAAGCGTGCATATTTAGAGTATATAAAAGTTTAATAAAAATATTACATTTTAGTTGACAAACTACTAAATATATGATATAATAACAATAGATAAAAAGATAAAACAATTTTATTTTTTTACTAAATATTTTAGTAGACTATTACAAAAAAAAGTACATTGAAAAGATAATGAAAAGTATATATGATATTGGAAGTCGTGAAATAGGCTTTATTATAGTGTTTTCTATGTGAAATATAACTATTTTCTAAAACTTTAGAAAAGGTCGAAACTTAGAAAAATAAAGAAGTAAAAACGATAGATATTATATATATAAGTAGTTTGATAATATTTCTAGTTAAGCAGGTCAATAGAAGTGATAAGACGTATGTTTTTATACATATGCGATAATGAGCGATAAGCCTTCAACCGTTAAGACCTTTGCGAATATATTAATTATATTCAATAACTTATTTGGTATAGTGCATATACTAGTACGTGTTTTAGTGCTTGCACGTAAAAATAAAGTGCTTGTATTTTAATATTATACTAAAGAATAAAAAAATGGAGTTGATAAAATGAAAAAAATAAAAAGACTTTTAAAACAAGTATCAATAATTTATTTTATATTGACTTTTTTAGATGTTGTAACAGCTTTTTCAACCGGTGCTTTAAAACTTTTTAATACAACATATCTATACTTGTTTATTGCAGTTTTTTCTTTATATTTTACTTATAAAATTGAAAAAAAAGATAATTAAATTTTATATAGATTTTAATTTGTAAATACTTGATTTTGTAAATACGTTCGGCAAAACTAGCCGTATATTTTTATAAATAAAATATATATATAAAATATAGTAGGTATAAAAAAAAGGAGGTTTTTATGTATGAATAAATTTACTTTATATCTAGGTCTTAATGATAAGGACAAAAAAATACAATTAATTAATACTTTAGAGGCTTATAAAATATGTAACAATATTCTAATGCACTATACAGACGGTGCAACAATTTTTGAAGCAAACGGCATTTATAAACACGACAATGGAGAATTTACAATTGAAAAAACTTTACGTATTGAACTACTTTTTGTAGACAAAAAAACAGTTGTTAATATTGTAGAAGACTTAAAAAAAGCTTTTAATCAAGAAAGTATCGCAGTACAAGAGCAAAAAATAAATAGTGAATTAATATAAGTGAGGTGTAAAAGATATGTTTAAAAATTATGAAAAAGTATGTAAATATAATGGTTATATCATTGCAAAAAAAGGAGAATTGTATGCAATATTTACAAGTGAGCTTTTAAATGCTATACAACCTCTTTACGATTATTTTACAAGCAAAAAAGAGGCAATGGATTTTATAGATATGCTTTAAAAAAAGGGGAATTATTATGGAAATTAAAAAATTTAAAATAGGTAAAAATCACTTTGAATTTGTTTGCGATGATTTTTCAACTAGTAGAAATTGGGGGCATAAAGTTACTTTATTTAAAAATAATTATCAATTACAGCACGCAAAAATAACTTATATCAATAGAACATATGAAAATTACAAATATCAAAGTTGTATGTTAAAAGCTATTGAACAAGAAATCAAAGAGCAAAAAGAATATTTAAAAGAAAATTACAAAGATGAAAATAATATCTATAAAATGGGTAAAAAAGACAAACAAATACTGGAAAATATAATCGCAAACAATGAAAATATACAAGTTTTACTAGAGCTTAGAAAACAAGTGCGTGGTAATATTTGGTAGGCAAATTTAAAATAAAAAGGGAGAGTGTATTAATATGAAAGAATTAATAAAAAATAATTTAAAAGTTATAGAAATAAAAAAAGGACATACTTATGAAGGAAAAAAACTAACAAAAAATGGTGTTTGGAGAAAACATTCTAAATTTAATGATATATCTTTGGAAAGTGCAATGAAATATTTTGAAAGAAAATTTATTTAAATATACATAGATTAATTTTTAGGAGGTAATAATAATGATTTTAGGTTGTTATTTAGGAGAATTTAAACAATTAATTCCGTTTTTTAATGATAAAATTTATAAAGATATAGTAAATGTATATAAATATGGTAATTGTGTACAATTTGTTAGTAAAAATACGGGTTTATTTTTAGGTATAGCTGACATATCTACAATTGAAGGAAAATATAAATTATTTGAAAAAATTAAATAAATAGAAGGGATGTGGTTTTTATGAAAATTTATAAGAAAATTGAAAAAAGAAATGAAATTGAAAAACAAACCGGAAAGGCTAGTTATTCAACTTTAGTAGATAGATTTGTTGATAATCTTGTTTTATGCAATAATATATTACAATTAGATGAATTTTTATTCGATAATATTGTAGTCGGCGAAATTAGTGAAAATACAGAAATATACCAAGCTTATATAATAGATATAGCAAACTATAATATTGAATATTTACAAGAAAATTTGGAAAACACAAACGATATTATTATAGCTTATAGTGATATGCTAGACTGTTACGTTCTACTTGTAGACCACTTTGGAACAAGCTGGGATTATGTGCCTACCGATATTAAATTAACTGATGATTTAGATGAAGTATTATAAGAATATAAGAAAGGGGAATTTTTATGGAAAATAGAATTATTATAAAAGATATAAAAATAGATACATCTATAAGAATAACTTTTCAAGAAGTTTTAGGAGTTTACCCAGAGGAAATTGAGTTAGGCAAAATTGAAGAACAAATATTTTTGAATTATTCTATAAATGAAGTTATTTGTAAATTGTTGGAAAAATATGATATTTTAAATATATATGAATGGGCTGATTATATAAATAATATGCAATATTTATATGATAAGGAGGAATAAAAAATAGAACAATTTTTTTGAAAAATTAAATAAATAGGAGGTACTAACATGAAAAAAGTATTATATATTATCGGCATTTTTATAATCGCTATTATATTATTTATATCTTGTGTATATTTTACACATAATTATACATTAAAAAATATGAAAATAAACGTTGTAAATGAGCAAGATGACATAATTCAGATTGAAAGCATGGGGCAAACTTGGATTTTTGAATATTAAAAAGGAGTGATATATGTATGATTTTAGAAAAAGCTTATGTAAAATATGATAAAAAAGGTAACTATGACGTAACTTTAAATAGTGAATATATTGAATTTGAAACAGAAGAACAAGCAAGAAAATTTGTTGAGCAAAACATTGAAAAAGATGTTGAATACTATTTTTATAATACTAAAAAAGATATTGAAGATTGTAACTTTTTTGATGATATAATTTGCAATTATATTTTAAATGATGAGGAGTGATAATATGTATAAAATAATTAAAAATGATAAAATTTTGCTTGAAACAAATGAAATAGGCGAAGTTGTTAAATTTTGCAATGGCGAAGGAGTAAATGAAATAAGATTATTAAATTTTAATGATGTATTACAAGAATTTGTTGAGCAAATAGAAAACAATGCAATTTATGACATGAGTTTACAAGAATATATAAATAGTTGTTTATGTAGTATAGGAAAAATTGATATGTCAACTAATGATATTAAAAAGCTTTATAAAAGTGAACATGAAATTATACGAATGATTGATTGGAACAATGGAGATAGTTGGGCATATGTTTGTAATAAAAATGAACATGAAATTGCATTATCTATACGATATTTAATAAATCATACAGATGATTTTAAATTAGAATTATAAGGAAGTGATAATATGAATTTTAAAAAAGAAAAAGCTTTATTATTAACTCATGTATTAAGAGATAAAAAAGATTACAAAGTTTATAGCGATGTAAAAACTTTTGAATATAAAGGACATAAATTTAATTTACAAGGAACTTATAATACTGAATATAGAATAAGTGACAATTTAACTGGTGTTTTATTAACTACATTACCTATTAAACGATTAAAAGATATTGAAAATGAAAATATATTATATTCATTAAATTACTTTTTAAATAATATTGTCAATACTGATGAATATAATAAATTGATTGAAAGATATAATCAAGCAGAGATAAAGGAGGAATTTTAAATGAATAAATATTTTAAAATATTAGAACAACTAGAAAATCAAAAAATAGATATTGTAAAACTATTTTTATTAAGTAGCATAAAATTTACACAAGATAATGAAAAAGAAGAGTGGAATATTGTAAACTACTGTTATGATATGTGGCTTGAAATTGATGGCGATATAAACTTGGCAAAGTTAGCTGATATTGTTGTGGAAAATTGGGAAGATATAAAAAATGATGAATATGGCTATGATGATATAGTTGTAGATTTATTTTGTTAATATTGAAATAAAAAAAACTATAAAAGATTTTGAAATAGAAATGTAGGAGGCGAAATATGTATAAAGTATTAGAAATTAGTTTACAAAATGAAGATGAAGTTGATGAGGCAATAAAATATAATAAAGAAAATGGCAACGATTTTGTAATTAGAGGTACAAGCAATATTGTTAGCACAAATTGTTTAACAAAATTTTTTAGATATGGTAATAAATATAATATGTATATTGATTTAAATGATAAACTATGTTTAAAATCAATTAATCAATAATTTGTGATACTGAATATGAGAATTGCAAAAATTGCAAATATGAATTTTAAGGAGGAATAAATCATGAAATTATATTTGGTTTATGAAAGTAATTATGGAGAAATAATTTTAGAAGGATGTAACAGTACAGATATTGTAGGCATTTTTAAAACAAGAGAACAAGCAGAAATGAAAAGACAAGAACTTATTGAAAATGCAATATTAAATGACAGATGGGTGCTTGACGAAGAAGTAAAACAAGATTACTTGAACAAAGATGTAGTAATAATGTTTTGGCAAGAACAAGAAAATTGGAGCAATTACTATGAAATACATATAAAAGAAATGGAGGTAAATTAGTATGGAAGAAAGAACAGATTTAATTGAAAAAGAATTACAAACAAACGTAGAATATACGTGGTATGATATTGTTGATTGTTTAGAAATGAGTTATATATTAAAAGGAGATATAAGAGTATCTAATGTTGAAGAACTAATACAAGAATGTGCCAACGATGGTATAAATACTTGGGGCATTTTTATTAAATACTTATATGATAAATATAGAATTAGTAAATATGGTAGTATATATGATTTTGTAAATCAAGAAATTGAGTTTTATACAGAAAAATTTACACAAAGATTTTTTACTAGAAGTAAAGAAGAAATTAGAAATCTAATAGAAAGTGGAGCTTTAGATGATTTAGAAGAATTTAATAAAATGAGTAAAAAAGAACAAGAACATATAATTGATTATTGGGTAGAAAATTATGATAAGGAGTGATAAATTATGAAATTAGAAGAATATTTTAAAATAAAAGATTTTTTAAAAATTACATTAATAAATGATATATTTGTACTGTTAAGTGTAGAAGATGGACAACTTATTATAGAATTAAGTAGAGATGAAAATTATTTTGAAAAAGTAAATTTAGAAAATATTAGTGACATAATATGGAATATTGATTTTAATACTAAGATTGAAGATATAAAAGATATTATAATACAAGTTATATTATATAGATATATAACTGAACATATGTAAGGAGGGAAAAAGTATGAAATATTATGAAAATATGTTAGAATTACATAGTGAACGTACATTTTGGAAATTCGATAATGATACTTTACATAATGAAGATTATGAACTAGTAAGTTTAATAATGGAAAAGTATTTTAAAATGTTTGAAGAAAAATTTAATACAAAGCTATATGCTTTAGGCAGAATGGGTAGACACATTTGTGTTGAAGATACAGACTGGAATAAAAGACACTATAAAAGCATGAAAAGATATGCTTTAAAATTAGAAAAAATGTTTGTAAATGAAATAAATGATATAAATTTTTGTGAGGAGGAATAAATTATGTTTTTAGGAAAAATAAAAAATAGTGATGATAGAGATTGTGTAATATATATGGAGTTTACAGGTTTTGAATGTGACCATTATTTTGGAGGACTTCATATAAGTGGAGCTTGTTTTAGTGGTGGCATAGATGAAATAAAAGATAATATTGATAATTTTGAAAGTATTTTAACAAAAGAAGAATTACTTAGATTATTTGAACTAGATAAAATGCTAGATGATTTAGGTTATGGAATTGAAAAAGGTAGTGATAAATATAATAAAGGCATTGAAATTTTAAACGAATATGAAAATACCATAGGCAAAAAATTAGCAAGTGAAGAAAATGAAAAACTCTTTAAAAAAATAATAGAAGAAGAAAAAGAAATAATGAAAGAAGAATGGAATTTAACTGATAAAGATATAGAAGATATTTTTGAAAATTATTACTTAGAATGTAGAGATAGAGGAATAATAAATTATGTGTATGATGATGTTTATGATTTAGGCGAAGAAATGATTGATAGTTATTATAATTTAGATGATAATATAAAAAGATATATAGATTATGAAAAATTTGGAGAAGATTTATTATCAGATGATTGCTATGTTGAACTTGATGATGGTAGAGTTGTATCATTAAATTATTAGGAGTTATTATGGAAATAAACAGTATTGATATAAATAATTATAAAATAAAAATAGTAGCGATAGATGATATATATTATAGTATTACTGAGGCACTAGAGGATGTTGGCTACGTATATTATTCTAATTTTCATTGTAAAGTGCCTCGAAAATTTTATCATATATATAAAAATAAAACAAATTATTATATAATAAAAAAAAGTAAACTATAAAAATCATTTTATAATGAATATAGAACTGGCAAATATAACAGAATTAATAAATAGGAGGTGAAACATAAATGCAAATAAAAAATGAAGATGTTATTTTTTTAGAAAGTATAAAATGTAAATTAAATGAAGAAGAACAAAAGAAGATAAATAAAATTATTGAAAGATATAACAAATATTTAAAAAAGCACTATGAAACTGCTTCACGTAGCAGAAAAGAAAGTAAATATTTATCAGAAATGAATAAGATTTACAGTTTATTGAGTTATTATAGAAAAACAAGAAATTTTGAAAAAATAAACGAATTGAATAAACTACAAGAAGAATTAAGATTAAAACATGAAAGGGGCGAAATATAATGATTATTAGATTTACTATGAATGATAATGATTATACGCAATTAATAGAATTATTTTTAAGCAAGCCTCTAACATATAGAGTTTCTGAATACATTGATGATTTAAAAAATGATTTAGATATAAAGAAAATAGGAGAGGCAAAATATTATAAAGATTGGAAAAATCTTCAAATTAAAATAGATGAATTTAAAAAATTAATTACTAAATGTTCTGAAAATAAAATAAGTGGAAATGAGCGAGCAGAATTTTTAAAAATTTTAAAAGAGTCGTTTTTATATTTTGCAGGAAAAATAAAAAATGATTATAATTATAGTTACATAAAAAAGCGAATAAAAATAAATTTAAAAAGGCGAATAAGTGATGAATGGCAAAATTATGAAGTAGTTTATTATTTTATTTCTAATGAGAAATATATAACTTTATAAAGTGAGGTGAGTTTATGAAAACAATTGAAGTAAGAGGGTATTTTGTTAATATATCACAAAATCAAGATTTAGTAAGATGTATCATTGCTAGAGATAAAGATATGATTGATGTTGTAGATACTTTTATGCTACCAAACGCAACAATAAATGATGAAAATATAGTTGAAAAAATTGAATTATATATAGACGAAGTAATATAAATGAGGGAGGCAAAATGAGAAATAAATTAAAAGCATTTGAAGATATTAGATTTACTTATATAGCAACATTTGAAAGATATGGAAAAAACATTGTTTCTGGAATAGAATACCCAACTATGTTATTTACTAATCTAAAAAATAGTTTTGGAGATTATATTTGTGACCATATATGGACTAGAGAAGTAAAAAAATTCAAATCTTTAAATTTAAAACCTGGAGATAAAGTAATATTCTCAGCACAAACTAAAAAATATAAACGTGGGTATAAAGGTTCGAATCCTCTCCCACGTGATTATAAATTATCTTATGATTATAAATTAATATATATAAAAAATATTAAGAAAATTACTTGAAAAATATAATAACATATGTTATTATTATAATAATTAAAAAAGGAGGGAAAAGTTATGAAAGATATTAAACATAGAAAAAAGCAAAAGTTACCAAAATTTTTAGAAATTGATGAATTAAATAAATTAGAAGAGCCATTAACAAATAAAGCAAAATTAGCATTAGAAAAAGGCAAAGGAAATATGACAGAAACAGATAAAATAGCTATAAGAGATTTTGCATTATTATCATTATTGTATGCTTGTGCATTAAGAATAAGTGAGGCAACTAATTTAAAATTACATAATTTATTATTAGATAAAGCACAAGTAATAATAATAGATTCAAAAGGTGATGACAGAATTGTAGATATACCATTGCCAATAATTGATATTTTAAAAGAATGGCTTGAAATTAGACCGAATATTGAAGGCAATAATTATGTTTTTACTAGAGTAAAAGGTTCAACAAAATCTGGAGAATTTGCTTCAAAAGAGGCATTACCAATAAGAAGACAATATTATAATAATTTGATAAAAAAATTAGCACAAAAAACAGGGGTTTTTTTAAGAGGGGGTCAAGAACTACAATTACCACACCCCCACACAATGAGGCACAGTAGAGCTATGGCAATAAGAGATGAAGAAGTGGAAATTGAAATTATACAAAAGATTTTAGGGCATAAAGATTTGAGAAACACTCAAATATATGCTCATGCAAGAAGAGAAGAAATAAGAAATATTCAAATGAATAACACAAAAGGTATTGTAACTTTAAAGTAGGAGGTGATGTTTTGAAAGAAACAAAGTATGAAGAGTGGATTGAAGAAGGCAAAAATAAGTTTGGCGAAATTGAAAATTGGAGATTTAAATGTCCTAAATGTGGAAATGTTGCTACCGTAAAAAGTTTCTTAAATCTAGGCAAAGATGCTGATACAGCTGCTCAAAATTGTATTGGAAGATTTACAAAAGAAGGTTGCGATTGGGCTGCTTATGGACTTTTTGGAACACTAGATAAAGGAAGAAGAATATTAATGGAAAATGGTATTAAAGTAAATGTGTTTGAATTTGATGAGGTGGATAATTATGGAAATAGAAGAAAATAAAACAAATATGGTAAAAAAAGACTGTTTTGCATATAATGGCAATGTTAGTCTTGAAAAAGATAGATGTTTAGCTTTAGATAATTTATATTGTAAAAATTGTAAATGTGCATTTTATAAAACTAAAGAACAAGAAATAAAAGATAGAATAAAATATAATTTTGGATTAGAGGAGTATTAATATAAAAAAATAGTTAAAATAAGTACTAATGAAGTAAATATTGGCTCTAGATTAATTTTAAAGAATGGAAAAGAAGAAGAAGAAATTGATAAAATTATATAAAGGAGGCAAAATATGGAAGGTTACAAGACAGCATATAACAAACTTCTTAAAAGGTATTATAACGGTATTGAATATATACTTCAAAATCCAAATGAAAGAGAAAAATGGTTACCTGAAATATTAAAAATTATGAAAAATTTAAGTGATATGATAATAAAATATTCCATTCCAGAAGAAAAGATTTTAACTGGTTTTGAGGTGAAATAAATGTTCTTAGATAATGTAGAAGAATTACGAAAAAATATTATTAAATTAGTAAGAAAACCTACCAATCAAGATATTATCTATTACAATAGTAAATTTATAGATTTAATTAATGTTGATGTAGAAAAATTATACTATGATGAATTAAAAAAATACAGAGAATTAGAAAAGCAATACTTAGAAGTAAAAAGTAAAATAGATGACTATAATGAAAGGGTAAATAATTTAAATTTAATCGGCAAAATGTCAGAACTTGAATATATGTCTAAAATTCAAGAATTAGAGATAAAATATGCAAAAGAATATAAAGAAATAAAAATTTTAGAAAATAAGATAAATACATATAAAAATAAAATTGTAGATTTGAAAAATAAAATAGAAATACAAAAAGCAAAAGAAATAGAAGATAAAAAAGGATTTCAATCACAACTTTTAAAAAGTAAAAATAGATTATCTTCTAATATAGGAAACTTAAAAATAGCTTTAGACATAAATAATAAAAAAATAGATATAACACGAGAGAAGTTAAACTTTGAAAGAGATAAATATAATACGTTTGAAGAAACAAAAAAGGCAATTGAAGAAGATAATTATGTTTGCCAATATTGTAAGTCTACATTAGATAAAAAAAGCCTTAAAAAGGTAATTAAGAACGCAATAAAGCAACAAGAAATAATACTAGAAAAAATAGATAAATTAAAAAACGAATTAAGTATATTAAATAATCAAAAAAATGAACTTGAAGACAATTTATTAAATAGCACTAGTGAATTAAAAAATATAAACTTTGCAGAAAAGCAAAATTTATTTGCTTATGATAAAAAATCTGTCAAAGTTTTAAAATTAGAAGGAACAATTTTTCAATTAGAAAATGAAATAGAAAATTTAGAAATTCAATATGAAGAAAAAGCAAAAAAAGCTGGTCCAAATTTTAAAAGAATGAAAGCTAAATTAGAAGCATATAAAGAGTCTTTTTTGAATTTAAGAGAAATAAAAGACCAAAAAGAAAATTTAAAATTAGACTTAAATATATATGATGATGTTATAGAACAAGCTAAAGAAATAAAATTTAATTTAAAATTACATTGTCAATTTTTAATGACTAGAAATAAACTTTGGGAGCAAAATTTATCAAATTTGTTTGATAACAAATTAAAATTTAAATTGTTTGAAGAAGAAAATTTAGAAATAAAAGAAATATGTATAATTTACTATAATAATATAGAATCAAAATATTTAAAACCAGATGAAGAAAAAGAAGTCGAAAGAATGATAATTGATAAAATGAGATTTATAGAAGATATGTAAAGGAGTGAGGTTTTATGGAAAAGATATTATTAATAGTTTGTAAAGGGAAAGAATTATTAGATAAAATAAGGGAGGCAAAATTAAATGTCGAAAAATAAAAATATAAAAATCATGGAAATAAAATTTCTGTTAACCCCTAATGGTGAATTGGAAAGTAATTTAAAAATTTTAGAGTTCTTTCAAGAAGATTTAACAGACAAACAAATTAATAAAGTAATTAATAAAGTTAATGAATTAACGGATATACTACATTCAAGTATATCCGAAATTAACAAAAAACTGGAGAATAACAATGAAAACACAAAAGATTGTTTGAACTGTAAATATTGCATACCTATAGGAGAAGGCGACCATATATGTGAAGAAAATCCACATAAAATTGTATTAAATGAATATATTCCTAGTGACGATTATAATTGGTGTAATGGAAGATATTTTAGGAGAAGATAAAATGGAAAATAAGATGATTTTAAAAGTATTTGATATAGATTATAGTTTTATAATAAAAAATTATTTAGACCCTAAATTATGGCAAAAAGAATGGACTTTGTTTATATATAAAAAGTTTGTAGTTACTTTAAGATTAAAATATATATATGTTTATAAACATAAAATTTGCTTTGAAATAAAACTTACTAATAATAATAAAAACAATTGGAATAGAGAATATACTGAAACTATAGAGTATAGTTTAAATGTTGAAAATATAAACATATTAAAGAAAAATATTAATAAGCGAATATTATATGTAATTGAAGTAATGGAAAAATGTGACTATATAGAGCAGACAGAAGAGTTTAAAAAACTTATTCTAATGCAAGATGAAGAAAGAGAAAAACTTACAAAAATAGCAGAAGAATTTTTAGATGATAATGATATTGAAAATGAAAATATAAGAGAAGCTTATATTGAAGCATATGTAAGTAATACAGAAAAAGTATGGGATTTAAAACAAGACTATAAAAATGAAAATCGATACAAAATGTTACCTGATTTATATTTGGCTTTCGCAAGAGCTACAAATAATAAGGAATTAGAAAAAGAAATTTTAGAAACTAATTTTGAAAAAAAAGAAGAGCTTTTGAAAGAAATAGAAGAATTAGAAGAATATATGAAGACAGAAGAATATGAAAATAACATGAGGGGGAAATTAGAAGAATTATGAGAAATTTAGAAGAAATTTTAAATAATAAAAAAATAAAAAATATTTATAGAAAATGTGTAAATAATAAAAGTTTACAAATAAAATCAACAATATACAGTGAGTCTGATAATGATAATGTACTTGCAAAATTTACTAGAGCATTAAATTGGGAACATTTATCAATTAGTTTTAAAAATAAATTACCTAGTTGGAATTGTATGCAGGAAATGAAAGAAATATTTTGGGAAGATGAGGAAGTATGTTTCCAACTACACCCAGCAAAATCTGAGTATATAAATAATCATGAATATTGTTTACATATTTGGAAACCTCTAAATGTGGATATCCCATTACCACCAACTATTTTAGTTGGTTTTAGAAATGGTAAAGAAAAAGAAGATTTAGAACAATTTAAAAAAATACAATATGAATTAGGTAACCCAATTACAGATAAACAAGTAAAATTGATGTATGCTTATAGTATGAAAGATAAAAATGAGATTGATAAAATTTTAAAAACATTATCACTAGAAGAAATGATAAAATTGTTATAAGGAGAAAAAAATGAAAAGTATAGATTTATTTTATGATTTGAGAACTTTGAATGAAATACCAGAAGAATCTAAAAAAATATTTTTTGATTTAAATTCAAGAATATTACCAAGAAGAGATATAAACAATGGTATAACTAAAATATTATTACTTTTTCCTACTAACGAAATTTTAAATAGAAGTTACAAAAAAATGCTAATAAACACTAATATGCAAAGATTAGAGGAAAGAAGTCTTCTTAGTGTAAATGAAAATAGAATTTATGAATTTTTCTCAGTTGATGATTTATTACATCATAAATTAGTAGGAAAAATATATAATCAAATTAGATTTATAGAAGGGAAGTGATATTTGTGAAAGAATTTAATTTTAAAAATTTGGAAAAAGATATAATTTGTAATGATTTCATTGTAGAAAATGGGGAAATTTCAAAGTTAAATATAAATGAAGAAACTTATGATATACATCAAATACCATCTTTAGAAATACAAGATTATAAAATTATGGTTTTGCAAAAAAATATGTGTGATTATATAATTGTAAAGAATTACGATGAGCATTTAGAGTTTACATTTAAAATAATGCAAGATGTTATTAATAATAAACCGAAAATAATTGATATATATTTTCATATGTATATAAGTTCACTAAATTCATTATCTCCTATATTTGAGTTATCAAAGCAATCAGTAAGCTATATATACAAAAATTATTTGCCATATTTTTTAACATTTTTACCTTATTCTAACAAAGAAATCGATTGGTATAAAGAAGAGATAAATAATTTAATAAATAATTTGAATGTAGTAAAACAAAATGTACCTTTAAAGACATATAAAAATGATAAAAAAAAGAAAAACTACCAAACATACTTTATTGATGGAGTTGAGTATGCAAATTTAAGAGAAGTAGCAAAAGCATATAACTTAGCTAATTCAACATTATGGGGAAGATTAGATAAAGGAATGTCTTTAGAAGAAGCAGTAACAAAACCTGTAGAAAATATGGGAAAAAGATTGTATGATAAGAAAGGATAATATGTTATGGAAAGAAGAAGTTGGGAAAATAAAACAAAACAATTAATAAATGTATTAAACTCTACAGAAGAAGGAAGAATAATATCATATTCTGTTATCGAACAATTATTAGGAATTTCTCAATACGAACCTGAGTTTAATTATATAGTTTCTAGGGCTAGAGCAGAAATAATTAAAAATAGTGTGATTACAAAAGCAATAATGTATGAAGGAATAAAAGTATTAAAAAGTAATGAAATAGCTGAATATATTTATGAAAAATATCTTGTTTCCTCTTTAAGAAAGCAAGAAACAGCTATTGAAATACTAAAATATATTGACGAAAGCAAATTAAAAAAAGAAGATGTTGAAAATTTAAAAAGTTTAGGAAAACTTTTGCAAAAAATTAATAATAATTCAGTTGAAGAAGTCATAAAATCTCAATTACAATTAAATAAAGCTAAAACCACTATATCAATAGGGGGTAATTAATATGCTAATCGATTTAAAATTCGAAAATATAGGCAGAAATAAAGCGAATTTTACAAAAATGAATTATACAAGTAAAAGTGATGACTATATAGATATTGATTATGATTTTTTATATAATTCTGTAAAACCTTATATTTTATCAAATGATATTGATTTTTGTTTAGATAAAAAAAATCCTAATATTATAAAAGTTTTTGCTGGTTTTTATTGTGTAGGGAAAATTAAAATAATACGAAAAAAATAATTTTTTTTACTTGAAATCTATAATAACATATGTTATTATTATTGTAGGGGGTGTATAAGATGAGAAGAGCAAATAGTGACATTAGAGAATTACTTGCAAAAGAAAGAATTTATCAATGGGAGGTTGCACACGAACTAGGAATGAAAGAGTCAAATTTTACAGCTATGCTAAGAACAGAACTTGATGATGAAAAGAAAGTGCAAATATTCAATACAGTAAAGAAAATTAAACAAAGAAATTCTAGCAATATATAATTAAGGAGGAAAGTATGGAATCAGTATTAATTATATTATTTATAATAAGCACTCTTATTCTTATTTTCCTGGTTTCTCATTTTGAAAAAGAAGAGCAAAGAGAGTACTATAAGTCATTAGAAAAAGATAAAATAATTTTGAAACAAGAAGAAGAAATTTTATCTTTAGTTGATGAAATAAATAGTATAAATAGAAATTATGCTATTACTAAAAAAAGATTAGATGAAACATTAAAAATAATTGAAAAACAGAAGGAGGAAAATAATGACTGAAGAAGATTATAGAAGCCGTGAAAATGAAATAAAATATATGACTTTTTCACAATTTAATAATTTCATGAACTGTGAAGCTGCTGCTCTTGCGATGATTGAAGGTAAATGGGAACTAGAACCAACTACTGCATTGTTAGTAGGACAATATGTTGAAGCGTGTTTATGTAATGAAAGAAGAGAATTTGAAATAAAACACCCAGAAATGTTCAAAAAAACAGGAGATAAAGGTTTAAAATCTGATTTTGTGTTAGCTTTAAAAATGGTAGAAAGAGCAAGAAAAGATGAAGTATTTATGAGTTATTTAACCGGAGAAGAACAAGTAATAAAAACTGGTGAAATTTGTGGTGTTCCAATTAAAACCAAATCTGATTTCTTAATTCCAGGAGAACGTCTTGTTGATTTGAAGACTGTTAAAAGTTTTGAGCTTCAATGGGACGGAAGGGAAAAAGTACCTTTTATAGAATCTCGCAGATATGACATACAAGCATATTTTTATGAAAAGGTTCAAGATAAATTTATACCTTACTATATTGCTGCTATTACTAAAGAAGCAGAACCTGATTTAGAAATATTTGAAATACCTTATGAAAGAATTAATCAAGTAGGAACTATAGTTGAAAATCTTATTGATAGATACCAAGACATCAAAGAGCACAAAATAAAGCCTGAAAGATGTGAATGTTGTGATTATTGTAAACGTACTAAAAAACTAAATGGTCCTATTGATTATAGAAAGAAAAGGTGGTCTTAATGAATAAAGAAGATAAATTTAAAGTTAATGACATAATAATATTTAACCCAAAATATAAAGAAATAAAAGAAATTATGGGAGATAAAGATTATTTAGAAGGTGTAATATTAGCTCATACTATCTCTGAAGGTTTAAAAGTTTATGCTAATAATTCTGTATTTTGTTTAACTAGAGCATTATTAGAAAAAACAAATTATGATTGTATAAAATTAAAATATATTGAGGAGGAAAACAAAATGGAGTATAATAATAATGAAAACGTAAAAAAATTATTGGCTATGTGGTTAAAAATTAATAAAGATAATCTTTTTAAGAAAAAGAAAGAAGAAATAGAAAAAATATATGACAAAGATGAAACAGTTATAGATTTAAATGAGAGGATAGAAAGTATAAATGAAATTATCGAAAATTTTAAAAATGATTATCCAGAATTAAATTGTAATTTTTCAGTAATTACTCCAAAAAATGAAGATGTTCTTACTGATTATTCAAAAAAAGAAATAGAAAATATCATAAAAAAATATTCAGAATTAATTATAGAATTAGAAAACATTATATATGAAGTTTTAGCTGCTACATTAATTTGTGAAACAGAAGACTCTTTAAGAAGTATTTTAAAAGCTTATGGTATAATAGACAAAAATGGTAAAATAAAAATAAAATAATATAAGAAGAAAGGAGGAATGACTTATCGGTATTCCAGTATTAATTTTAGGAGAAAGTGGAAGTGGCAAAAGTCGCTCTATAAAAAATTTAAATCCAAACGAAGTTGCTATTTTTAATGTAGCTGGTAAAATGTTACCTTTTAGAACTAAATTTCCTAATATTATTAATAATGCAAATTATGATTTAATAAAAAAGAAACTAAGAGAAAACAAATTTAAAATATATATTATAGATGACTCACAATATTTAATGGCTTTTGAATTGTTTGATAAAGTAAATGTAACAGGATATAGTAAATTTACTGATATCGCTGTTCATTTTAAAGACTTGGTAACAACAATTATAAAAGAAACTTCACCTGATACAATAGTATATATACTTCATCATTTAGAAGAAACTTCAACAGGTAAAGTTAAAATTAAAACTGTTGGTAAAATGCTTGATGACCAACTAACATTAGAAGGATTATTTACAATTGTACTTAAAACTGAGATTATAAATAAACAATATAAATTTATTACACAAAGCGATGGAACAAATCCATGCAAAAGTCCAGAAGAAATGTTTGATTTAACAATAGATAATGATTTAAGTTATGTAGACAAAAAAATTAGAGAGTATTATAATATTTAAGAGGAGGAAAAAATATGAACAAACCACAATTTTATGATGAAGCTCCAAATTTAAGTGGAGATTTTGTACCATTAGTTCCAGGTGGATATATATGTGAAATAAAAAAAGCTGTTGAACAAAAAGCTCAAAAAACTGGAAACCCAATGTTAGTATTATTATTAGATATAGCAGAAGGCGATAAAAAAGGATATTTTCAAGAGAGATTTGAAAAAGATACTAGACAAGAAAAAAAATGGGGTTGTGTATTAAGAATTGTAATGGACGACCCAAAAAAATCAGAAGGCGAAAGAAAACAAATGGCAGGAAGATTAAAAGGTGCTATAACTAGCATTGAATCATCAAATCCTGGATTTAAATATAATTGGAGTGAAGAAACTTTAAAAGGAAAATTAGTTGGTGCTGAATTTGGATTAGAAGAATATCTTGCACAAGATGGAAGCACTAAGACTGTTAATAAAGTAAGAAGACTAAGAAGTGTAGATTCTATTCGTAAAGGAATTGATATTCCAAACGTTAAATTACTTAATGGTACTTATATTTCATATGATGATTATATGGAAAAAATAGAAGAACAAAAATCTACTGAAAAAGATGGAGAATATATTACAATTGATGATACTGATGATTTACCATTTTAATAATATATTTATTTATTACTCTAGACTCCAAAAATATAATTAATATAAAAAAGAGGTATTTAACCTCTTTTTTTTATATGTCAGTACTATTTATAAAAGTTTCTGTTTTCTTTAATAACTGATATAATTTATCTCTGATATCAAAGTCTAAGTTTAAATCAATTTTAATGTTATCAACTATTCTACTTTCAAAATTCATTTTATTATTTTCGATTAAAGATATATCAGTTTTTGCATATTCTTCTTTTTCGTTATCAGTAAGTGTACCATTTATAAATTTATTATGTAATTCAAAAAATCTTTCTTTCGAATTTTCATAATCTTCTTCAAATCTTTTTTCTTCATTTCTATAATTTTTATCGGTATAATTTGATATTTTAAGCGTACATATATTTTTGTCATAATCAATTTCTATGGCATTTATTCTGTGATATGTAGTATTTATACCATTAACATTAGATAAATCTTTTTTTAAAGCCATTTTGCTCGCCTCCTAAGATATTCTTTGCCATATATAGCAAACTAAATATGGTTGTAAATTTGTATGAGCTTCACCGCCACCAGTATTTAAATTTTGGGTTGTTCCACTCCACCAACGTGAATCTCCATATCCATTCAACATTAATCTATCTCTAACTCCTGCACCAGTTCCGCCATCTATTGCAACATTCGTAGTATGTGCATGTGGAGGTATTTGTGAAACATTTAATGTTACTGATTTAGACCCACCACTTTTGTTTATTGTGTTAAATTCAGTTTGGTTTGTATCTATACCAACTAAAACTCTACCATACGAAATTTGTTTCCAAGTACCTCCAAAGAAAGTGCTAGGGTTTGTTGATACCATACTAAGATAAATACTTCCTACAGGGTAAACAGAATCAATACTATTCATTTCTCTCTCCCAAGCAGACCAAGAAGAGTTATTAACAGCATATCTTTTGTAAATTCTATTAGATGTATCTGTAAATCTTTGCCATATCCAATTATTAGTTTTATTCCAAGAAGTTCCATCTGATACCCATACTTCTAAATAGCCATATAATTCATCAGTATAAGGACCATTTTGAGAACTTGTATCGACAAAATAAAATCCAGTTTTTAATGTATTATTAAAATCTGTAACATGTCCTTTAAAACTCATTATTTCTCTTTTTTTATTACTCTCTATAGTATTTATTTGACCTTTTGCACAAATATCACCTTTTGTATTTAAACTTCCTTCAGGTAAAGTTCTATCTGGTAATTCTCCAATCCCCATAACTTTCTTTTGTTTATTAAAAGCTACAATAGGGTCACCAGACGAAATACTTAAAATTGTTTCTGAATAATTTAACTCATCTTCAATTCTTATTTTTACTTTATATTCAGTACCAATAGCAAAATCTGTTAATATAGCATTTTCAACATTTTTTATGTTTCCATCAGTATCTATTGTATATTTAGAAGATGGTATATCTATCCATTCCGCTCCGTCCCAATTATTAGATTCTGCTAGAATTTTTTTATATTTTAAAAATTTTATATTATTTGTAACAGAACCAAAACTTTTTTTCCAAAAAGAAGCTGAAAATATAAATGTTAATGAAGTACCAACACCATTAACTCTTTTTAAATTGGTGCTTGAATTTATTATTGGTTCAGTATAATCTATAGTATTTAAAGTTATTGAATTTTTTACAGATAATCCTCTACTATCTATAGCATAAACTTCAATCAAATTTCTACTAACATCATATATTATAGAACCAAATGGTACAGTTGTGCTTGGTTGGACTGTATTAGTAGTTGTTCCATCTGTTATATTATAATTTTTTATAGTTGCACTATTTTTTGCAACTGCTATATTATTTATGTTAACTTTAGCATTACTGTAATTTAATATAAACTTTGTATTATCTCCAGTTAAATTTGTCGTAATAGGGTCATTATCTATACAAGTGATATTTCCATTAAAAGTAGGTGTTGATTCTGAAGTATTTATAGAGAAAGTTCTTTCTAAATAATTATAATAAGTCTTTCCATTTTGTGTTGTTTTTATATAATATCTTAAATTAATTTTAGTTGAATCTGGAATCAAAGCATAAATATTTGAATTTTGTTGAGATGTAAATACAAACGTATAACTTCCACCACTAGCCGAAATATAAGGCACAATAGATGTTGTTGAGTCTATTGTAAAAATACCAACTTCAACTGATGCTCCCGATGGATTATTATATTTTACAGTAGCATTTTGTCCTATTGTAATACTAGGAGCTTCTGTTAAAGTAGCATATTGATAAGTAGTTATTGATAACGAACTACTTGAACTCCATAATTGACTATCTGTCCTTTTAACTCTAATTACAACATTGTATGTTGTATTATTACTTAAATTTGAAATAGTAAAATATCCGTTTCTATAATCTCCTTTTATAGCATCTGGTGCGTTGTTCCAACCACCACCATTTAAACTATATTGTACAGTATCTACATTAGCATCTGTAGACCAATTTATACTAATACTATTTATTGTTTTTCCTCTTTCACTTAGATAAGCACTAGCATATCTTGGAATATGGTCCATGGTACACCAACCAGAACCACCAATATTAGAAATACCAGCAAAACTAAATTGCATATCACACCCTAAAGTTATTCCAGCATCTCCACTATCATTATGGTTGACTATTATATTGTTTTTATTAAAAACTTGTACTGTACCAGTTCCTCCCCAAGCAATATTAACATAAGGAGAAAAAGTATTTGCTAAAATTCCATTTTCTTTCCATTGACCAGCACCAGTACCCTGAATACCCCAACCAGTTAATACAACATATACTTGTGCACTAACACTAGAATAATTTCCAGCTTGATTTGCATATGATTGCCAGTCAATTCTTCCATTAGCATTAGCTTGATTACTACTTAAATTTATACTTCCACTTCCCATTTTTAACCTCCTATGTTAACATTAAAACGTCTTCATTTTCAATTATAAAATCTTGAAATAAGAAATTTTGAAGTGTTAAACTTCCACTTATTGTTGTATCAGCACCTAAAAATATAGACATATTATTTAATGTCAGTAAAATTTTTTCTACACTCTGTAAATCTACTACTGAAAATCCAGTATTATTAATTATTGTTTTTATATTTGAACCAAATGAAGTAACTTCAATACCATTATAATAAATTGTTAATGCAGTTCCCATAATTTCGCCTTTAGAAGATTCCCAATTACTTCTTAAATCTCCATCTTTTATAATTAAATCAGTATAAAATCCTCTTTTTGTATTATCATCATAAAGTGATTCAATAGTATAAGTAACTTCACCAATTACTCTAAATTTATAAATAAATTCTTGCAAATTCTTTTCTTCTGTTGTATCTACAATAGTTGCTATCTCGTTTTCGTAACTTACATAATCATTAATTTCGTCCTCTAGTGGTTTAGTTCCTGTAATAGTGAATTTTAAATGATTTAAATTATCATTACTAATTTTCATTGTAAGTGTATATATATTGCCCATTATTAAATTTATAGGTGAATGAATAATTTTTTGATTATTGCTTGGTTGAACCTTCGCTCCTGAATCAGTAAGTGCTTTTAAATTAGCATCTTCTCCAAAATAAGCTTCACTAATTACTCCACCTACAATTTGATATTGGTCTGTTCCGTAAAGACCTACAGAATTTATAACTTTATTTGTTCCACCAGAAATTTTAATTGATTGACTTATAGCGTCAACAGTTTGTGAAATTATAGAGATTTGAGTTCCCATATCTTGTGTTATACCATTTAAATTATCAATTCCAATTTCTGTTTGAATTAATTTTGTTTCTAATTTTTCATTAGTAGCATCTTGTTCTATTTTATTAATAGTTATAACCTCATCTATACGAATCATATTTTCTTCTAAAGTTCCACCAGTTTTTATATTAACAACTTTACTTGAACTTAAAGTACCATTATTAATATCATTTGTAGCATTTGATATTTGTTTGAAAATATCATTAGTATTTAGAGTTGTATCTCCAAGTTCTACAACAGAATCATAAATAGCAAATACATTATATTGCCAAGAAATAACTCTTAATTGTTCTATTCCTTCAACACCTTTATAATCAATTACGTCTACAATATCATTCAAATCAAATTCTTCTAATTCATAGCCTTTTACATTTCTTAAATCTTTTAAGCTAACAGTCATTTCCTTTGATGGTTTACTTAAATCTTTAAGTTTTCTTTCTCCCCACTTTTTTAGTTGTTCAGGTTCATATATATCATCATTATTTACTATTTCTGATGATACAACTGGAGAATAATCATAATTTTCAAGATAATTTACACCATTATTTACACTTTTTATATTAAGTCCTGCTTCTCCTAACGGTATAATTCTAGTAATTATTTTATTATTATATCTTTTTGTTAGAGAATCCATATTTTTTTTCCAACGAACCTCATATCCATTATAATTTCTGAATTTTAATTCATCTCTTAAATGAACGATTTTATTTAAACTATCCCAAACAAGAATACCACCAAACATTTCTTGTACTTTCAATATATTATTATAGATATCAACCATATCAGTTTCAAAATCATAAGTTCCTTCTACATCTACTGTACCTACACTCCAATCCGTATTAAATAACAAGCCTTGTAATATATATCCTGCTGTTCCTATAGTAAATGTAGGATTTACTTCTACACCATTATTTTTAAGAGGTAAATCTCCACCTGATACTATTACCACCATAAAATCATCGATATTAGCAAATCCAGTTTCACTATTCCAAGCTCTAACATATTCTCTTTGTAATAAGTTTTGTCTTTCATAGCAATTTACAGTAATTAAATTTTGATTAGTACTTGATAAATCTTCGAGATAAGCACCGTCAAATTTAGGAGAAAAAACTTTTCCATTTACTTTATAAAAATTTTCTACTGACTGTATTTCTTTCCATTTTTGGCTGTATATAGAAATTTGAAAAGAAAAAGTACAATCTCCATTTTGCAATAAATTTACAATAGGATTAATCATTTTGTCTGAATCATTAACGTCATCTTTTTTAAAAACTGCTATAACATTCTCATATCTGTCTAAGACTTCGACTTTTTCAGCAAGTTGCATATTCTCACCTCTTTATAATAATAAATCATTCCACTCTATTTTTAAATTCTCATTTGTAATTCCACTAACTATAGATACAGTATTATTTCCACTTTGAATTTTTGGAAATTCATGATTGTAATAAGCCATAGCATTGGTTTTTGTACCTGTTGTACTTATTTTTGTAGCTGTACATTTTTTACTGTCTAAAATTAATTTCTCTCCTTCTAATATTACATTATCATACTTCATTGTAACTCCATTTACAGTTAGCTCTGGATATGCCGCTTCTCCAGAAATAGTACAAATAAAGCCTACTGGTTCTTTAGTACTACTATTTATTTGACCTGCTCCATTTTGAACATATGTTGTATTACTTATTGCATAAGAACTAGCACTTTTTAATGGTATAAAAAATTCTACACTTTTGGGTAAATTAGTATCTTCTGCAAGTCCAGCATATTTAACTTCAAAAGTTCTATTTAAAGGTTGAATAACTAATTTAGTAGTATTTTTCTTTATACTATTCAAAAATTCTCTAACTTCTTCTCTTTTCTGTTCTTTTTCTGTTGGAGATAAAAAATCGTCTGTATATGCATCAATCTCAAATACCCTTGAACCATAAGTTGTGTCAAGTATTAATTCTCCATCAGCCCCTGTTATTGTCTGTGATGCTTCAATAGCTTCCGCCATCAAAGGTAAATTTGTTTTATTATAATCTATAGTAAATCCGAACGGTAATAATTTACCATTGTTAGTTATAACCAAATTTTCAATTTCATTTTCCATAATTTTACCTCTTTTTCTATAATTTAATCTAATTTTATTATAACATTTTTAGATTTTAAAAACAATAGTAACGATTTTTGAAAAAAGCTCTAAAAACGTGCTCTTAAAATCGTTTTTAAAGCTTTTAAATTTATTTTTAATATAATATCATTACTAGAAAGTATATTTAAATATAAAGCTAATATGGCTGTTTTAGAATATATTACTATTTTTTATGAATTTTAAACCTATTTTCTAACATTTTAAACCAATTTTCAAGTTCAATCCCTGTAGAAACATCAATACTTTTATCTTTACAATTTAAAATTTTTTTTGCATTAAATACAAAATTTCCTGAAGGACATTTAAAAAAGAAATAATAGTTTGGTGACTTTACTTCTGATAATCTTTGATAAGATGTTCTCTGGTTTGACTCTATTCTACTTAATGTAAATTTTGAACTTTTTTCTATTTCCTTACATTCTATTGCAAAAAAATAATTATTTTTAGTCGCTACTAAATCAAATGGTGCTCCTGTACTTTTCTCTTGTAATTTTGTAGCAAAATAGCCATGTTCTCCAAGTATTTTCAGACATTCTTTTTCCCAATCATTACCAATCCTTTTATTCATCTATTCACTCCTTTCGATAAAATTATTTCCGTTTTTTTTGTATATAGATTTTCTACTATTAAACATATTTTTTAACATAGTAAAATTTTCATCATAATCATCTACATAATCATAAACAATAGGAGTAGACTTCCCTTCACATATCCTTTCTATTCTACCAACAGATTGAATTATAACAGATTTATCTTTTTTTGGACTAGCGAAAAATAGCCTATCTAAAATTGGTATATCTAATCCTTCTTTTGCTAAACTATAAGATGCAAACAATACATGTTCTTCTCCTGTTTTCATTTTTTCTATTGCTTCTCTTCTTTGCTCTTTTCCTTTTTTGCTAACCATACTTCCATCAATCATTAAACCATAACCTAGTTTTTCTTTTAACAATTTCAATTGTAATAACCTATCAGAAAGAACGATACAATGATTATCTTTATTTTCTCTTATATCTTCTACAATCAAATCATTTCTTTCTTCATCACAGGTTATTTCATTTATCAAACTAGAAAAAGATGCAACAACTCCATCAGCTCCCATAGATAATATTGGTATAAAATTTGTATGAATAGGTTGAATTGAAGCTCTTACTATTTTATCAGCTATTTCTGAATCTGGAATTTCATAAATCACATCTCCAACCAAATCCAAGCCTGCCTGCATAAGCCCATCACTTCTATGTAAACAAGCTGTACAGCCAAACTTGAAACGTGCTGATAATTTAGATAAAACTTTATATGCTTGTGTTAATTTTGTAGGAGTTCCAGAGAAATTTTGAAATTCATCACATACTATAATTCCAAACTCATCTTTTAAAGCATCTAAATCGATTTTAGAGAGAGTTTGTATTGTAGAGAATGTTATATCACCTATATTTACTTTTCCTTCTGTTATAGTACCAAATTCGCAGTTTACAATATTACTTTTAGCTCTATCTAAAGCTTGTTGCATTAAATCTTTTTTGTTATTTATCCACAATGCTTTATAACCTAGTCTACATATAAGTTCTAGCATCATTTGGGTCTTTCCACTGCCGGCTTTTGATATTAATACACCATTTTTAGCTTTAAGCATTTTTTGAACAGATGTTTCTTGATAATCATAAAGTGTTATTAAACTTCTAGGATATATTTTTTTTACTTTAAATCTGACTTCAAATTCATCTTTTTTTATATAATTCCAAATTCTTCTTAAAACTCCAAACGGTAATATATAATTTCTATTTGTTACTTTATACATTTGGAAAGTTCTAGGAGTATTTCCTACCCAAAGACCCATTCTTTGTTTTTTTATATAATCAGGATTTTTATATATCAAATTTTTTTTACACCATTTTTGTATTTCTTCATTAGGATTTTCAATAAAAATTTCATTTGATATTATAGTCTTCATATTCTCACTACTTTCTTATAGGATATTCTTCAATTATTTTAGAATAATTATAATCATAGCCAATTAATTTTTTCTCAATCATTCTTAAAGAATCAAATAATATAGTTCCTTTTGGAATATTAGTTTTATTATTGATTCTGTCAATTATAATACGTGACTCTTCATTTATTCTAACAGTATCACCTTTTCTTTTATTTTCCATCAAATCACCTCGTTGCAACTATTATACACCTTTGTTTACCTTTTGTCAAAAAAAGAAGGCTATTTACCTCCTTTATTTTTTAATATAACATAAGTTAATTTTATATAACCTGTTTCATTATAATCGAATAGATGAATTATTTTTTGACATTCTTGACAAAGTATTGCTCCATTTTTTACACTTGTTTCTCCATTATAACTTTTTGGTATAATGTGATGAAAAGTACATTGATTATCTTTTAAATTCCGACCACACAACATACATTTTTTACCGTATTTTGATTTTAAAATTTCTTTCTCTAACTTGTAAGACATATTAATTTCTCACTCCTTATTTATAAAATATAACCTCTGATTATATTATAACATAAAAAAAAGAAGAGGAAAACCTCTCCTTATTTAAAAATAATACTCTATTATATAAAAACATACAATTAATTATATAATATATCTATATTCTTACACAGTAATCTAAAGAAATCCAACCAGATGGTATTTTTCCAAAATTGTTTTGAACTTCACTTACTGTACATTCAACACCTTTTACAAGACCATTAGCTGCGTAACCTGCTTTTGACATTATTTGTTCTTTTGCATTTTGTGTTAATTCATCATATTTTTTTATTGGATAATTTGTACCTGGACCTGTTCTTACATTTAATACATCAGCTGTAACTCTAACGTTAAAACTAGTATTTTCAATTATATTTGATTGATTTTTTAATCTTAAAAATACAATTGGTGACATATATGTGTAATTGTGCCATTCTTCTGTTAATTTTTGTGAAACCCAGTTTTGGTCTAAAGTTTTAAAAGTTTTAATACCATCATTTACACCAAGACAAATAGCAACATGTCCATATTCTCCACCTGTCCATACAGCAATATCTCCTTTTTGTGGTGTAAATTCAAGATAATTATCAATTCTATCAACATTTGACATAACATAAGAATTATTTAATATTTCTTTTGCACAACTTGCACCAGTTTTTCCATTTTCTAATTC